>UOEC01000123.1_pt1 | contig 22374 bp, 21 predicted proteins | sample 1988601 | NCBI WGS metagenome assembly UOEC01 (sample SAMEA4712195, study PRJEB27164) | hydrothermal vent metagenome | biome: marine basaltic hydrothermal vent biome; feature: marine hydrothermal vent; material: mineral | place: Pacific Ocean | collected 2011-06-14/2011-07-23 | depth 1719 m
CGCGGCTGCAGCCACGCTCAAGCCGCCTGATCCTGCCCCAATCACGCAAATATCGTAAATTGTTTTGTCTGTCATAGAGGTTCCTGTCAGGGTTCACTTTAAAGGGTGATACTGGCTGCTATCTGGCAGTTTTGCCGCCAATGTGAGCTTTCCAGCGTTTTATTGCAACCGGGATCAGTGCGACGACGCCAAGGGCCGCAAAAGCCATCAGCAATTGCGGCGTCAGCAACGCGCCTAACTCTACGTTGAACACACAGTTTTCGGCCCCTTTTTCAGCAATACAGGCATTGTGGATTGCCTGTTGGCGGTCAATCACACTACCCAGTCCGGCACCCAATATGGCAATTGCTACGGTTCCGGGAATTATACCAAAAAATGTGGTGATCAGATAAGTTCGCAGGCGAACACCAAACAATGCCGGGGCGATATTTACCAGCCAAAAAGGAAAGACCGGCACCAATCTCAAAAACATCAGATAGTTAAAAGCATCGTTATTGAAGCCATCAGCCAGTTTTTTGGCAAAAGGTCCCGCTTTCTGGGTCAGAAAATTCCCCAACGATGATTTTGCAATCAGGAAAACTGCAGTTGCACCAATTGTTGCGGCAAATACAGTGGTAATTCCCCCGATCAGCCAGCCAAACAAAAACCCGCCAACGATGGTAAGCAACGCACCTCCGGGCAGCGAAAGCGCCGTTGAAACGGCATAGACAAGGGCGTAAGCCAGCAAAGCCAGCCACAAATTGTCGGTTACAGCGCTGGTTAAATACGCGCGATTTTGGGCAACAGCGTTTAACGAGATATAGTTGTGCAAGCCTGCCATATAGGCCGCAGCCACTGCCGCTGCCAATACCATCAGTGGTAAATACCGCTTAATCCCAGACCTGCCTTTTTGGCATGTCTGTTGTTTGTCGAGTGCCATGAACGTTCCCAGTTTTTCAGTCATTCAAATTACGCTTCTGTTTTGAAGGGACGCAAGTTTAATTTGTCCACAAAGCTAATTCCCAATTAACTGACCCGCGCTGATATCAACACTATCATTGATAAAATAACAGGGGGTTTCACCGCTTTGTGAAGTTAATTCACACCTTGTGACGGTTTAACGGAATTTTGCAGGTACCAGGGCGTCAAATTGAGCGGTTTAAGTATGTTGACTTTGCACCGATTTTTCCTGTATATGCCAGCATCAAATTCATTGCCGAATAGCTGCTGACTGAAAAGCGGTTAGGTTCTGGCAAAATTACCGGTTTTTTGGAGATTTTAAGACGATGAAACGTACCTTTCAGCCCAGCAATCTTGTTCGCAAGCGCCGCCACGGGTTTCGTGCCCGTATGGCAACCAAAGCCGGTCGTCGGGTGATTACACGTCGCCGTCAAAAGGGTCGTGCCCGGCTTTCAGCCTGATCTGGCTTAACCAACTCACTTTAATCGTTTGTGGGGTTTTTATGCAGCGCATCAGACACCGCAAAGATTTTCTTGCTGCAGCGCGCGCTATTACTATCAGGACCAGTGGCGTTGTTATGCAAGCCCGCAATCGTGGTGATGACCAGTCGGCCAGGGTGGGATTTACTGTTACAAAAAAGATCGGCAACGCTGTTTTACGCAATCGTTACCGGCGACGGTTGAAAGAAGCTGTACGATTGGGATTGTCGCAAATGGTCCGACCAGGATGTGATTATGTTTTCATTGGCCGGGCAACAACCGGCAAACGGTCATTTGGGGCCTTGCAATCAGACCTCAGATTTGCTGTAGACAGGTTTAATCGCACCATCAGGCGCCAAACCACGCAAAAGACAATAACAGACCAATGAGCCAGGATTACTTTCTCTGATGAAACAAGACAATAAAAACTTTATTTTGGCGATCGCCCTTTCCATTGGTATCATTATAATTTGGCAGTTATATATTGCCAATCCGCAAATTGAGAGAACGCGTCTGGCAGCAGAACAGGCTGAAAAGCTGAAACAACAAGCACCAGCAACGACACAGCCAGGCGCAATTGCCGTACCTGGCGGCGCAACACCGCAACCAGGTGCTATCGCATCACCGGTCATCACTGGCGGTGTGCTGCCTTTGGAATTAGTCCTGGCCAAAACACCGCGAATTGCTATTTCCACAGCTCGCGTTGAAGGCTCAATCAATCTGGTTGGCGCTTTGCTTGATGATCTGAACCTCAAGGACTATCGCGAGACAATAAAAAAAGACAGCCCGAAAATCAAACTGCTTGCCCCCTCGGGCACCAAAAATGGCTTTTTTGCTGAGCAGGGCTGGCAACCGGCAGCCGGCCAGTCGGTCAAGGTTCCCAACCAGAAAACGCTCTGGAGTGTAAAGGGCAACAAAACGCTGACCGAAACGTCTCCGGTAATTCTAACCTGGGATAACGGTGAGGGTTTAACTTTTGAACGCACCATTGCGGTCGATACTGAATATTTGTTTTCAATCACCCAGCAAGTGAGGAATGCTTCAAGCAACCCGATTGCGCTTTTCCCCTATGCCCGTATCCAGCGTCAGGAAACACCGGAACTTATCGGGATTTTTGTAATCCATGAAGGTCTGATCGGCGCTTTGGGTGATGATGTTCCCGAGCTGGATTACAGCGATGCAAAAGACGGTGAAAAAGTGACCGCAAGTTCCACCGGCGGCTGGATAGGCATTACTGACAAATATTGGGCGGTTGCAGCAATTCCTGACCAGACCAAAGAGTTCGAAGGTGTCATGACTTATGTGCCGCTCACCGGCCGCGATGGTTACCAGACACACTTTGTTTTGAAAAAACCCATCACCATCATGCCCGGTCAAACCGGCAAATATGAAAACAAGGTCTTTGCCGGGGCCAAGGTGGTGAACATCATCAACGGTTATCAGGACGATTTTAATATCAAGAAATTCAGCAACCTTGTGGATTGGGGCTGGTTTTACTTTCTGACCAAACCAATGTTCTGGTTGCTGCATGCCATTCAGGGCGTTGTGGGCAACTTTGGTGTCGCGATTTTGTTGATTACCGTGATCGTTAAGGCGGTTTTCTTCCCGCTGGCCAACAAATCATACAAGTCAATGGCCCAGATGAAAAAACTGCAACCGGAAATGCTCAAACTCAAAGAGCGTTACGGTGATGACCGGGCTGAGATGCAAAAGAAAACCATGGAGATGTACAAAAAGGAAAAAGTCTCGCCGATGGCCGGTTGTTTACCGATGCTGTTGCAGATCCCGGTGTTCTTTTCCCTCTACAAGGTTCTTTTTGTCACCATCGAAATGCGCCATGCACCTTTTGTGTTGTGGATAAAAGACCTCTCAGCCCCCGACCCCACCTCGGTTTTCAATCTTTTCGGATTGCTGCCATTTTCCCCACCAGCTTTCCTGTTGATTGGTGTGTTACCGATAATCATGGGTGTTACCATGTGGATTCAAATGAAATTGAATCCGACACCTACCGACCCGATTCAGGCCCAGATGTTCAACATCATGCCGATTGCCTTTACCTTCCTGCTTGGTACATTTCCTGCCGGTCTGGTGCTCTATTGGGCCTGGAACAACTTCCTGTCGATCATTCAGCAATATGCGATTATGAGACAGCAGGGGGTTGAAATAACTTTGATGGAAAACATCATTGATGGCCTGCCAGCTTTCCTGACCGGGGGCAAAAAGAACAAGGCCGACAATTGACGTTGGCCCAGTTCAGTCCCGAAGAAATCGAGGCCGCCCGCAAAGTTTTTGCTGGCGAGACCCGTTTTTTGATGGGTGTGGTCAAGCTTGAGCAACTCCCTGATGCTTTTGAAACTGAAGTTGCCTTTGCCGGGCGCTCCAATGTGGGAAAATCATCTTTGCTAAATGCTTTAACCGGCCGCAAGGATATCGCCCGCACTTCAAATACGCCGGGTCGCACCCGCGAGCTGAATTACTTTCTCGTCACTGATGATCTGGCAATTGTCGACATGCCTGGTTACGGGTATGCAAAAGCGGGTAAACAGCTGATTGCCGGTTGGCAAAAACTGATTGTTGATTACCTTATCGGGCGGCCCGGCCTGCGCCGGGTATTTGTGCTCATCGATGCCCGGCATGGCCTTAAGAACACGGATTTCCCCACTCTCGACATGCTCGATAAATCTGCAGTCAGCTACCAGATCGTTCTGACCAAAGCCGACAAGCTGAAAAGCAGTGAACGCGAAAAAGTGCTGGCCAGTACCATTGCCCAAATATCCAAACGCCCTGCCGCCCACCCGGTCGTGCATTTGACCTCGAGCGTCAAAGCAACCGGAATTGCCGAGCTGCGCGCCGAAATCTGCAACTTGGCGGGTTTATGAACAAGACAGAATTTATATTTTAAATTTAAAATATTTATATTTGAAGTAACAATTGATCCATGCCACACTGCACCAGTTCTTTTCTAAAAGGGTGCAGGTCATGAAAATCATTTGCCTGGGTGGCGGACCGGCAGGATTGTATTTTGCAATTTGCATGAAGCTGAAAAAAGCCTCCCATCAGGTTGTTGTTTTGGAACGTAATCAAAGCGATGATACCTTTGGTTGGGGCGTGGTCCTTTCCGATGATGCGCTTGAAAATCTGGCAATAAATGATCCGGTCAGTGCTGAAAAAATAAAATCACACTTTGCCTATTGGGATGACATCGCCGTTCATTTTCGCAGTGAAAAGACCGTTTCATCTGGTCACGGGTTTTGCGGTATCGGTCGCAAACAGCTGCTGATCATCTTGCAGGAACGGGCGCTTGAACTGGGAGTGGAAATCCGTTTTGAAACCGAAGCGCAACCTGCAGCAACCTACGCCAGGGATTACGATCTGGTGGTGGCCTGTGACGGATTGAATTCAAAGGTGCGGACAGAATTTGAAAATGAGTTTCAGCCCGACATTGATATGCGCAAATGCAAATTTGTCTGGCTCGGTACCCGGCAAAAATTCAATGATGCTTTTACCTTCATTTTTGAAGAAACCAAAAACGGCTGGGTCTGGGCCCACGCCTATCAGTTTGATGCTGACACCGCCACCTTCATCATCGAGTGTTCGCAAGAAACCTATGACCGGTTTGGTTTTGCTGACATGGACCAGAAGCAGTCGATCAAAATCTGTCAGGAGATTTTTGCTGACCACCTTGGTGGCCACGAGTTGATGACCAACGCATCCCATGTTCGTGGTTCGGCCTGGATCAGCTTTCCCCGGGTGAATTGCCACAAATGGTACCACAAAAATATCGTTCTGATGGGCGATGCCGCAGCAACCGGGCATTTTTCTATCGGTTCTGGTAGCCGTTTGGCACTGGACAGTGCCATTGCCCTTGCCAACCTGCTCGAGCGGGAAAGTGACCTGCAAAGTGCATTTGAGTGTTATCAGAAAGAGCGACGGCTGGAGGTTTTGCGCCTGCAATCGGCCGCGCGAAACTCACTTGAATGGTTTGAGGATATTGAGCGTTACCTCGGTCTCGATCCGATACAGTTTAATTATTCCCTGCTCACCCGCTCGCAACGAATTTCCCATGAAAACCTGAGATTGCGTGACCGACAATGGCTGGAAAAAGCCGAAGAGTGGTTTCAGACAAAAGCCGGAGCACAACCGGGCACCATCCGCGCGCCAATGTTTGCACCCTTTAAGCTGCGTGACATGAAGCTGCAAAACCGGGTGGTGGTTTCACCCATGGCCCAGTACAAGGCCACCGACGGTACGCCCGGCGACTGGCACTTTGCTCATTATGCAGAACGCGCCAAAGGCGGGGCAGGGCTGGTGGTGACCGAAATGACTTGTGTGAGCGCAACCGGAAGAATTACGCCTGCCTGCACGGGGCTTTATGATCAGCAGCACGAGCAGGGCTGGCGACGGATCGTTGATTTTGTCCACAAGGAAACATCGACAAAAATTTGCTGTCAGATCGGCCATGCCGGACCAAAAGGGTCAACACAGGTTGGTTGGCAGGAGATGGATGCCCCGTTGCCGGAAAACAACTGGCCGCTGATTGCGGCATCTTCGGTTTCATGGTCTCAACGCAACCAGACGCCAAAAGCCATGGATGCTGACGATATGGCGGAAATCGCCAGCCAATTTGTAGCCTCAGCCCAAATGGCTGACCGGGCAGGGTTCGACATGATCGAGCTGCACTTTGCCCATGGCTATTTGCTTTCATCTTTCATTTCGCCGCTTACCAACCAGCGCGATGATGAATTTGGCGGCAGCCTTAAAAATCGCATGCGTTTTCCGCTGCAGGTTTGCCGCGCCGTTCGCAAAGCCTGGCCTGACCATAAACCCATGTCGGTCAGAATTTCTGCCAATGACTGGGTTGGCAGTGATGGGGTCACACCCGATGAAGCCGTTGAAATTGCCCGGATGCTGCAGGCAGCCGATATTGATATTTGCGATGTGTCAGCCGGTCAGACATCAACACGGGCGCAACCGGTTTATGGCCGCATGTTTCAAACCCCGTTTTCTGACCAGATCCGAAATGAAACCGGCATGGCGACCATGGCGGTTGGCAATATTTATGAACCCGACCATGTCAATTCCATTTTGATGGCCGGTCGGGCTGATCTTGTGTGTCTGGCCCGTCCCCATCTGGCCGACCCTTACTGGACATTGCGCTCGGCCGTCAGTTTGGGTGATAAACACGTAAGCTGGCCCGCACCTTATCAGGCCGGGGCCGAGCAGGCTTACCGATTGGCTGAAAAAATGGCTGAACAGGCAGATGCTGCCGCAATAAGGGTATGACCATGGCAGATTTAACCGGCAAACATGCATTGATCACTGGCGGTGGCACCGGTATTGGTGCTGCCATTGCCCTTGCCATGGCAGATGCCGGTGCACATGTGACCATCACCGGTCGCCGCCTTGACGTTTTGAAAACACATAGTGACCGCCATGATCTCATTAAGCCGGTCGTTGGTGATGTAACAGATGCTGCCAGTGTTCAAAAAATGTTCCTCAAGGCCAGCGACCTGTCTGGCCCGGTTAACATTGTGGTGGCCAATGCCGGGGCAGCCCAAAGCGCGCCACTGGCAAGAACCGATCTGACCTTGTGGGACGAAATGATGTCAGTCAATCTGACTGGCACCTATTTGACTTTTCGCCAGGGGCTGGAAGAAATGAAAAAATCAAAATGGGGTCGACTGGTAGCCATTGCCTCAACCGCAGGCCTGAAGGGCTACCCTTATGTTTCAGCTTATAGCGCAGCCAAGCACGGGGTGATCGGTCTGACAAGGAGTCTGGCTGTTGAGCTGGCTACAAACAACATCACTGTTAACGCCATATGCCCCGGTTTTACCGAAACCGCCCTGTTGGCTGATACCCTCAAAAACATTACTGACAAAACCGGCATGAGTGAGGAAGCAGCCCGACAGACATTGGCATCAGATAATTTGCTCGGTCGGTTTGTGCGCCCCGATGAAGTGGCAGCAGCGGTCATGTGGCTGGTCCGACCGGGGTCCGATGCCATAACCGGACAGGCAATTTCCGTTTCAGGAGGTGAAACATGGTAGCCAGAAAAATTGAACTGAAACAAGTTGGCGATCCGGCCAAAACCCGTTTGCGGTTGTGGATACGCCTGTTGCGCGCCTCGCGATTTGTTGAGGCTGAGGTGCGCGAACGGCTGCGATGTGAATTTGACGTTACCCTGCCGCGCTTTGATGTGATGGCGGCTTTGTACCGTCATCCCGCTGGTATGAAAATGTCGGGCCTTTCACGGTTTTTGATGGTCTCGAACGGTAACGTTACTGGCATTGTTGACCGCTTGGTGAAAGATGGTCTGGTCATTCGCTCACAACCTGATGGGGACCGCCGCTCATGGACGATCAAACTGACCAACTCCGGCATATCAGCATTTGAGACAATGGCCAATGTACATCAGGTATGGATCAACGATTTGTTCAAGGAAATCTCGCTTGAGGATGCAAAAATGGCTGAGGCGATACTCGACACTGTAGTTGTGGGCAGGCAGGTGCGAGATGATTGAAATGGCAAACCTGAAACCGCAGAACTTTAACTGGCGTATGGAAAACCGGGTTGCCGTGATATCTTTGTTGCGACCGGACAGAAAAAACCCCCTGACCTTTGATAGCTATGGCGAACTGCGCGACATGTTTCGCGATCTGGTTTATGCCGATGATGTCGGGGCGGTGGTGTTTGCATCAAATGGTGGAAATTTTTGTTCCGGCGGTGATGTGCATGATATTATCGAGCCGCTGACAAAAATGGATATGAAGGGCCTTTTGGCCTTTACCCGCATGACCGGTGATCTGGTCAAGGCGATGATCAATTGCGGTAAACCGATTGTTTCGGCCGTCGATGGTGTGTGTGTCGGGGCCGGGGCGATTATCGCCATGGCTTCAGACATCCGTTATGCCAGCCCGCAGGCCAAAACCGCCTTTCTGTTCACCCGCGTTGGTCTGGCTGGTTGCGATATGGGTGCCTGTGCGATACTGCCGCGCATCATTGGTCAGGGTCGGGCCGCTGAACTGCTGTATTCCGGTCGCTCGATGACGGCGCAGGAAGGGCAACAATGGGGTTTTTACAACCAGCTGTTTGAGGCTGACCAGTTGGAAGCAGAAGCCATTAAATTTGCCGACACTCTGGCCAGCGGTCCAACCTTTGCCCATGGCATCACCAAAACCCAGCTTAATCAGGAATGGTCGATGAGCCTGGAACAAGCCATAGAGGCAGAAGCACAGGCTCAAGCCATTTGCATGCAGACGGGTGATTTTGAACGCGCTTACCGCGCCTTTGTTAAAAAACAGAAACCGGTTTTCAAGGGGGACTGATGGCAGACACAAGCTTTCTGAACTGGCCGTTTTTCGAAGACCGTCACCGCGACCTGCACCAGAAACTGGAAAACTGGTGTGTGAAAAACCTGCCGGTTGATCACAGTGATATTGACAGCACCTGCAAGGCGTTGGTGGCTCAACTGGGCCGCGATGGCTGGCTGCACCACAGCGCGATAGATCCCGGCAACCCTCAACCCCTTGATGTTCGCAGCCTGTGCCTGATCCGCGAAACCCTTGCCCGTCATGACGGCCTGGCTGATTTTGCCTTTGCCATGCAAGGGCTGGGTACCGGTGCATTGTCGTTTTTTGGTTCACCGGAACAACAGCAAACGCTGTTGGAAACCCGGACTGGTAAGTCCATTGCAGCTTTTGCCCTGAGTGAACCAAAATCTGGTTCTGACGTGGCCAATATTGAGACCAGTGCCGAGTTAATTGGCAATCAATATGTCTTGAATGGTGAAAAGACCTGGATATCCAATGGCGGCATTGCTGATTTTTATGTGGTCTTTGCCCGCACCGGCGAGGCACCAGCTGCCCGGGGCCTGTCAGCCTTTCTGGTTTTCGCTGATACCGAAGGTTTGAAAATTGCCGAAAGGCTTGAGACCATCGCCCCTCATCCGCTGGCTCGTATAACATTCAATGACTTGAAAATTCCAGCTTCGTCCCTGATCGGTAATTCTGGGCAGGGTTTTGCCATCGCCATGGCAGTGCTGGACGTATTTCGCTCAAGTGTCGGGGCCGCAGCTCTTGGATTTGCCAGACGGGCGCTGGATGAATCTCTATCCCGGGTTAACCAGCGCCAATTGTTTGGCGCACCGATGTCACAGTTGCAAATGGTGCAAGGCCACATTGCCGATATGGCGCTGGATGTGGATGCATCAGCCCTGCTGATCTATAGGGCCGCATGGGTCAAGGATATGGGGGCAGATCGTGTCACCCGGGAAGCGGCCATGGCCAAACTGTTTGCTACGGATCGGGCCCAGGACATCATCGACAAGGCGGTGCAAATCCATGGCGGTGACGGGGTGCGCAAGGGCCATATTGTCGAAAGCCTTTATCGGGAAATAAGAGCGCTGCGAATCTACGAAGGCGCCTCCGATGTTCAAAAGGTCATTATCGCCAGACAGACACTGAAAAGACAGACACTGCAGCAGGCTTAAAGGAGGAAAGAAATGTTGGGACCATCTGCACATACAGACACCTTCACCCGTGACAATCTTCCACCACCAGACCTGTGGCCGGATTTTCTTCTCGAAGGTTTTGAATATCCCGAACAGCTGAATGCCAGCGTAGAGTTAACCGATGCCATGGTTGGAAAAGGTTTTGGTGACAATACTGCGCTGATCGGTAATGGTCGCCGTCGCACCTATAAGGAACTGACCGACTGGACCAACCGGCTGGCCCATGCACTGGTTGAAGATTATGGCATTGAGCCGGGTAACCGGGTGCTGATCCGCTCGGCCAACAACCCGGCCATGGTTGCCTGTTGGCTGGCCGCCACCAAGGTCGGTGCTGTTGTTGTCAACACCATGCCAATGCTGCGGGCCAGTGAGTTGACAAAAATTGTCGACAAGGCGCAAATCAAACTGGCCCTGTGCGATACGCGTATGATGGACGAACTGGTCCTGTGTGCCAAAACCAGCAACCATCTTGAAAAGGTTGTGGGGTTTGATGGTACGGCAAATCATGATGCTGAACTTGACCGCATTGCCCTTAACAAATCAGTGAAATTTGAGCCGGTGGCCACCGGACGTGATGATGTTGCCTTGCTTGGCTTTACCTCTGGCACCACGGGCGAACCCAAAGCAACCATGCACTTCCACCGCGACCTGCTGATTATCGCTGATGGTTATGCAGCAGAGGTTTTGGAAGTTACTCCCGATGATATTTTTGTCGGCTCGCCCCCTCTTGCCTTTACATTTGGTCTGGGCGGTCTGGCAATTTTCCCCTTGCGGTTTGGTGCCGCTGCCACATTGCTGGAAGAGGCAACCCCGCCCAACATGGTCGACATTATTCAAACCTACGGCGCAACAATCAGCTTTACCGCCCCAACCGCCTATCGGGCCATGTTGGCAGCAATGGATGAAGGGGCTGACCTTTCTTCTTTACGCATTGCTGTGTCAGCTGGTGAAACACTGCCGGCGCCGGTTTTTGAGGACTGGATAAACAAAACCGGCAAACCAATGCTTGATGGCATCGGTGCAACAGAGTTGCTGCATATTTTTATTTCCAACCGGCTCGACACGGCCAATCCGGGCAGCACTGGTTTGCCTGTCAGAGGTTATCAGGCAAAGATTGTGGACGCACAGGGGGTTGAAAAACCGCGTGGAGAAGTGGGTCTTTTGGCAGTGCGCGGGCCAACCGGGTGCCGCTATCTGGCTGATGATGAGCGCCAGTCCGGTTACGTCGTTGACGGCTGGAACCTGACCGGCGATTCTTTTTTCCAAGACAAAGAAGGTGAATTTCATTTTGTTGCCCGCACCGATGACATGATCATTTCGTCCGGTTACAACATCGCCGGGCCGGAGGTCGAGGCAGCTCTGCTCTGCCACATCCTGGTGGCCGAATGTGCTGTTATTGGTGTTGAGCACGAAGAGCGCGGCCAAATTGTTGAAGCCCATATCGTTCTGAAAAATGGTGTCTCACCAGATGTCCACCTGACAAAAACCTTGCAGGATCATGTCAAGGCAACAATCGCACCCTACAAATATCCGCGTTCGATAAAATATATCGATACGCTACCAAAAACCCAGACCGGAAAATTGCAACGTTTCCGGCTAAAGCCAGTAACGCTCGGGTGACAAAAAATGTGGAAACCACCACAGAAAATAAGTTGGAAACCGGGTCCCGGCGTATTGCCGGACAATCAGGAGCTTGCCCGCTCGAAATTATTTTCCCCATTGTCGATTGGTCGCTTGAAACTGTCGGCACGCAGTTGGGTGCCTGCAATGGTTCCCTGGCGAGCCGATGAGCAGGGCAACGTGACAACAGCGGTTCTCGACTGGTACGGCCGTTTTGCCCGCAGTCAGCCAGCCGTTATCGTGGTAGAGGCAACCGGTATTCGAGATATTGTGTCGGGACCGTTACTCAGGATCAGCAATGACGATTTCCTTGCCGGTCTTGAAAAGCTGGTGCAGCGGGTAAAGCTTGAAAGTAAGGGGCAAACAAAACTTTTTATTCAGGTTATTGATTTTCTGGCAATCAAACGCCGTCCGCCGCGGGAAAAATACCTTTCCCGATTTCTGCAAATAACCTCGATGCACCGTGAAAATCTGAACTTGCCCGATGCATCACAAGATGAGATACGCACCGTCCTTGCCGCACTGGATGATGATGCGCTGCAACAGGTTCTCAGCCATCGCGAGTGGCAAGCCCTTGCGATGGGGTATCGCGAACTGATTACAGACACAGACCTGTCGCATATCAGGCGCTTGCCACAAGAGTTGCCTGAACTTTTTTCCAGAGCTGCAGTGCGGGCTGAAAAAGCTGGTTTTGACGGGTTGGAACTGCATTTTGCCCATGCCTATACAATGGCATCCTTCCTGTCTGCAACCAACACCCGCAGCGATGGTTATGGCGGCAGTCGGCAAAACCGCGTGCGATTGCCGTTGGAGGTTTTTGAGGCCACCCGGAGCGCTGTTGGTAATCGTTTTGTGATTGGCGCAAGGTTTCTTGCTGACGAGACCATTGAAGGGGGCAGTACGCTGGCTGATACTTGCTATTTTGCCCGGCAGTTCGCGGCGGCGGGGATGGATTTCCTTTCCCTGTCCCGCGGCGGTAAATTTGATGATGCAAAACAACCCAAAGTGGGCAATCCAGCCTATCCTTACACAGGTCGCAGTGGTTATGAATGTATGCCCCATCAACTTTCCGATGAAAAAGGCCCCTTTGGTCGCAATTTTGCCGCCACAAAAGCTGTTCGCAATGCAGTACGGCAAGCCGGGTTTAAAACCCCTGTGGTCGCAGCCGGTGGTGTTCATAATTTCGAAATGGCCGAAAATCTGTTGCGTTCCGGCACTGCAGATATTGTTGCAGCAGCCCGCCAATCGCTTGCCGACCCGGACTGGTTGGTAAAAGTCCGATGCGGACGGTCTGTAGAGGTACGCCGGTGTGAATACACAAATTATTGCGAAGGGCTTGATCAGGCGCATAAACCGGTCACCTGCAAACTCTGGGACCGCATTGAGATGGATGATCCTGGCGTGCTTAAAACACCAGATGGAAAGCGCCGCCTGACAGCACCGGACTGGAAGGTGCCATGACAGGTATTCCCGGTTTACAGAAAGACCGTTTTGTTCATGACCGATTGCCGGCAAGGGACCAATGGCCGACAATTTTGCCTCTGGAGGAAAATCGACAATCGGAACATTTGAACTGCGTTAGCCTCTTGCTTGACAACAAGCTTGATGGAACAGGCGCTGATCGCGCTGCCGTGCGCGACAAAGAGCGTATGTGGACCTATGGTGAGTTGAACTATCGGGTTTGTAAAATCGCCAATGTCCTTGTGCAAAATTACGACATTAAGCCGGGAAACCGGGTTTTGCTGTTTGCCCCTAATTCAGCCGAAGTTGTTGCAATCTGGTTGGCAATTGAAAAAATCGGCGCAATTGCTGTAACGACATTATCGTTATTGCGCGCCAGTGAATTATCGCAATTGATCAAAATTTCCCGCCCGGCCCTTGCTCTTTGTGATGGGGCAAACCACTCGGTGCTATGTCAGGCGGTCGAGCTGTCCAAAACACCGTGCCAAACATTGTTTTTTCAACCCGGTGGTGGTGAGCTTTATGAGCAAATGCGAACTGTTTCTGAGACCTGTTCCACGCTTTTGACCAGCCCAAATGATGTGTCAATTATTGCTTTCACATCGGGCACCACCGGCCACCCCAAGGCAACAGTTCACTTTCACCGTGATATTATAGCTATTTGCCAGACCATGGGCCGTTACATTATCGCGCCAACGCAAGGGGATGTTTTTATCAGCACATCGCCCATGGCCTTTACTTTTGGTCTTGGCGGGTCATTGATTTTTCCGTTTTACGCAGGTGCCTGCACGGTGCTTGGTGAACGATTTACCCCGGAACAATTTATTGCTGCGATTGATTACTTCCAGGCCACCGTTTGTTTTACCGTGCCAACATTTTATCAACGACTGGCGAAACTTGATCAGGCCAATGTGCTGGCGCGATTGCGACTGGCTGTTTCTTCCGGCGAAGCGTTACCAGCGCCTGTGCGCGACAAGTTACAGCACCAGTTGGGGGTAACCCTGGCCGAGGTGATAGGTTCAACTGAGATGCTTCATGCCTTTGCCGGTTGTTTGTGCAAAGCGGGCAAACCGGGATATATCGGTCCGGCAATAAAGGGCTTTGAAATAGCGGTGCTTGATGAAGCGGGTGACCGAGTGCCGACCGGTACCATCGGGCGTCTAGCTGTAAAGGGCCCGACCGGCTGTCGTTACCTGAAAGACCCGCGCCAGCTGGAATATGTTCAAGACGGCTGGAACATTACCGGGGATGCCTGTCATATGGACAAAGATGGCCATATCGCATTTCACACCCGGCATGATGACATGATTGTTTCGGCTGGATACAATATATCTGGTCTGGAAATTGAAAATGTTCTGCTTGAACATCCGTTGGTGAGTGAATGCGCGGTGATTGGGGTGCCCGATGATGCCCGGGGCCAGATAGTTGAGGCCCATGTTGTTTTAGCATCTGGCGGAATTCCGGACGGGCAGGCAAGCTCGCTGGTGACTGCACAACTACAGTCTCATGTAAAATCGGTCATTGCCCCTTACAAGTATCCGCGCTCAATTGTTTTTGCCAACAGTTTGCCAAAAACCGCGACTGGAAAAATCCAGCGCCATCTTCTTAGAAAAAAGTCCATGGAGAACACCTATGAACACCAGTTTTAACCCACCCGGCTGGAAACGCCCCAAAGGGTACGCCAATGTTATAGCAGCAACCGGCAAAACGATTTTTATCGCTGGGCAGATTGGCTGGAACAGCAATGAAGAATTTGAAACCGATGACTTTACCGGGCAGACGATGCAGGCGCTGTCAAATATCAAGGTGTGCCTTGAAACAGCCGGAGCCGGTCCGCAGCACCTTGTGCGGCTTACCTGGTATGTAACCGATAAAAAAGAATATCTGGCGTCGCTTGAACAGGTTGGTGTTGTTTACCGGGAAGTATTGGGGCGCTGCTATCCAACCATGGCTCTTGTACAGGTCGCAGGACTCATTGAATCCCGGGCAAAAGTGGAAATCGAAGCGACAGCTGTGGTGCCGGACACAAATTAACCGCTGGACTCTTTCTCCCGGCCTGTGACATATTTATTGAGGATGCAAAAATACCCGTAAAGGGCAGACAAAACCACTGGAGGAAAAAGGCAATGTACAATAAAATTATCAGCAGGACTTTAGCCGGCGCACTGGCGCTGGGCGTTTCATATTCAGCCGCCATGGCTGCCGGCGCGGTCAAAATTGGCGTAATAACAACTGTCACCACCCCGGCAGCGGTTCTTGGCAAAGAGCAACTGCTTGGCATGAATTTGGCCCTGAAACATCTGGGTGGCGAAATGGCAGGCAAAAAAGTTGAACTGATTGTTGCTGATGACGGGTTTAAACCCGATATTGGCAAGCAGGCTGCCGGGCGTCTGATCCGTCAGGACAAAGTTGATTTTGTTACCGGGATCATCTGGTCTCACGTCTTGCTGGCAGCACGCAAGACCATTCTGGATTCAGGGACTTTTCTTATTGGCGCCAATGCTGGCCATTCATCCATGGCGGGCAAAGCATGCAACAAAAACTTCTTTTCGACCTCATGGCAAAACGACACGGTGCCCATGGCATTGGGCGAAGTCCTGAACCAGCGCGGCGTAAAGTCCCTGTACGTGATGGCCCCCAACTATGCGGCGGGCAAAGACATGGTCAAAGGCATGGAGCGAACCTTCAAGGGCAAGGTACTCGGCAAGGATTTCACCAAATGGGGTAAAGATGCCCAGCTGGATTTTTCAGCCGAACTGGCCAAGGCCAAAGCATCAGGTGCAGAAGCGCTTTACGTTTTTTACCCCGGTAAAGCTGGCGGTGCTTTCATCAAACAATATCAGCAGGCAGGTCTGTCTGACAAAATGCAATTGTTTACAGTCTTTACCGTTGATGGAATTTCACTGCCAAAATTTCAGAAAGCCAACATGAAAGGCGTTATGGGTGCAGTCGATACCATGCAGTGGAGTGCCGACCTGGACAATCCTGCCAACAAAAAATTTGTTGCAGATTTTCTTGCTGAAAATGGCCGATATCCCAGCTTTTATGCGGCCCAGGCCTATGATGCGATCAATCTGATCAACTCCGGTGTCGTTGCTGTAAAAGGTAATCTGAAAGACAAAGACGGCATGCGCGCGGCATTCAAGAAAGCCAATTATGGGTCGGTACGTGGTGATTATACCTACGGCAACAACAATTTCCCGGTTCAAAACTTTTATCAGCGCGAAGTGGTGGAAGGTGCCGATGGCAAGTGGGTGCAAAAAGTCACAACCACTGTTTTCAAATCCCTTGTCGATCCTTTTGCTGCTGAATGCAAAATGTAAAAAGCAGTAGACTGCAAAAGGTGTTGACCCGATGAAAGTTTTGATTGCAGGTGGAGGAATAGGCGGTCTGGCTTGCGCCCTGTCGCTGCATCGGGTTGGCATTGATTGTCAGGTTTTCGAAAGGTCGAATCAAATACGTGAGCTTGGTGTTGGTATCAATACCTTGCCTCATGCCATAAAGGAACTCAGCGAGCTTGGTCTTTTGGACCGGCTCGATGAGGTTGCCATTCGCACCTATGAGTTGATTTATCAAAATCGCCTTGGCCAGGAAATCTGGCGTGATTTGCGCGGGCTTCATGCCGGTCTTGATCACCCACAATTTTCCATCCACCGTGGCCACCTGCAAGGCGTCCTACATGAAGCTGTGATTGAGCGGATGGGTGATGAAGCTGTGTTGACAGATCATCAACTGGTGGGTTTTGATCAGGACGAGGAAGGCGTTGTTGCGACCTTTCAAACCGAAAAAGAAACAAGGCAATACGCCGGTGACTGTCTTATAGCTGCCGATGGCATTCACTCAATGGTCCGAGAACGGTTTTACCCCGATCAGGGCCCGCCCACCTGGAACGGTATTATGTTGTGGCGCGGTGCCGTTGAGTGGCAACCGTTTCTGACTGGCCAAAGCATGGTGATTGCCGGAGGTATGGATGCCAAGCTGGTGCTTTATCCGATTTCCACAAAAACTGAAGATCCATCCAAAACACTAATGAACTGGGCTGTTGCGGCAAAGACTGGCGATCGTGATACACCGCCGCCGCGGCGAGAAGACTGGAGCCGACAAGGTCGCCTGAGCGAACTTTTACCTTTTGTTGAAAACACCTTTTCGCTGGATGTGCTCGATCCGGTGGCCCTGATCAAGGCAACAGAACCGTTTTACGAGTACCCCATGTGCGACCGCGATCCGGTGGCCAACTGGACCTTCGGTCGCGTGACTTTGTTGGGTGATGCCGCCCACCCGATGTATCCGGTTGGCTCCAATGGTGCTTCGCAAGCTGTGCTTGATGGTCGGTGTCTGGCTGACAAGCTGGCTGAAACAAAGGACGTGCCTGTAGCTCTTAAAGCTTATGAGGCAGAACGTCTGCCGGTCTGTTCAGAAATCGTCCAAACCAATCGCGCCGGTGGTCCCGAGCGGGTCATTGATTTGGTCAATGCCCGCGCACCCGATGGTTTTGACAACCTTAGTGATGTGGCAACACAGCAAGAACTTGAAGCCATCGTTCACGGCTATGCGCAGATGGCCGGATTTGATTCAGACAAAATCAACAGGTCCTAACCTTCCGGTGGTGGTGGTAAAAACTGGACATTATGTTCTGCCGCCAGCCTGACCACTTCTTCCGGGTCAGGAACCCCGTCAATTTTTACAAACAAATCCCACAACTTTTGCGTTGGTGAAACCCAGAAAACACATTCCACCGGGCTATCTGATTTGTTGAATATTCCATGGGCGATACCGCGCGGCAGCCGGATCAGATCCCCTTCTCTGGCGCTGACATCAGCACCATCAAGAAACAGATCAAATTTGCCTGAAAGCATATAAATAAATTCATCCTGATCAGGGTGAATGTGTGGCGGCACAAAGGTGCCGGGCGGAAAGGTTGCGTGCCATGAAAAAGAACTTTCCGTCAGATGTTTGGGCACATAGGTCTGGCCGAGTATATTCCAGCTGATCCCTTCAATGCCGTCATTGTTGGCCGTAACGCCCGCTGTCATTTCCTGCATGGTTCACCTCATCTATGCTAATCCCGGTCAAATCAGTATGACACAGGCAAGCTGTTTTGTCTGCACTGGTACTCTTTTAGCCAGCCTGAAAGTCAGCTGCGGGCCGACAGGTGGCCTCTGATTTGGGGGCTGGTTTTTTAACAGGTCTACTTTTTGGCATTGGGAAAGAACAACTGCGTTCCATTCAATTTATAGGCCGCGATTGCAGACTGGCCTTGTTTGCCGGTCAACCAGTTAATAAACGCTCTCCCTGAATTTGCTTTCACATGGGGATGTTTTACGGGATTGACCAGCATGACACCATATTGATTAAACAACAGCGGGTCGCCTTCATTAAGAATTTTCAGGGTTTGTTTGTTTTGAAAAGCAAGCCACGTCGCACGGTCAGTAAGGGTATAAGCGTTCATGCCCGCAGCAATATTGAGTGTTGCGCCCATTCCTGAACCAGTTTCGCGATACCAGTTACCGCTATGTTTCAAGGGGTCCTGGCCAGTTTTCGCCCAGAGTTGGAGTTCCTTTTTGTTGGTGCCGGAATCATCACCGCGTGACAGGAAAGCTGATTTTGAATCCGATATTTTTTTAAGAGCTGTAACAATACCTTTACTGCCGGAAATTTTGGCAGGATCACTGTCAGGGCCAACAATAACAAAATCATTGTACATGACATCAAATCGTTTAACACCATAACCTTCGGCAACAAATTTTTCTTCAGCAGATTTGGCGTGTACCAACAGTACATCGCCATCACCGTTGCGTCCGTTTTTTAGCGCTTGGCCAGTACCAACGGCAACAACATTTACCGATATGCCGGTTTGTTCTTTGAATTTTGGTAAAATGAAATCAAACAACCCGGAATTTTGTGTTGAGGTTGTTGATTGCAGGATAATGTTATTTGCATCTGCCCGAGCTGACGTGATCATCAGGCAGGCAAAAAAAATCGCAACAATTGATTTTGCTGTCAGACAGAAAGTGTGGCTCATATAACGGCCTTGTCAGCTTTCTTGTAGGCCTGTTGCTGTTCAGGCGTTGCGTCCAGTTGATGCTGGTCTTTCCAGGTTTCATACGCCATGCCATAGATAGCCGCGCGGGCTTGGTCATAGTCCATCTCAAGGCCTTTTTCGAGGGCAGCTTTTTTGTACCATTTGGCCAGGCAGTTACGACAAAACCCGGCCAAAATCATCAGGTCAATGTTTTGCACATCAGTGCGTTTTTGCAAATGCTCAACCAGCCCGCGAAAAGCGGCTGCTTCCAGTTCTGTCCGGGTTTGTTTGTCCATTTTTCTTAATCCTGTAATGTCTGATTGGGGACCCGGCCATCAAGGTAAGCCTGGGCTTCGTCGCTGCCGGGATCACGAAAAAATTCTTTCACTGGTTTATGGGCCATCAGGCGTCCTTCGTGGAAAAATAAAATATCATCTGCCACCCGCTTGGCCTGCCGAATGTCGTGGGTCACAAACAAAATCTTTGCACCGCTTTGTGAAACTTTGGCTACCATGCTTTCTACAATATAGGTAGAGGCAGGATCAAGATTGGCGGTAGCTTCGTCCAACAACAAGATATCAGGAGAAACAACCAGGGCCCGCGCCAGGGCGAGACGCTGTTGTTCACCACCCGACAAGCGTCGGGCAGGTGTCTGGGCATGGCGTTCCAGCAGTGCCAGCTCAAGAGCCTTGTTGACCTTTTGTGTTACAAGTTGTTTGGAGAGTTTTTGCTGCTTGAGAACATAAGCAACATTTGCATAAACCGAGCGGCGCAGCAGCACCGGGTTTTGAAACACCATGGACATACAAACTTCTTGGCTGGGGTCTGACTGATCAGCGTAAACGCGGACCTGTCCACTATCTGCTTTCAACAATCCAGCGACAAGGCGCAAAAACAGGCTTTTCCCGGCTCCATTTGCCCCCATTACAACAGTTTTTCCGGTCTTGGAAAGTTTGCAGCTGACATTGTCAATGAGCTTTTTGCCCTTAATCGAAAAGCTGACATTCTGCAGTTCGACCGGCACGGGGGCCAGCTCGACCGGGTTGTCCCTGGAGGTGGTGTCAAGCATAGGTTTGAGACCTTGATGAAGACTTTAACAACATGACACCAGCATTCACACACACCGAAAAGCCGATCAGGATAATGCCTAAAGCCAGCGCCAGTGCCAGCGTGCCTTTTGATGTTTCAAGGGCAATGGCAGTGGTCATGATGCGGGTGACGTGATTGATGTTGCCACCGACAATCATCACTGCCCCAACTTCTGAAATCGCTCGCCCGAAACCGGCCAGCCCGACAGTTATCAGCCCATAGCGCCCCTCCCAAAGCAGGGTTTTTATTTTGGCAACCGGGGTCAATCGCAAGGAACGAAAAAACTCATCATATTCATGGTTTAGTTCTTCAAGCACCTGCAAACAAAGAGCCGCCACTAAAGGGGTTATCAACAACACCTGGGCAATGATCATTGCTGTTGGTGTATAGAGCAACCCCAGGATGCCCAAAGGGCCTGAACGTGAAAGCATCAGATAAACAACCAGACCGACAACAACAGGCGGCAAACCCATCAGGGCGTTGATGACAACCACAACCGCCCGATGACCGGGAAATTTATAGACACTAAGAGCCGCACCTACAAAAAATCCGATCACGCAGGAAACCGAAACGGCAATCAGTGATACTTTGAGAGAAAGCAGGACAATTTCGAGCAGTTCGTCATTGGCCGAGAACAGCAAATTAAACGCAATCAAAAATGCATTGCCTATTTCTTCCACAGCTCCCTCCCAAAAGAACCCATTTTGTTATTTACCGCGCATCTTACATTTTTTCTGATGGCGAACAATTGAAATTCAAGGCTATAGTCTGATCGGCGATCATGGCTTACAAAGCCGTTTGTCGCTGTGATTTAACAAGTGATATTTTAGACCAGGGTACGTATGAAACACACACGCCGTAAATTTTTGCAGAACTGTGCATCATCAGGTGCAGTTATGGCAATGCCTTTTCAGTTAAGGTTGGCCAGGGCATCAGGCAATGAATTTGAACTGATTGCTGAAGATTTCAAATATCCGCTTTATGAGGAAGGTGGACCAGAGTCAGATTTGTGGGCTTATAATAAATCATCGCCCGGACCAGAAATCAGAATAAAGCGCGGCGAACGTGTGCAGGTCAAGCTGGTCAACAAGCTGGATGTTCCAACGACCATTCACTGGCACGGCATTCGCATTGCCAACAATATGGATGGCGTGTCGGGACTGACACAAGAACCGGTTATGCCCGGATCATCATTCATCTATGATTTCACCGTGCCTGATGCCGGGACATTCTGGTATCACGCCCACCACAAAAGCTGGCAGCAGGTTGCCCGGGGTCTGTATGGCCCGCTGATTGTCGATGAAGATACTGAGACGTTCGATCGCGCCCATGATCTGACGCTGGTTCTTGATGACTGGCGGCTGGACCGGCAGGGGGTTTTGCAGGTTGACAGTTTGGGCGCATTGATGGACTGGAGCCATGCCGGACGACTGGGCAACTGGTTGACGGTAAATGGCACCAGCAATCCGAAATTCAGCCTGAATGCCAACGAGCCTTATCGTCTGAGGCTGATCAATGTCTGTAATTCGCGGGCGCTGGATATCGACCCGGGAGGGTTTGATGCCAAACTGATGGCCTTTGATGGTATGGCTTTTCAAGAGCCGGAATTTTTGGAATACGGCCCGCTTTCGATTTCTCCGTCCCAGCGGGTGGATTTGCTGGTGGTACCGCAGGAAGGCAAAAACTTTGTCATAGAAGAAGTCTCGAGTGACCAGAACCTTCCCATAGCCAGTTTCTCTGTCAGCAAAAACCCCGACAGTTCTGATATGGCTGTGCCTGCGTTACCGCAAAATAATTTACCAGAACCTGATGTTAAAAACGGACGTAAAATCACTGTCGGTTTAACCGGTGGTGCAATGGGAAATTTTGAGGGTATTGTTTACAAGGGCAAAAAACTCAGTGGCGAGGAATTTCAACAAACCAAACAGTTTTGGGCAATGAACGGCGTTGCCAATCTGACCGAAAAGCCGCTTTTTTCAGCCCGCAAGGGCGAAACAATTATTATTGAAACCACCAATGACACGGCCTTTTTCCATGCCATGCATATTCACGGCCATCACTTCAAGATTTTAAGCGGGGCTGATGAGGGGCGATGGCGTGATACTTTTTTCGTAGACCGTACCCAGAAAACCACTATTGCCTTTGTTGCCGACAATCCGGGAAAATGGCTGTTTCATTGTCATATGCTCGAACACGCGGCGGCCGGTATGAGCAGCTGGTTTGAAGTGGTGTAAATCGACCTGCCTGCATGG
>UOEC01000159.1_pt1 | contig 21117 bp, 15 predicted proteins | sample 1988601 | NCBI WGS metagenome assembly UOEC01 (sample SAMEA4712195, study PRJEB27164) | hydrothermal vent metagenome | biome: marine basaltic hydrothermal vent biome; feature: marine hydrothermal vent; material: mineral | place: Pacific Ocean | collected 2011-06-14/2011-07-23 | depth 1719 m
TGTTCGGCCCGCAAGGCTTCTGTCTCACCTTGCGAGGTGGACAATTGCGATCCTCTTTCATGGATTTTCACCATGGCAGATTCCAGCTTGTGTAGCGCTTTTTCAAAACGGCCAATGGCCTGCTCGACATTTGAAGTCTGGGTCATCTGAATTTCTCGCCGACTGTGCACCCTTGTGCGAATCAATACCAGTTTATTTATACCACAAACTTGACGTCCTCATCACCCGTCTTCCACTGTGGATATTTTTTCATCACACTGGTGAACAATTCTGAGTGAAGGCGTTCGGCCAGCCAGTTGTGCAGGTTGGGCAAATTTAACTGATCAAACCATTGCCGGTCTGTGTTGGCAAATTGCCGGACAAAGGGAAAAATGGCGATATCTGCAAGGCTGACCCCGGGGCCAAGAAGGAATGGATTTTCGCCCAGCCTGGCATCCAGGTTGGTCAAAAACAATTGCCCCTTTTGCCGATGCTCTTGCGGGGGTTCACCCGGGTAACGGGTGCCATACTTGTAGCGATCCAGATTATGTTTAAACGGGCCGTCACTTTCAGCAATCAGCTCAAGGGCTGGTTGTTGGCAGGCGAGCCAGTTTTGCGGGTCGTTTTTGGCTAAAGCCCAGAGCATGATATCAAGGCTTTGATCAATCACAATGTCATTGGGCAGGACCAGCACCGGTACGGTTGCTTTTGCTGATGCTGTAAGCAATTCTTGAGGCTTGTCGGCCAGAATCACTTCACGCAGGGCGCAAACCTGGCCGCTGGCAAACAGGGCCATTCTGGCTCGCATGGCGTAGGGGCAGCGGCGAAAGCTGTAAAGTATCGGAATTTGGCTGGTCATGGTGGATACATAGGCAAAATCTGTCGGGTAGGTCAATATACCGTCGGAAGTGGAATTGTGCGTTGCAGCACAGCCTGTTATAAGGTCTGCATGAACGAGCAAATAGAATTAGATTCAGGCACCATAGCCCTTGATAATCTGGTCGATCTGACAAAGTCAGCGGTTAGTGATGTGGACACCCTTTTTGCCAAGGCCAAGGCCTGTCTGGCCGAGCGTGTCTGGGATTATGATGACGACCGGTTTTCGAGCAAGCTGCTGGAGCGTGAGCAGCATGCAGTGCACGGGTTGGCATGGTTTGCAACCTATGCTGAAACCTTGCGCCAGATGGCGCTTTATGCCGAGCGGTCAGAGGAAGCAGGGCGGTTCGGGGAAATCGAAAAGTTGCTGACCCAGATTATTTTTGGTGAATACCTTAACCAGATTGCTGGTGGCATACCCATGAGCCAGAATGAAATCGTTCGCCCGGCAGCGCTTGACCTGCGGCGCAGTGATACCGATGTTTTGTTTGAAGGCATGACCGGCGAGTTGACCCGTTTTGGCAATACCACCAATACCCGTGCGCGGCTGGCTGAGCTGTTGTCTGACTCAAGTGGAAATCTGACGTGTGGTGATTGTGGGCTGGATGACACCATGATGCAGATGCGGCAGGAAATGCGCCGCTTTGTCACTGACAAGGTCACACCACACGCCCATGACTGGCATCTGGCCAATGATTATGTGCCGATGGAAATTATTGAGGAACTGGCCGAACTTGGCGTTTTTGCCCTGACCTTGCCGGAAGAATACGGCGGTATGGAAATGGGCAAGGAGGCCATGTGTGTGGTTTCTGAAGAATTATCGCGTGGCTATATCGCTGTTGGATCGTTGGGCACGCGGGCTGAAATTGCCGCTGAACTAATTTTGCAAGGTGGTACGCAGGAGCAAAAGAACTACTGGCTGCCCAAAATTGGTGCCGGTGAGATTTTGCCAACAGCAGTGTTTACCGAACCCAATACGGGGTCTGATCTGGCGTCTTTGAATACGCGCGCTGTCAAGGATGGTGACACCTATAAAGTGACAGGCAATAAAACCTGGATCACCCATCCGGTGCGGGCAGATTTGATGACCTTGCTGGTGCGCACCAACCCGAACGAAAAAGGCTACAAGGGCCTGTCGATGTTGTTGGCTGAAAAGCCGCGCGGCAGTGATGATGAGCCATTTCCTGCCAAGGGCATGTCAGGCAGCGAGATTGAGGTGCTTGGTTATCGTGGCATGAAAGAATATGAAATCGGCTTTGACGAATTTGAGGTCAAAGCAGAAAACCTTTTGGGCGGACAGGAAGGCATGGGTTTTAAACAGTTGATGCAGACCTTTGAATCCGCGCGCATTCAAACGGCCGGGCGGGCGATCGGGGTTGCGCAAAATGCTTTTGAACTTGGTTTGTCCTATGCCAGCGAACGAGTGCAATTTGGCAAGCCGATTTTGAAATTCCCACGCATTTCGGACAAGCTGGCGATGATGGCAGCAGAAATCATGGCGGCCCGGCAGCTGGTTTATTTTGCTGCGCGCGAAAAAGATGCCGGACGGCGCTGTGATCTGGAAGCGGGTATGGCCAAACTTTTGGGGGCTCGCGTTGCCTGGGCCGCCGCGGATAATTCCCTGCAAATTCACGGCGGCAATGGTTTTGCGCTGGAATATCAGATCAGCCGGGTTCTGGCTGATGCCCGTATTCTCAATATTTTTGAAGGTGCTGGCGAAATTCAGGCTCAGGTGATTGCCCGGCGACTGCTGGATAACCGCAATTAAGTTTCGAGTGCACCGGGTTTTCTGTCAGTGGCGGCGGGTTTATCGCCGATGATTTTGTAGAGCTGATCACCACGGGCGGCAAAGCGCGTGCTGGTTCTGGTGATGACAGTTCCGTCTTGCGGGGCGGTTATTTCGAGAACACCGTTTTCTGCCCCTGGCCAGCGGATAATTTTTGCCAGCAAGTCTCCTGCCTTTACATCAGCGCCGAGTTCTTTGTTTAGCAACACGGTTCCGGCAACCGGTGTACAAACCACTTCTATGTAATCAAGCGGCACAGCTTTGCCTGTCCATTCTTTCAGGTTGGGGTCAGGGCCATCAACAACGCCGCGGGCAACCAGAAAATTGAGCAAGTTGGCTGCGTCAGTTTTGGCAAGGGCTTCATCCACGTCGCTTTGGCCGCGCAATTCAAGAGTTGTGGCAAGGCGGCGAGGCGAGTCTGGATTGCTATCGGCCCGAAAGGCATAAGAAACAGCCTCATCAAAGGCGGTGCTTTGACCGTCGGCGATAAAGACCGAGTGTAAATTCATGGCGGCGGCAAAATCTTTGGCATCGGGCCAGAATTCCTGGCAGACATAGGTGTAGATCAGTGCTTCATAGTCGCAATGCAGGTCAATCACGATGTCGGCACCAAGGGCCAGGTAAAGCAGGTTGCTTTTTAGTTTGTCAGCCGGGGTTTGTTGATCGATTTCAGCCAGAAGCTGCTCGCGGTCCTGCAGGGAAATGAGCTGGAAATCCCGATTGAAATTGGTGCCGCTGGTTAAATCGAAACGGCCTTGTAGTTGCCGGTTGGGCATCTGTGCCAAACCGATCGGGTTGGCTTGTGGGACAATCGTAATGTCACCAATGATGCGATTTTCGGTTTCAGCCTGGCGAAGCTTCTCGCACAGGAAATGTAAAGTGGCCGGGCCGGGGAGCTCATCGGCGTGCAGCGCTCCTTGCATGTAAACTCTGGAAGCAGTGGGGTTTGAGCCTTTAAAGTGCATGACCGGGACAGTCCAGCTGATACCGGGGGTATCACCAGTGACAAAAATTTCGCGGCGTTCCATTTTTGCTCCTGAGGTGAATTTTTGTGCATGTCAAGCAAAGCACAAAACTGGTTATGGTGGAAGTGCTTGCAGGTGGATTTGTTGAAATTTGTATATTTGGCGTTAATCGTTCTTTAACTCTGGTTCCGGGTTTTGGCAGTTTTGCGGCGTCTTGATGGCCCGGCGGCCTGGAGTTTGCATCGATCACTTCAATCGGACTGAAACGTCCCGGAATGAATTGAAAGAGGTGCCCAGAATGACAAAGCTTGAAACCCGAATTAAAAAGTTTATTGCTGATCGTGCGGCAAATGTTGGGGTAATGTTTGCCCTTGCCGCTGTCCCGGTTGTGTTGGCTGCTGGTGTGGCTGTTGACTATGCGCGAGCCTCATCAGCCTCCAGCGAGGTGCAGGCGGCACTGGATACTGCTGCTGTGGCGGCAGCAGCAAGTACTGAAATGACTGACCCTGAACGGATCAAACTGGCCAAAGACATGTTTGCCCGCAATTTTGATGAGGAAACGAGTTTTGGCTTTAGCGTTGAACCGGTTGTGACCATCGTAAATGATCAAGTGAAAATGACGGTGGACATGCAGGTGCCGATGACCCTGATGAAGCTTGCCGGCATTAATAACCTTGATTTCACCAGCACGACTGAAGTCAATATTCCGGCGGGCAAAAAGGCCGAAATTGCGCTGGTGCTGGATTATTCCGGCTCCATGGGGTCAAGCAGCGGCGGGCAGGTTAAGTACATCGCCATGCGTGATGCAGCTGTAGATCTTGTGACAGACCTGACAGAGGGAGAGAATGCCGACAAAGTCAAATTTGGTTTGGTGCCGTTTTCCCATCAGGTGCAGGTTTCCCTGCCAGGCGATTATGTGGTTGGCGCGACACCGGGCCAGACATGGACCGGGTGTACCCAGGATCGCAAATATCCGTTCAACACTACAGATGCAACGCCGTTATCTGGTAATGACGACAGCAAATGGGGTCAGGTGCAGGCACCAGAACACGCAGCCTGGGATTGTTCAGGTTATGGTCCCAACAATCTGGTTGTAAAGCCGATCAGCGATGACCACGCTGGTGTTATCAATCAGCTCAATTCTATGACGCCTTATGCCTGGACCCATATTGCCCTTGGGTTTGAATATGGCTGGCATCTGGTTTCTGATACCGCCCCTTTTACCAATGTGGCGGCAAACAATGATACTGAAACGCAAAAATACATTATTCTGCTAACCGACGGGGCGCAAACAGAACCGGCCTTTGGACCAGCTGGTACACGCACGGTTGCCAAGGGCGAGCAGAACCTTGAAACCTTGTGTACGGCGGCCAAGGCACAGAATGTCACGGTGGTTACTGTGGCTTTTGACCTCAACAGTCCTGCAACCGAGAACCGCCTGCGCAATTGCTCAACCGACCCGGCAAAACACTTTTTTATTGCTGAAGATGGTGCCGCGCTGGCGGCGGTTTTTAACCAGATCAAAGCTGCAATTACCGCTGAAGTGTTTATTTCAAAATAAGCAGTTTGGTACTGACAAAGCAAAAGTTGACTGGCAAAGCAAAAGCCCGGGCAGAAACTTCTGTCCGGGCTTTTGAATGTCGTTTTTACAGATCAGTAACGGTAAGGCACACCAGCTTTTTCCATCACGGCTGCATAGTCCTTGAATATCTGGACCACTTTTGCAGCTCTCGGGCTGGCTGCTGCAAGTTCATCCCAGAACTCTGCCGAGTCAGCAACTACCGTATCCCATTCTGCTTTGGGGATTTCAGTCAGTTCAAGTTTTTTGCCTTCAACCCGCAATTTGGCTTCACCGCCCCAGTACCAGACCTGGCGATAATAGTGCGATGAATCCATCGAGAGTTTAAACAACTCCTGCAGATGAGGTGGCACTTTTTCCCAGCTTTTGGTATTGGCAAAATATGAACCACACCAGGCGCCGGTCACATTGTTCAACAAGGCATAGTTGGTGGCATCGGCCCAGCCAACTTCATAAGCCTCGGTAAACCCGCACCAGGCAACGCCATCAAGCTCGCCGGTTTGCAGCGCAACTTCAATGTCATCCCAAGGCAGCGTTACCGGAATAAGGCCATAGCGCGACAGGAAGCGACCGGCTGTTGGCACGCCAAAGACCCGCATGCCTTTCATATCAGCAATGCTGCGGATCGGTTTTTTGGAGAAAATGTGAAGGGGATCCCAGGCCCCGGCTCCAAGCCATTCCACACCTCTGACTTCGCCATAGGCTTCTTCCCAGATTTTATCCAGACCATAATATTTAAACAGCACCGGAAGATCGAGGCTGTAGCGGGTCGAAAATGGAAAGTAACCACCAAAGACATTGATATCGACAGGTGACTGCATGGTCGCGTCATCAGACTGGACCGCATCAATTGTACCGTTCTGCATGGCCCGGAACAATTCGTCTGTAGGCACCAGTTGGTCAGCGTAATAGAGCTCGATTTCCATTTGACCATAGGCAGCTTTGTTAAAAGCCTCGATCTGCGGTTTAATCACATGGGCTCCCAGTGGCGCACCTGAATAGGTTTGCAGACGCCACTTGATCGGATCAGTTGCCGCATATGAGTAAGGCGTTGCCAGGGGCGCTGCAACAGCGGCACCGGTCAGGGCAGCGACGCCACCGGCTTTTTTCAGGAAATCGCGGCGCGGTAATGCTGAGTCCGGGATTATCAGTTTTTTATTATTTTTTGATTTTGTCATTTTAACCTCTCCTAGTTTTTCAGTTTATAAAAAATCCTTTTCTCTCGTTCCTTATTTACCAAGAACATACTCAGGCAACCAAAGGGCAAGTTGAGGGAAAACGATCACAAGTATCAGTCCAAACGTCATAATCAGTACAAAGGGTATGACGGACCGATATATGTCCTGTAATGATATCTCCTTTGGTGCCATAGCCCTCATCAAAAACAGGTTATAGCCAAAAGGAGGCGTCATATAAGCGATCTGGCAGGTGATGGTGTAAAGCACGCCATACCAGATCGGGTTGAAGCCAAGCGCGATAATCAGCGGCACATAGAGCGGTGCAACGATGACCAGCATGGCGGTATCATCGAGAAACATGCCCATCAGCAGATAGGAAAGCTGCATCATGATCAGCACTTCCCAGGGGCTTAAATTCCAGTTGGTAATGAACAGGGATTCGATTGCCTTAACCGCGCCAATGCCATCAAATACCGCGCCGAAATTAAGAGCGGCAAGAATGATCCACAAGAACATGCAGGAAATGCCCAGTGTTTTTCGCAAGGTTTCTTCAAAAACCTTGGCCGTCAACCGGCCTTTTATCAAAGCTGCAAAGGTTGCCGAAGCGGCACCGACTGCCGAACTTTCCACCAGGCTGGTAATGCCCATCAGGAACAGGCCGGTCATCATAAAAAAGATAAAGAAGGGAACAACACCAGCGCGCAGCAGTTTCAGTTTTTCTGCCAGTGGTATATTGCGCTCTTCTTTTGAAACTGTTGGGCCAAGTTCGGGTTGCATTTTGCAGCGCACGTAAATGTAAATGATAAACAGTGCTGCCATCATCAGACCCGGAATGGCACCGGCCAGCCACAATTTGGAAACCGGTTGACGGGCAATCATGCCATAAAGCACCAGAACCACACTGGGCGGCACAAGGATGCCAAGGGAGGAACCTGCCTGGATAACCCCGGTGATCATTATTTTGTTGTAACCGCGTTTGAGCATTTCAGGCAGGGCGACACTGGCCCCGATTGCCATGCCGGCAACTGACAGACCGTTCATTGCTGAAATCACCACCATCAGGCCGATTGTGCCGATGGCCAGCCCGCCCCTGACGCCGCCAAACCAAACGTGGAACATGTTATAGAGGTCATCGGCGATTTTGGATTCCGACAGCATATAACCCATGTAGATAAACATCGGCAGGGTTAAAAGCGGGTACCAGTTAAACAGCTTGAAAGCGGCGTTGAACGGCATTTCAATAGCGCCATTGCCATACAGCAACAGGGCAGCTGTGGCCGAGACAAAACCAATGGCGGCAAAAACCCGCTGGCCGGTCAGCAACATCAAGAGCATTGATGCAAACATCAATATCGCAATGGCTTCATAACTCATTGAGCGGCCTTTTCTTTATCAAGCGGCTTGCCGCGAGCGGTAGCAACATCCTTGAAAAGGATTGAAAAGGCCTGGAGCAGCATCAAAATTATACCGAACACCATAATGACTTTTATGGGTATCATTGACGGATTCCACTGGGAGAATTTTCTTTGACCGTATTCAATGGCGTACATGGTGCTGGAAATCGAACCAAACAGCAGGGTGCACAAGTAAAACACCAGGAAAAAGCTGGTGCCGACGTCGATTTTAGCTTTTGTCCGATCAGAATAGCGATCGTAAATCAGGTCCATGCGCACATGGTCACCCATTTGCATGGAATAGGCCCCACCGACAATGTAGTAGCCAGCCAGAATAAATTGCGCCATTTCAACGGTCCAGGACAACGGAATGTTCAAAATATTGCGGAAAAAAGCGTTCATCACCAGAATGACAATCATTGCCAGCACTGAGTACATTGCCAGACGACCAAATTTCTCCGCGACGTAGTCAACGTATTTAACGTAAAGAACTATGGCTTTTGGCACTTCCCAACAAACTCCCCATTCTGACAAACCAAACGTTATTGGCCGTTTTTGTGCGCTCTTACAGGGCGCTTGGCCGAATGATATTTAACAATACCGTTATGGTCAATGAAAAATTAATTACGGGCCGTCAAGGCTTTGAAATTTTGATTTCAGAAAGAAACAGATCGGCAAACTGGTCAAGCTTGGCCTGGCCAACGCCATGTATGTGGGCAAAGTCCTCAGTGGTCACCGGTTGTCTTTTGGCCATGTCACGCAGGGATTTATCTTGGAATATAAAATAAGCAGGAACCTTGCGTTCAGCAGCTATCTTGCTACGCAGTTTTTTGAGGCGTTCAAACAGCACAGTTTCATCATCATCAAGATCAATGGCAGGTGCTCTTGCCGGCCGGGTCAGCGGATCGGTTTTCAGTTTGCTGACTAGCGGTCGGAAGGAAAATGCTTTTTCACCTTTCAACAGTTGCGCGCCTGCTTCTGTTACCGACAGGCCACCATATTCTGCAACATCAAGGTGGGCAAACCCGGCTGCAACCAGTTGCCGCAAAATGCTGCGCCACTGGGTTTTGTCGTGATCGGTTCCGACACCCCAGGTGGGTAATTTGTCATGACGTAATTGGCGCAAGCGGGCGGTGTTGGCCCCGACCAGAATATCAATGATATGGGCCGGGCCAAAACGCTGACCGGTGCGCACTATCGCTGAAAGTGCCATCTGGCCTTCGCGGGTGCCTTCGCGCAATTCCACCGGATTGAGACAAACATCACAATTGTTACACGGCTCACAATCGTCAGAAAAATAGGCCAGCAAAGTCTGGCGGCGGCAGGTGGGGGCTTCGCAATAGGCGATCAGTGTATCAAGGCGTTTGTGGGCGCGGCGCTTTTCTGTATCAGAGCTTGCGTCCTGTTCAATAAATTGACGCCGCATACGGATGTCATCAAGGCCATAGAGCATGTAAGCATCAGCCGGGTCGCCATCGCGCCCTGCCCGGCCGATCTCCTGATAATAGGCCTCCATCGAGGCAGGCATATCAGTGTGAAAAACAAAACGTACATCGGGCTTGTCGATACCCATGCCAAAAGCAACCGTGGCGGTCATGATGATACCGGTTTCTTTGACGAACCGGCGCTGGTTGTCTTCGCGGTCTTCTTTGGCCATACCAGCATGGTAGGCAAGGGCGGTAAATCCCTGATCGTTTAAAAAGCTGGCTGCTTCCTCGGTTTTTTTGCGCGACAGGCAATAAACAATACCGCTCTGGTCCTGACGATCACGCACAAACGCCTGCAACTGCCGTTTCCAGCCCGCCTTGGGCTCGACATTAAGCGCAATGTTGGGCCGGTCAAAGCCAGAGACAAATATCTCGACATTGCCGTTAAACAGTTTTTTGGCAATGTCGTTGCGGGTGGCCTGATCGGCACTGGCAGTCAGGGCCGCGATAGGCACCGATGGAAAGTGGCTTTTGAGGTCCATCAACATTTCATATTCAGGCCGGAAGGACGGACCCCATTGCGAGATACAATGGGCCTCATCAATGGCGATCAATTTGATATCGAGATTTTGCATCGCTGCAAGTGTTCCAGCGTTCATCAACCGTTCGGGCGCCATATACAGCAATCGGGTCAGACCGCTGTCAATATTGTCCCAGGTCTGGCTGATTTCATCTGGCGACCGGGTCGAGTTGAGGGTTTCTGCCTGAACGCCAAGCAATTGCAAGGCGCTGATCTGGTCCTGCATCAGGGCGATCAGGGGGGACACCACAATGGTCAGGCCCGTGCCAAGCAAGGCAGGCACCTGAAAGATCATTGATTTTCCGGCTCCGGTTGGCATGACGCAAAACACGTTTTTGCCGTCCAGCAATGCCCTGATCGGTTCTTCCTGGCCGGGGCGGAAGGTGTCAAAGCCAAAGGTTTGTTTTAAGACCTGATGCATTTTAAAAGTTTGGTGACGAGCTGTTATTGATCACCATAGCCTCCGATGCTGTGATAGGTAAAACCGGCCTGGCGAAGTTTTTCGTAGGGCAGCATGTTGCGCAAATCGATGATTGTCGGGCAGCGCATCTTGGCACTAAGGGCTGCCCAGTCAAGATCATTAAATTGCGGCCATTCGGTTATTAGCACTACCAGATCGGCCTCGTCGAAAACCTGTTCTGCCTGATTGGCAAATTCACATTTTGAAAGGATGGTTGCTGCCTGTTCGGTTCCCTGTGGATCAAATGCAATAACGGAGGCCCCCGCCTTTACAAGTCCGGGGATAATTGTCAGTGCCGGGGATTCACGCACATCATCGGTATGGGCTTTAAAGGCCAACCCAAGAATTCCGATTTTCTTGTTTTTGAGATTGCCACCGGCAATTTTTATGATCTTTTCCACCATCTTTTGTTTGTGCTGCTCGTTAATCCGCACCACCGTCTCAACAATCTCCAGCGGTGAGCCGAAATCAGCTGCTGTGCCGGAAAGGGCTCGTGTGTCCTTTGGCAGGCATGAGCCGCCATAACCGGGGCCGGGCTGGAGAAATTTGTCGCCGATCCGTTTGTCCAGCCCAAGACCCAGAGACAGCTCATCGACCCGGGCATCAACCTTTTCGCACAGGTGCGAAAGTTCATTGATGAAGGTGATTTTGGTGGCAAGAAAGGCGTTGGCGGCATATTTGATCAGTTCGGCTGTGGCCACGGTTGAGGTGACAACCAGAGGATAGCCCTGACGGGTCAGGGGCCGATACAATTTTTCAAGCATGCGCCGGGCTTCCTCGTTGTCACTGCCGACAACAATTCTGCTGGGATGCATAAAATCCTCAATGGCTGCCCCTTCGCGTAAAAATTCAGGATTGGATGCAACGGCAAAACGTTTCTGGGACAGATGGCGCGCTACAACCTCGTGAACCTTTAAGCTGGTGCCAACCGGAACGGTGGATTTGGTGACAAAAACCGTGAAATCTTTACCGTCCATTTCTGACAGTTTTTGTGCTGCTTCTTCAGCGGCGGCCAAAACATAAGAAAGATCGGCCTGACCGGTTGCTTGCAGGGATGGTGTTCCAACTGCCAGAAACACAAAATCTGGAACACCCCCGTCCAGTGCGTCAAGATTATCGATAAATGAAATCTTGTTGTCAGCCCTGTTGCGGGCCACCAGCTCTTCAAGGCCGGGTTCAAAAATTGGAATTTGACCCTGATTTAACCGCTCAACCTTTTCCCAGTCAGTGTCAATGCAGGTCACCCGGTGACCGATTTCGGCAAAACAGGCACCAGTTACCAGCCCAACATAGCCGGTTCCAACCATCAGGATTTTCATATGTTTTGTTCTTCTTTTGGAGATTTGCGTGTTTGTCGGCAAATTATAAGTGCGCTGTATGTGGTTTGCCACCCTTTTATACCTGTGGTGTGAATTTGTCTGTTATTTTGATGGTGTGTGCCTTTAAGCAGGTTGTGGTTTCGGAATAATTTCCGCACGAATATTGCTTGACCTTCCTTTAACCGGAAGCTTTAGGCTGGCTCAAATTTAAATTCAGGAGCCAGACTATGGACGTGCAAGTTGCCAAAACAGGTGAGCCGAAAAATAATCCAACAGGGATGTCTCAGCTCACAGGCGGTGAAAACCAGAGGCGAGTTACCTTGCCGATCAAGGGCATGACCTGTTCGGCCTGTTCATCTCGGGTCGAGCGTACCCTTAAAAAAGTACCCGGGGTATTGGATGCCAATGTAAATCTGGCAACGGAACGGGCTGATATTGAGTTTTCAGCCACTGAAATAGATGCGGCCGGGTTAGCGCAAGTTGTGCGTGATACCGGATTTGATGTGCCAGCGCAAACAGTTGTTCTTGATGTTGAGGGCATGACTTGTGCGGCCTGTTCGGGGCGGGTGGAAAAGGTTCTTTTGGCGTTGCCCGATGTGCTTGATGCCCGGGTTAATGCGGCAACGGACCGGGCTGACGTTGATTGGCTGGGCAGTGATGTGAATGTTTTGGCCGATGCGATTGCCGCGACCGGTTTTAAGGCGCAGCCGCGCTTGAGTGCCACCGCGCAACGCAAACAACAACAAGAGCAAAAAGCCAAGGAAGACGCAGCGACAGTAAAAAAAGAATGGATCATGCTGGCAATTTCGGTGGCTCTGACGTTGCCACTGGTCATCCAGATGATTTCAAATGTTCTTGGATACACCTTCCGCATGTCGGGCTGGATTGAGCTGGCGCTGGGAACACCGGTTCAGTTCTGGATCGGGGCGCGTTTCTACAAGGGGGCCTGGAATTCGCTCAAGGGCGGGGCCGGAAATATGGATGTTCTGGTGGTGATGGGAACCAGCGCGGCCTATTTTTATTCACTGGCTGTGCTGGTGCTTGGTACACAGGGGCATTTGTATTTTGAAGCAGCGGCGGTTATTCTCACTCTCATTCTGCTAGGTAAAATACTTGAAGCCCGGGCCAAGCGCGGCACCACAGCGGCGGTGCTGGAGCTGATGGCCTTGCGGCCCGAAGAAGCCAATGTGCTGCGCAACGGTGTGGAAATTACCGTGCCGGTAGATGAGGTTGAACTGGATGATATTGTGGTGGTGCGACCAGGTGAACGTATTGCGGTTGATGGCGAGGTTGTCGATGGTCAATCCCAGGCGGATGAATCGCTGATTACCGGTGAAAGCCTGCCGGTGGATAAAAACATTGGTGATGTGGTTACCGGCGGGTCGGTCAATGGCACCGGACGGTTGCAGGTCAAAGCCACCAAAGTTGGTGAAGATGCAACTTTGAACAAAATCATCACGCTGGTTGAAAATGCCCAGAGTGGCAAGGCGCCGGTGCAGCGGCTGGTTGACAAGATCAGTGCGATTTTTGTGCCGGTTGTTGTGGTGATTGCATTTTTGACCTTTGCCGGCTGGATGATGACCGGCGGCAGCTTTGAAAACGCTTTGGTGGCGATGGTGGCGGTGCTGGTTATCGCTTGTCCCTGTGCACTTGGCCTTGCCACACCGACAGCGATTGTTGCCGGGACTGGTGCGGCAGCCAAAGCGGGTATTCTGTTCAAGGATGTTGAAGCCCTTGAGATGGCCCATAAGGTCGATACGGTTGTGTTCGACAAGACCGGTACCCTGACAATGGGCAAACCGGCGGTGACAGAAGTGCTGGCAGTTGATGTTGATGAAAACGAACTCGTCCGGCTTTGTGCGGGCTTGCAATCAGCCAGTGAACATCCGCTTGCCAAAGCCGTTGTGGCCTATGCCGGTGACAGTGAGCTGCCGGATGTGAAAGATTTTGCCAGCCATACAGGGTTTGGGGTCAGTGGCATGGTGGATGGAAAATCCATTCTGATTGGTAACCGTGCCTTGATGCTTGATCGCGATGTGGATGTTTCCAAGGAAATTGTTGCGACCCAGGCGGTCTGGGAAGATGAAGGAAAAACAGCGGTTCTGATTGCTATTGATGGCAAGCTGGCTGGCGTTATGGCGATTGCCGACCCGATCCGCAAGGAAACAGCCGCCGCCATTGCTGATCTGAAAAAGCATGGCATTGTAACGATGATGCTGACCGGAGACGCTGAACGTACAGCGCGCACGATTGCCAAACTGGCCGGTATCGATAAATACTATGCTGAAACGCGGCCGGAAGACAAAGTCAAGGTTGTTGAGGAATTGCAGGGCCAAGGCAAGGTTGTTGCCATGGTCGGTGATGGTATCAATGATGCCCCGGCGCTGGCTCTGGCCAATGTTGGCATTGCCATGGGTTCGGGCAGCGATGTGGCAATGGAAACAGCCGGTATCACCCTGATGCGGGTAAATCTTGGCATGGTGCATGCGGCTCTGCAGGTGTCAAAACGCACCTGGAGCAAATTGTGGCAGAACTTGTTCTGGGCTTTTATCTACAACCTCATCGGGATTCCGCTGGCGGTACTTGGTTTGCTCAATCCTGCTCTTGCCGGGGCGGCCATGGCTTTGAGTTCGGTTAGCGTTGTCTCCAGCTCGCTTACCTTGAGGTTCTGGAAACCGAAATTTGATTGACCCTAAAACAGTGCAGCGTTGATCCACAGATGAGTAAAAATGCTGGCAATATAACCCAGGGCAATGGCCCAGGTCCATTTCAGGTGGCTCATAAAGGTGTAGTGTCCTTTGGCGGTCCCCATCAGGGCAACGCCGGCAGCAGATCCAATGGATAACAGCGACCCGCCGACACCGGCGGTCAGGGTAATCAGCAGCCATTGACCGCGGACCATTTCAGGATCCATGGTCAGCACCGCAAACATCAGCGGGATGTTGTCAACAATGGCTGACAGGGCACCGATGATGATATTGGCATTGGTTGGCCCCAAATCGACAAATAACAATTGTGACATGGTTTCGAGGTAGCCAATAACCCCAAGGCCGCCAACAGCAAATATAACCCCGAAGAAGAAAAACAAGGTATCCCATTCGACCCGCTCAACCTCTTTAAAAGCATCAAGTACCATATCAGGTTGATCCTGCATTCCAGGGCGCTTTTTAAGGAAATAGCTGAACATCATCAGGTAACCAAGGCCAAGCATCATGCCCATGGCTGGTGGCAGGTGAAGGAAATTTTTGAAAGATACAGCGGTAAAAATGGTTGCTGCAAACAGGAAAATTACCACCCTGGCGCCGCGTTTCATACTGGGGTTTTCGGCTACTGCCTGCGGGGTTTCCCGGGGTATTGCAAAGCTCATAATTATGGCTGGAATCATGTAATTGACAACCGAGGGAATGAAAATTGAAAAGAAACCGGAAAATTCTATTTTGCCCTTTTGCCAAACCATCAAGGTGGTGATGTCGCCAAAGGGTGAAAAAGCACCACCGGCGTTGGCTGCAACCACCACGTTAATACAAGCAAGGACGATGAATTTTTTTGAGTCCGAGCCAACAGCCATGATAACCGCACCCATGATCAGCGCTGTGGTCAGGTTATCGAGCAAGGGAGACATGAAAAATGCCAGGATGCCGGTGAGCCAGAAAAGTTTTTTGTAGCTCAACTCCATACTGATGAGTTTGGCGCGTAAAACATCAAACACCCGGCGCTCTTCAAGGGTGTTCACATAGGTTATTGCCACCATCAAAAACAGGAACAGTTCGCCATATTCCAGAATGGTCAGTTTTGCTGCTGCATCAAGGACTTCTTCCTTGCCGGTGCCCCGGTAGGCAATGGCGATACCAGCCCAGATCAGGCCGGCGGCCAGCATGACGGGTTTGGATTTTCTCAGTTGGTTGGTTTCTTCAAAAATCACCAGCAAATAGGCGATAAAAAAAACTGCCAATGCGAAAAACCCGGCCGCGCTATTGGTCAGGTCAATCAGGTCACTTGAGCCTTCATCGACATTGGCATGGGCAAGTGTTGGCAGTATTGAAAAAAAGCCAACCAGTAATAACCGCAGAATCATTTTCATCGAAATTCCCCAACGAGTTTCACACCGCCTTATTAGAAAGTGCGGTGTGAATTCGCAAGGGTCTAATCGACACGCTTAAAGGTTATATCCGGTTTCACCGTGAGAGGTGTAATCAAGCCCCTCAATTTTGCTTTGTTCATCCACCCGCAAGCCGACTGGCCTCTTGGCCAACGGAAAATGTCGTGAGCGCGATCATCACACCTTCCTGTTGCGAGCAGCGAGAGTCCGCAGACGCAGGGCATTGAGGCGGATGAAACCGTGGGCATCTTTCTGGTTATAAGCACCCTCATCGTCTTCAAAAGTTACAAGATCTTCCGAATACAGGGATTTGGGTGATTTGCGACCTTCAACAATGACATTGCCCTTGTAGAGCTTCAGGCGCACGGTGCCTTCCACATGTTCCTGGGACTTGTCGATCAGGGCCTGAAGCATTTCGCGTTCGGGCGCGAACCAGAAGCCGTTGTAAATCATCCGGGCATAGTCGGGCACCAGGCTGTCCTTGAGGTGCATGGCATCGCGATCAAGGGTGAGCGATTCCATTGCCCGGTGGGCGGTCAGCAAAATGGTGCCGCCGGGGGTTTCATAAATACCGCGCGACTTCATGCCAACAAAACGGTTTTCCACCAGATCAAGGCGGCCGATGCCGTTGTCATGGCCATATTCATTAAGCTTGGCAAACAGGGTGGCCGGTGACATGGCAACGCCATTTATGGCGACCGGATCGCCATATTTGAATTCAATCTCGATTGTCTCGGGCTTGTCCGGCGCATCAATCGGATCAATGGTGCGCTGAAAAACATAAGGCTCCGGGCCGACCCAGGGATCTTCGAGCACTTTGCCTTCAGATGAAGAATGCAGCATGTTGGCATCGACCGAGAACGGTGCTTCGCCGCGCTTGTCCTTGGGTACCGGAATTTGATGCTTTTCAGCAAAATTCAAAAGGTCTGTACGGCTTTTGAATTCCCAGTCGCGCCAGGGGGCAATGACTTTGATATCGGGATCAAGGGCATAGGCTGAAAGCTCAAAACGGACCTGATCATTGCCCTTGCCGGTGGCGCCATGGGCGATGGCGTCAGCGCCGGTTTCGTGGGCAATTTCAACCAGCCGTTTGGAAATCAGCGGCCGGGCAATTGAGGTGCCGAGCAGATACACTCCCTCATAAACCGCATTGGCGCGGAACATCGGAAAAACAAAATCTGACATGAATTCTTCACGCAAATCCTCGACATAGATTTCCTTTATACCCAGCATTTCAGCTTTTTTGCGAGCCGGTTCCAGCTCATCACCCTGGCCCAGATCTGCTGTAAAGGTGACCACTTCGCAATCGTAGGTTTCTTTCAGCCATTTCAGAATAATCGAGGTATCCAGTCCGCCGGAATAGGCCAGAACCACTTTTTTGATTTTGTCTGCTTGTGCCATCGCGCAATTCTTTCCAATATAGAATTTCGTGCTAATTTGCGCGCCACTATAGGAATGTCACAGGGATGAGCAAGGAAAGAATCAGGTAAAATGGCCACAATCGAATTCTGGTATGAATTTACCTCGCCCTACAGTTATCCAGCAGCAATGGGTATTGAAAAAACAGCAGCAGAAAACGGCGTGCAGGTGCAATGGAAGCCGTTTTTGCTGGGACCGATTTTCAAAGCGCAGGGCTGGGACAATTCTCCCTTTAACATTTATCCGGCCAAAGGCGCTTACATGTGGCGTGATATGGAGCGGATTTGTGAGGCGCAGAACCTTGCTTTCACCCGCCCGGCAATTTTCCCGCAAAACAGCCTGAGCGCTGCGCGTCTTGCCTTATGCACCGTTGTTGCCGGGCATGTGGCTGACTTTACCAAACTGGTTTATCAGGCGGCATTTGCCAACCAGAAAGATATTTTCTTGCCCGAAACTCTTGAGCAAATTCTTAAGTCGCTGGCGATTAATCCGGATGTTGCCTTTGAGCAGGCCGGGTCGCTGGATGTTAAAGCTGCTTTGCGTATCAACACTGAAACGGCCATTGAAAAACAGATTTTTGGTGCGCCATCTTTTGTTACACAAGGTGGCGAGCTGTTCTGGGGAAATGACAGATTGGCACAAGCGGTTGCATGGCGCGCGGGTTAAGGGCATATTGGCAGCGAATCCCGGGGGCAAATTCCGGGCCATACATTGATTGGGGGGTTACCCCTGAAAACAAGGGGGAATTTATATGTTTCGTTTTCTGAATGGCAAAATGGCTGCTTTGGCCTTTTTTATCGCGGTACTTTTTGTAACGCCGGCCAGTGCCCAAACAGCTGCCTGTAAAGGCTTGGGTAAAAGCCAGTGTAGTGCCAAGGATTCTTGTTCATATGTGAAATCTTTTACCCGTTCTGACGGCACCAAAGTTAAAGCTTTTTGCCGTAAAAAACCGGGCAAGGGTGCTTCGTCTTCATCGACAAAAAAGAAAGCAGTTAAGAAAAAAGCCAAAAAAACCGAAAGTACAAGCAGTTCTTCTACGACGCGAAAAAAGAAAAAAGCAGCTGATGAAACGGTAAAGGCTGACGATAAAAAAGCCAAAGACACAAAGAAGAAGAAAAAGGCCAAAAAGCCAACAAAAGCAGATGAGAAAAAAGCTGCTGACAAAAAGGCAAAAAAAGAAAAAGCAAAGGCCAAGAAAAAAGCTGACAAGAAAAAAGCTGAAAAAAAGAAAGCTGCCAAAAAGAAAGCTGACGCTGAAAAAGCCAAAAAGAAAAAGGCTAAAGACAAAAAAGCTAAAGAGAAAAAGGCTAAAGACAAGAAGAAAAAGAAATCTACTTCTTAAGGTTGCTCAATCTGTAACAGTTGAGACTACAATAGTTGAGGCGCGGCGGTTTCCACCTTCGCGCCTTTTCTTTTTTCAATGCGCTTGAAGGCCCACAGGATTTTACCTGGGCGACCGGCTGCGCCGCGCAGGACCAGTTGGGATGTTTTGCGAACCCGGCCATCTTCTGGCAGATAGATGCTGTCTTCCAGTTTCAATTGCGCCCCGCGGGCTGAAAAGCGCCAGCCGGTTTTGTTGGCGAGCAACAACATGGCACTGGCCCCATCTTGCGAAACGGTGGCCCGGACCGAAGGGTGCAGGTGAAAACGGATGGCAAAGGGTAAAGCCTGCCCGGCTCTTTCGGGGTCAATGTCAAAACTGTCATGGCCGCGAAAGTCCAGACCATTTGCATCAAGGAATAATTGCCGGTGATGGGTGATGCCGTGAGTTTTTTTATAACCGTCCTGACTGCCGATGAACTTTGCGCCCTGTCGGCCTGTTTCCAGTTCAGCTGAAATATTGGGGGCAGATAAAACCACCGGGCCACCACAAGCCAGCCGGGTCAATACACCATCGAGAATGCCGCCAACCGGTTGGTCATCTATACAAAGGGTTGAATGAGCCTGGGTCGAGCGGGCAGCTGCTGACCAGGCCTCATCGCCATGTTGAATGGCACCGCAATTGGTAATCAGACGAGTACCACCATCACTGAACTCAAAGGCCAGAGCGCTGGCTGTTGCCTGGTCATTGATGGTTGGCATGGTGGGTTTCCCCACATCTACCATGATGGTTGAGTTGCCCTGCTGCAAGCGGATGTATCCTGAATGACGGGCATGGCTGAGCGGGGTGCCACAGACGCTGTCAGTGGCCAGAATGCGCCGTACCAGACCGGCACGGGTATCATTGACACCATTAAAGACCGCCAGACCGCCATCGCCATAGGTGAAAAACCTTAAGGCCGGCAACATGCGCTCAAGAGCAGCATTTAAATCAGCCGGGACTTCAAGGCGGGCTGCTTCCAACGCCTGGCGAACCGGGATAAGATCTGCCAGTAAGTCGCGTAACACTTGCGGATTGCGTGAAATATGACCGCCATCGGCCAGTATCTGGTTGTTGAGTTCACCGGTAAGTCGCTCGAAACAGCGCTGACGCAGACCTTCCAAACCGCTTAGACCGACCGAAGCACAGGATACTGCAATAGCGGCCTGCAGGCGTTTTAAACTGTTCTTTTCGGTACAGGTGCGTTTGTAAAGACTACGGGTTTGCTGGCTGATGCTGGCAAAAAACTGATCGCTGAAGCTTTTCGGTGCCCGGTGTAAAACAAAGGGTGCGTGTTGCAGCCATGAAATCACCCGGCGTGCGAGTACATCGCTGTTGGTGGCGATGTCGGTCTTAAAAGGTGAGCCGGTCAGCTTTTGCGAAGCGATCCATTCGGTGATCAAGGTGCGTGACTGGGCCCGGGCCAGTTCGCGCCCGGCGGCCTGCATGTCGGCCAACCAGGAAAAGCCGTGCAAACGCGCCAGCCAATCAGGGCTCATTGCCTTTTCTGTAAAAATGTTGGTTTCGTTGCGGGCATAGGTTTTCCCGCAAAAATTGAACTCGCCACGATAGAGAGCAGCAGCTTTGGCGCTGGTGCCGTTTTGAAGGTTTGGTAATGGCAAACCCAAACCCTTTGCTCTGTGGCCGAACAACAGATTGTAACGAAAGCTGCTCATGGCGCGCAACTGGTTGGCCATCAGCGCCCGGCCGCTGTGGTTAAGCAGGCTGGCCGCCGCGCTGGGCGTTTCAAAACTGTTTATGCTGGCAGCATTGGACATGAAGGGGCGCGAACCGGTTGGTTAAATCAGTGTTAACCAAACATTGCACCTGAGTTTGTTAATGTTCTGATAACGATTTCAAGTTTTTCGGATTATGCGGGATATAAAAAACCCGTCCATGCCGGTGCTATCGCCAGCGGTGTGAAACGGCAGGGTACGCAGATCGCCTTGGTCATTGATCAGGTGGTCCATCTCACCGACTTGCGACGGGGTGACGGGCTGGGGTTCAAAGTGACTGTTTTCAGCAAGAAATTGTGCCACCTGCAATTCTCCCTCGCGCTTTTGCAGGGAACAGGTGCAATAGACCAGTTCACCGCCGGGTTTGATTAACGCGGCTGCTTTGGTTAGTAGTTGCTTCTGCAGCTTGCACAGGGCGTCAATATCGTGGCTTTTTTTAAGATAAAGCGCATCGGGATGGCGGCGGATGGTGCCGGTGGCCGAGCAGGGGGCATCAAGCAACAGGGCATCAAACAGGGTATCGGGTTGCCAGTCCAGAACGTCGGTGCAAACGATATCTGCTTCCAGTCCCACACGTTCAAGGTTTTCCTGCACCCGCTCAAGGCGGCGTTGCGAAATATCAACGGCCGTAACTTTTGCACCGCCTGCCGCCAGTTGCATGGTTTTGCCACCGGGTGCTGCGCAAATATCAGCTATCGCTTTTCCGCTCACATCACCAAGCAGTTTGACTGGCAGGCTGGCCGCAACGTCCTGCACCCACCAATTGCCTTGATCGTAACCGGCAAGCTCTTCAATGCGGCCATACCCCGGTTCCAGCCGCAAGCTGCCAGTGGGCAATTTCATGCCCGCAGGGTGTTGATCTGAAGATTTAAGGGTTAAGTCCAGTGCTGCCTCGCCCAGATGGGCATTGGTTATTTTTGCAGCTGTCTCTTTGCCATAGTCTTTGGCCCAGAGTTGCCA
>UOEC01000177.1_pt1 | contig 20604 bp, 15 predicted proteins | sample 1988601 | NCBI WGS metagenome assembly UOEC01 (sample SAMEA4712195, study PRJEB27164) | hydrothermal vent metagenome | biome: marine basaltic hydrothermal vent biome; feature: marine hydrothermal vent; material: mineral | place: Pacific Ocean | collected 2011-06-14/2011-07-23 | depth 1719 m
ACATTGTAGTTCTCTGAAATATCAGAGCCCTGCACAACATAACCAAGTTCTTTCATCACTTCGGCAATGCCGCTCATTCCAATGCCGCCAATTCCAACAAAATGGATGGGGCCGGTATCCTGTGGCAGTTTCATCTACGCAGTCTTCCTGTTTTGAGAGTGTATTGTTGCTTCTACAAGATCAGCCAGTTTTTGTGCCGCATCGGGATGCCCTTGCAAAAGAGCCGCCCGTGCCGCATTGTTTAATTCATCTTCCTGATAGCGCAAGCGGGTCAGAAATGCCGCCAGCGCGCTTGCCTCAATATCATCCTGCATCATCACCCAACCAGCCCCTGCCCCGGCAAAACTTTCAGCATTGCGCAACTGGTCATTGTCAAGCGCATGGGGCAATGGCACCAGAATGGCCGGACGCCCGATTACGCCCAATTCAGCAATTGTCGATGCCCCGGATCGCCCGATAACCAGATGCGCATTGGCAATGCGTTTGGGCATGTCAGAGAAAAAAGCCTGTAATTCGAACTTTAGGCCCAGTTTCTCATATTGCGCCCGTACCCCGTCAATATCTTCCGGCCGACATTGCTGCACAATCGACAGCTTTTTGGTGATTACCCCTGACAATTCGCCAAAAACCTTTGGCATCATCTGGGAAAAAAACTGCGCACCCTGACTGCCCCCAAACACCAATATTCTGAACGTCCCGCGCGGACTGGGAGCCTCATATTCACCACCGGTTGATTTCAACACCAGATCGCGCACCGGATTGCCGGTCATTACAACTTTGTCGTTCAAAGACGCATCCAGATTGACAATCTTTGGAAAAGACGAGGCGATCTTGTTGACCTTCCTCGCCACCAGCCTGTTGGCCCGCCCCATGACTGCATTTTGCTCATGCACCAGACTGGGAATTTCAGCCCGCCAGGCAGCAATCAGCGGCGGCAGTGACGGATAGCCGCCAAAGCCGATAACCGCCAACGGTTTAACCGTGTCAAACACCGCCCTGGCTTTTTTGTAACCGGACCACAAACGCATCAGACTGCCCGGCCATGTCCAGGGTTTGCGGATCAAAATAGTCGATGATTGAATCACATGGGTATCAGCAGCGGGAAATTTCGAGCCATAGTCCCTGACCCGTTCATCGCTCATCAAATGCACCACATAGCCACGCCGCACCAGTTCCTCACCCAGTGCTTGGGCCGGAAACAAATGCCCACCGGTCCCCCCGGCAGCAAGTACGATCAATCCTTTGTTGGTATCAGTCATTTACACCATCTGCGCCCGCAAGTGTGGAGATTGAACCCGTGCCGCAGGCCGTGTACGGGTCAAAGCCAGTACCAGCCCCATGGCAAAAGACATGGTCAGTAACGACGAGCCACCGTAAGAGATAAACGGCAGTGTCATGCCCTTTGCCGGCAACAGCGACACATTCACCGCCATATTAATAATCGCCTGAAACGAGAATATCGATACCAGCCCCGATGTTGCCAGCACCACAAAGCTGTCGCCTTCTTTCATGGCAAATTTCAACACCCGCAAAGTGATAAAGGCAATCAAAGCCATCAGAACCACACTGGCAATAAAACCAAATTCTTCACCAACCACTGCAAAAATGAAATCCGTATGGGCATCAGGCAAGGTCCGTTTGGCGGTACCACCACCCGGGCCGGTGCCAAACAGCCCGCCATTCTCAAACGCCCGCATTGCCGTATCCACCTGAAAGTTGTCCCCGGCTTCCGGGTTGAGAAACCGGTCTATCCGCGAGGCAACGTGTCTAAAAGAGGTGTAGGCAATAGCCCCGCCAGCTACGGCAAGCCCTGCCAAACCGATAACATATTTCCAGGCGATTCCGTAAATCAGCAAAAGCACCGCCCAGACCAGACAGATCAGGACAGACTGACCGAAGTCCGGTTGCAAGACCAGCAAGCCGAGAACCAGACCAAAAGAGCCCCAGGCAAGAAGCTGCCCCGGCATATCCGGTCGGCGCCGACCTTCAGCAAGAAACCACGAAGCAATAACAATAAAGGTCGGCTTTACCAGTTCAGAGGGTTGAAAATTGATCAGCCCCAGATCCAGCCAGCGCCGCGACCCTTTGACCTCCGAGCCAAAAACCATCGTCGCAACCATCAAAATAATCGCCAGAATAAAGCCGTAAAAGGCAACCCGCCGAACAGTCCGCACATCAAAAAACGAAACCCCGACGATGATCAAAATAGCTGGCACTGTAAAAATCAACTGGCGAATGAAAAAATGGAAATACGACAGGCCGAGCCTGTCTGCAACCGCCGGACTGGCCGCCAGTGAAAACAAAACACCAATCGCCATAAGCAGAAAAACCGCAAACATCAGTGGCAAATCAACCGTAAACCACCACCGGGAGAGTAACCCCCTGTCAGAACGTGAAATCAGCATCAGGCTGCAACTCCTCTGGTTAATTCTATGCCATCAAGACGGGCAACAAGGGCGCGAAATTCATTGCCGCGCACTTCAAAGCTTGGATATTGGTCAAAAGAAGCACAAGCTGGCGATAACAAAACCACCGCCGCTTTATCACCTTCATTCAACGCATCGCGGGCCGCCGCACCAACAGCACGCTCCATTGTGCCGCAAATTTCAAACGCGACCTTGCCGTCCAGTGTTTTGGCAAAATCTGGTGCCGCTTCACCGATCAGGTACGCCCGACGAACCCTATCAAAATAAACTGCTAATTCCTCAATGCCGCCTTCTTTGGAGCGGCCACCGGCAATCCAGTAAATCGGGTTAAAGGTCGCCAGCGCCCGGCCTGCAGCATCGGCATTGGTCCCTTTGGAATCATTGATGAACCCGACATCACCAATGCGGCCCACTTCTTCCATACGATGCACCAACCCGCCAAAACTGGCCATAGCCTGCTCAATGGCCCGAGCTTCCAGGCCCAGCGCCACGCCAACGCTATAAGCAGCACAGGCATTTTGCCAATTGTGCTTTCCTTTCAGCGAGCGCATACCGGAAAGATCAATCCGGGTCGCCCCGTCCCTGAGAACACCGTCAGGTGCGCTGACACCGGTATCAAGAACCTGCTCAACCGAAATTTCGCGCCGGTTTTTTTCCGGCAAACCAGCAGCAATCGCCCGGCACCAATCATCATCAACACTGATCACCGCCACATCTTTTTCACTTTGCCCGGCAAAAATACGCGCCTTGACCGCGGCATAGTTTTCCATACTGCCATGCCGGTCAATATGATCAGGCGACAGGTTCATCAGCAGAGCCACATCTGCTTTCAGCCCCGGTGTCAGATCCAGTTGATAAGATGAGAGCTCCAGCACATAAATTTTTTGCGGCGTTGGTGGAGACAGTAAAAACACCGCCGTTCCGATGTTGCCGCCTATTTCAGCATCCAGCCCGTTTTCCTTGAGCACATGACCGATCAATGCGGTGGTGGTCGACTTGCCATTAGTGCCGGTAATCGCCACAATCTTTGCCCCGGTGCCAGCAATCTGACGGGCAAAAATTTCCGTATCCCCGACAATTTCCACTCCGGCTTGTTTTGCCTTTTCAACACTCCAGTGCGGTTGCGGATGGGTTAACGGCACGCCTGGTGACAGCACATAAGAATCCAGTTGAGAAAAGTCAGCCTCACGCAAATCAACAATCGGCAGGCCATCTTTCCTGCCCTTGTCTATAGCAACCTTATTGTCATCCCAGGCCCAAACCTGCGCCCCACCCGCTTCCAGTGCGGCAATACAGGCCAACCCGGTGCGACCAAGGCCAAACACCGCGATCTTTTTACCGGCAAATTTTGTCGCTGCGATCATTCCTTACCTCAGCTTCAACGTTGCAAGACCAAAGATTGCCAGCACCACCGCAATAATCCAGAAACGGATCACAATGGTTGGTTCTGACCAGCCTTTTTCTTCAAAGTGATGGTGCAAGGGTGCCATGGCAAACACCCGTTTGCCGGTCAGTTTGAACGATACAACCTGAACAATCACCGAAACCGTTTCAAGCACAAACAGGCCGCCGACAATCGCCAGTACGATCTCGTGCTTGGCAGCCACCGCCAGCGCACCAAGAATGCCGCCAAGAGACAGAGACCCGGTGTCGCCCATAAAAATCATGGCAGGAGGAGCATTAAACCACAAGAACCCCAACCCTGCTCCCAGCAAAGCCCCGCAGATCACGGCCAGTTCGCCAACACCGGGAACAAATTGCACCTGCAAATATTCAGAAAACGTGGCGTGCCCAACCAGATAGACAATCAGGCCAAAGCTGGCCGCTGCAATCATCACCGGTACAATCGCCAACCCGTCAAGCCCATCGGTCATGTTGACCGAGTTACCCGCTCCGACAATCACAAAAGCCCCAAATGGAATAAAAAACCAACCCAGCTGCCACAGAAAATCTTTCAGAAACGGAAAGGCCAGCGCACTTGAAGTGGCTGGATTACCGATCCGGACAATGACAAACACCGCGACCCCGGCAATGGCAAATTCCAGTAGCAACCGGACTTTGCCCGAAAACCCACCAGCAGTTGCCCGCGTCACTTTCAAAAAGTCATCGTAAAACCCGATCGCCCCAAACCCCAGCGCCACAAACAGCACCGTCCAGATATACAAATTGGTCAAATCGGCCCACAACAGTGTCGCAAACACAATACCAAGAAGCATCATCAGGCCGCCCATGGTTGGGGTGCCCTGTTTTTCAATCAGATGCCGGGCCGGGCCATCTAGCCTGATTGGTTGACCTTTACCCTGCTTTATCTTCAGTTTGGAAATCAGCATCGGGCCGAACAAAAACACAAACAACAAAGCTGTCATGATCGCTCCGCCGGTACGAAACGTCGTATAACGTCCCACATTCAAAACCGGAATCGCATCGCCGAAATTTTCTGCCAAATAGAACAGCATTTATTTTTTATCCCCTTTTGCCACCGTTCAGGCAGCTTTTTCTGTGGCCGAAAACCGTTGCTTGATGGCATCCAGCAACGGGCCCATTTTACTGCCCAGCGACCCTTTGATCATTATCACATCACCGGCGCGAATATCGGCCAGCAACTGTTTTTCAAGTTCACCGGATGTCGGTTTCCATAAGGTCTGACGAAACGGCGGCAATTGTTGCCAAAGTGATTCCATCAGTGTTCCGCATGCATATACCTTATCAACCCCTGCTTCATCAATTGGTCCACAAAGGTCACGATGCAGCACCTGTGCATTATCACCAAGTTCCAGCATGTCGCCAAGTACCGCGATCCGCCGCCCGCCATTTTTGGGTTCTGCCCGCGCCAGCAGCGACAAGGCAGCGCGCATCGACGCCGGATTGGCATTATAGCTTTCATCGATAACCAGAAATTCGCCATCGCGCGCCTGCAATTGCAACCGCACCCCGCGCCCTTTGGGCGGTGACAGTTTTGCCAGAGCCAGCACCGCCAACGCCAGATCAGCATCAACAAGTTTGATCGCCGCCAGCACCGCCAGCGTGTTCATCACCACATGTTCGCCCGGTGACCCCAGTTTGAACGTCACATCCTGACCAAGTACATTGGCACTGACACATGAACAGGTGTTGTGCAGCGCCATTTTTTTAATATGACTGTCAGCCGATGCTGATTTGCCAAACCCGACAATCTGCTCGATACCGGCATGTTGTGCTTTGTCTTTGAGCAGCTCAAAAAATTCGCTGTCCTGATTGATAATTGCACTGCCGCCCGCCTCTACCCCTTCAAAAATTTCCGCCTTGGCATTGGCGATGTCATCTATGGAAGAAAAGTGCCCCAAATGACTTTCGCTGACAGCGGTAATAATTGCAATATGCGGACGCACCATCCTCACCAGTTGCGAGATTTCTCCCGCATGGTTCATGCCAATTTCAAACACGGCAAATTCGCTATCCCCTGGCATCCGCGCCAGTGTCAGCGGCACCCCCCAATGATTGTTGAACGAGGCCACTGATACGTGGGTTTTCCCACAAGCAGCAAGTGCCACACCAAGTGCATCCTTGGTGGTGGTTTTGCCAACACTGCCGGTAACACCAATAATTTTAGCTGATGAACGCGCCCGCGAGGCCACCCCCATCTGTTCCATAGCGGTTAGGGTGTTCTCAACCACCAGCAACGCCCCGGCTGCCCGCATTTCATCATTTGCCTGAGAAACAATGGCTATGCCAGCCCCGGCCTCAAGCGCCCCGGCGGCAAAAATATGGCCATCCTGATTGTCACCCTTGATGGCGATGAAAATATCGCCTTCGCCCACCGCCCGGCTATCAATTTCCACACCATCAAGCACGCACGAAACGTCACCTTCCAGTCGGCCTCCGGTGGCTGAAATCAACTCATCGACTGTCCACAAACCTTGTTTACTCATGCAGCAGCCCCTTCCATTGCAATCCGCACAGCTTCATGGTCAGAAAAGGCAATGGTCTTGTCTCCGACAATCTGGCCTTCTTCATGCCCCTTACCGGCTATCAACAAAACATCGCCTTTTTTCAGCTTGCCAATAGCCTTTGAAATCGCCAGTTGGCGGTCGCCAATGTCGGTTGCATCAGGACACCCGACCATGGCTTCAGCCCGAATTTGCGCCGGGTCCTCGCCGCGTGGATTGTCGTCGGTAACATAAACCACATCTGCCAATTGCGCCGCCACTTTACCCATCAAAGGCCGCTTGCCTTTATCACGGTCACCACCGCAGCCAAACACCACAACCAGCTTGTTGTCTGCAAGTGGGCGCAAAGCTTTCAGCGACAATTTAAGAGCCTCAGGCGTATGGGCAAAATCCACAAAAATTGCCGCCCCGTCCTTGGTGCGATCCACAAGCTCAAGCCGTCCTTTGGCTCCTTTGAGGTTTTCAAATGTTTTTACCGCCACAGCTTCGGAACCACCCGCAGCAATAACCATACCGGCGGCAACCAGCGCATTGGAGGCCTGAAACTCACCAACCAGCGGCAGGAAAACTTTATAAGTTTGTTCGCGCCCTTTTATTTTCAGAACCTGACCAAGTCCAAGCCGGGTCTGTTCCAGCAGTTCAAGATCATCTCCATTCCTGCCCACTGAAACAATTCGTGCTCCACGTTTTTCCATATGGGCGCGCACTTTATCTGCATCCTGGCAATCTGCGTTAAGTACCGCAGCACAACCGGTACAAAGCAACTCGTCAAACAACCGCATTTTGGCTGCAAAGTACGCCTCAAAAGTTTTATGGTAATCAAGATGGTCCTGAGAAAAGTTGGTGAAAGCACCAACACAAATTTTAATGCCATCAAGCCGTTTCTGCTCCAGGCCATGACTTGAAGCCTCAAGCGCCAGATGATCCACATGATCTTTGGCCAGCTTTGCCAACGCCCTGTGCAGGGCCACAGGATCGGGCGTTGTATGTTCAAGCTTTTTGAACCCGCCGGGGTAATCAATACCAACCGTGCCAAGACTGGCAGCCCGCATGCCCATCGCTTCCCACATCTGGCGCACAAAGGCCACCACAGAACTTTTGCCATTGGTGCCGGTAACTGCTGCCACACAATCAGGTTGTGTTTCAAAAAACCGCGCTGCCATGTGAGCCAGTGTCGCCCGCGGATGATCTGCTCTTAAAACTGCGATATCATCGCCAACATCAATTTTTGCCTGACTTGAAACCAATACCGCAACAGCACCATTCTCAATCGCCTTACCGACAAATTGCACCCCATCCACAACCGTTCCCGGCAACGCGGCAAACAGGTATCCCGCTTTAATTTCCCGGCTGTCAGCACTGATACCGCTGATTTCGATCTTGTCGAAACCGGGGTCGATATCCACAATGCCGTTGCACAATGCTTTGAGGGTTTTGATCATCAGCGCACCTTTTTACCAGTAATGGCAGCTTGCTTTTCATCATCAAATTTTGGCGTTATGCCCAATAGCGGTGCAATCCGGGCAATGATTTTTCCAGCCGTTGGCACCGCATTCCAGCCTGACGTTGCATAGCCAAAAGTCCCCTCAACCGGTTGCGGTTCATCCAGCATGATCAAAATGGCATATCTCGGGTCATCCATGGGGAAACCACCAACAAATGAATTAAGCCTCTTGTCCTCAATATAACGGCCCTTGACGACTTTTTCCGCCGTGCCGGTTTTACCTCCGATACGATACCCGGCAGCAATTTTATCAGCTTTGCGGGCGGTGCCGTTAAGGCCGTTCATTCTGAACAGGGAAATCAGATCTTTACTGGTTTTTTGCGAAACCAGCCGCGTTGCCAGTCCTTGTGCAGCATCACGCCCGCGTTTCAAAAATGTCGGTTGCATCAACATCCCACCATTTAACAATGCTGCCGTCACCGCCAGACCTTGCAATGGTTGTATGGCAAAGCCATGGCCAAAAGCAGCCGTAACCGTTGTAAGTTTTGACCATTTTTTGGGTAGAATTGGTGCAGATGCTTCCGGCAGTTCGGTTTGCAGCTTGTTAAAGAACCCGGCTTTGCGCAGAAATGCCTGATGGCCTTCCACCCCCACATCAAGGGCCATTTTTGCCGTCCCGATATTCGACGAAAACATAAAAATTTCCGGCACCGACAAAACCCGGTTTTTACCTTTGTAATCCTTGATCGTTGCCCCGCCAACTCGCAAGGCCCGGCTGGCATCATAGCTGCCCTGCATACTGGTAACACCAGCTTCAAAGGCCATGGCAAAAGTTACCGCTTTAATCACCGAGCCAAGTTCATACACCCCGGTGGTGACCCGGTTGATCGCCTCTTTTTGCTGGGCGCCGCGCGGTTTATTAGGGTCGTAATCAGGTAGTGAAACCATCGCAACGATTTCACCGGTGTAAATATCCATTAAAATTCCGGCCCCGGCCAGAGCCTTGAATTTTTCTATCGCTTTGGCAATTTCATCGGCCATGGCATGTTGCACCCGCCCATCGACAGCAAGGTTGGCCGGTAAGGCGGCCTGTCTTAACGGGTCAGCCAAAGAGGCGGTATAAAGCGCGCCCTGATCATCAAGAAATTTTTCCATTCCGGCAATACCGCGAGAATCCACATCCACATAACCAAGAATATGGGCTGCCAGCCGCCCCTTTGGATAAATCCGCAAGGTTTCACGGCGAAACCCTACACCGGGAATGCCCTGGTCATAGACCTCGGCCCGCATGGTCGGTGAAATTTCCCGCTTGATCCAGACAAAGGCCCGCTTGCGGTTGCTTAATTGCTTAAACAGCTTTTTGTTGTCGAGATCAGGCATAACCGCCGTCAATAATTCAACCGCCTCATCCACATCAATGATTTTCCGTGGATTGGCAAACAGCGAATAAACCTTGATGTCCGATGCCAGCAACAGGCCGTTACGATCAACAATATCAGGCCGCGGCAGGCGTGCCTCATGGGCCACCTCCGGTTTTTTGACGCTGAGAAATCCCTGTACAATCGATAATTGAACCAATCGTCCACCGATCAGAGCAAAACACAGAGCAAAACCAAACACCACCAGACGCAGGCGGTTCTGACCTTTCAGGCGGCCCTGTGACCAATCTTTGCTGTTTTCTGGTGCGCGCTCCATCAATTCAGCTCCTTAAGCATTTTGGCAATCGGATCCGTATTGGTCTTGCTTGGGTCAGGTGCCGGGCGCTCGGGCAAAATGGTAACGAGCGCGTTGGTTGATACCACCTGTTTGGCTTCCATCGGCTTTAACTTCAAATAATCATAGGTCAGGCGTTGCAAGCGTTCAGGGCGCGAAAGCAAGCTCCACTCAGCCTCAAGCAGACCAATGGTCTCTCGCGCTTGCAAGGTCTGTTTTTTGGCCAACGCAATATCGCGCTCACCCTGTTTGATTGAAAATTCAAGCGAGTAAACAACAAATGCTGCCCCCAGCAAGACCATAACCACAATGGAATTTACAATTTTAAGCATTCACCCCCACAATCTGACCTTGTGCCAGTTCCATGTCTTCCAGCACCATCGCTGGTGCATCAGTGCGCACTGCCGAGCGCAAACGAGCTGACCGCGCCCGTGGATTGCTGGAAATTTCATCAGCATCCGCAACTTCCCCACCACGCACCAGTTCTTTAAAACTGGCCACATCACCAACCTGTGCCATCGGCGCATGGCGCGACGGGTTGGGCAGCGAGCCGGTGCGCCGCTTAAGAAACCTTTTGACAATCCGGTCTTCCAGCGAATGAAAAGACACCACAGCCAGACGACCGTCCGGTTTTAAAATCCGCTCAGCTGCTGCAAGGCCATGTACCAACTCATCCAACTCACCATTGACAAAAATTCGCAACGCCTGAAAGGTTCGGGTTGCCGGGTGAATGGGCTTGCCCAATCCCTTACGGCGCCCGGGCGGTACACCAATGACTTTTTCAATCAGTTTCGACAATTCCCCCGTCGTGGAAAACGGTGTTTCTTCTCGCGTCCGGCAGATCGCAGCAGCAATTGCATGAGCACGCTTTTCATCACCATAAATCTTGATAATCCGCTTGAGTTGAGCCGGTTCAAAATTATTGACCACATCAGCAGCAGTCATGCCCGATTGGCTCATGCGCATATCCAGAGGCCCGTTTTTCATAAATGAAAACCCACGTTCAGCCTCATCAAGTTGCATAGAAGAAACCCCGATATCCAGGGTCACCCCGTCAACACTTTCAATATCAACCCCAGCCAGCAATTCCTCCATATTGGAGAAACGACCTTCCAGCAACTGGAAGCGAGGAGAAAATTCCGCCGCCAGTTGCGCGCCATCACCACCAGCCCCCGGATCACGATCAATTCCAAAAACCTGACAATCAGCGGCTTCCAGAATGGCCCGTGAATAACCCCCGGCCCCGAAAGTCCCATCCACATAAACCCCGCCATCATGCGGTAGCAATGCGGCCAGTACCGAGCCAAGCAACACCGGTGTATGAGGCGCATCTGCGGTTTTCTGGTTAAATCCGGCCATAAATCTCTAAATTCCAGCACCAAACAGGCACCCAACAGCAGGTGCAGAAAACTGGTTAATGCTTTACTAAAGACTTTGGACCAGATTTAATTAACAAAGCGTTGCCTTGTTGATTCATTTGGGGAATTTTTGGAATCTACTGCCTTGTTGGATTCACAATCCCCTACCCCTCATTACCGGGCCCCTACCCCTCATCACCGGCCCCCTATCCCTCATTACCGGGCCTGTCCCGGTAATCTATTGGTAATTGTGGATCACCGGGACAAGCCCGGTAATGAGGGAAGTGAGTAGTGGGTGCAATTAAAGGCGTAGGCAACGTGGTCAGGCAGCGTTGACCAGCAACACCCGGCGCGAAGTTTTGTAAGCCGGAATTGGTCTGGAAAACAGGTAGCCCTGCCCGAATTCACAACCCATGTCAGATAGCAGGCCCAATTGTTCAAGGTCTTCAATACCTTCAACCACACAGCTAATTTCGATCTTCTGACACAACAAAATGATCGCCTCGACAATATTTCGGATTTTGGCATCGGTGCAGATCTGATCAGTGAAACTTTTATCGATCTTGATTTTGTCGAGGGGCAAGTCGCGGATCTGGGCCAAACTTGAATAGCCACTGCCAAAATCATCCAGGGCAATGCCGACACCAGCATCCCGGAACTTCTGCATTTGCTTTTTGGCCAGCTCAATGTCATCCATTACCGCCGTTTCTGTCAGTTCAATTTCCAGCTGCGAGGGCGGAAAACCGGACTCCTTTAGAATGGCCAGCATTTTCTCAATACTCTTTTGTCGACCCAGCGACTTTGCCGACAGATTGTAAAACAACTTTGTGCCCTGCGACCATCCTTTAGCCACCAATAGCGATTTTCTAAACAACAACATCGTCAGTTCTTCGATCAATTGGGATTGCTCGGCAATCTCAATGAACTCGGTCGGAGAAACATCGCCAAGCTCAGGGTCATTCCAGCGCGCCAGCGCTTCAAACCCGCATATTTCACCGTTTTCAATTCGTACAATCGGTTGAAACCACGGTTCGATCGTCCCTTTGGAAATCGCTTCACCAAGGGCTTGTTTGACATTGGCTTCACGCACACTTGCAGATTCCAGCTCCAGACTGAAGACCCCGGCAACATCGCCCCCCTGCTCGGCCATCACCTTGCGGGCCAGATCAGCTCGGGCAATTAACTTGTCGGGGTTACTGTCACTGTAAGGAAAGAGCGCAAAACCACAGGAAAACGAAAGGCTGACTTTTGTCTCGGTCAATTCAAAATCGTTGTGGAGAATTTTGCACAAAACTTTGCCAAAATCATGGGCCAGACAAACATTTTCTATGCCAGGTGCTATGAAAACAAACTCGTCACCGCCAAGTCGCGCCACATGACGAACACTGTCTGGGAAATTGTCATTTATTGAAGAAATCCGGTCCGCAAGTTGTCTCAGCAATGCATCACCTGCCGCCCGGCCATAAGCATCATCAATCGCCTTAAAACCGGCAATATCAATAACCCCAACGGCAAAACCGGGCGCGCCATTTTCGGTTTCCTTCTGGGCATCACCAAGCAGTTGAATAAATTTCCGACGATTTGGGAGATCTGTCAACGCATCGTAATAAGCAAGGCGTTCAACCGATGCTGCCACCCGCTGTGAAGCGATTTTTTCATCCTCCAGCCTGACCCGGGCCAAATTCATGTCGGCAAAACCTCTGAAATTTTCCACCAGCAGAAAAACGCTGAAGATCAAAATGGCAGCCAGTAACCCGCCCAGCAAAACCAGTTGATCATCACCAAACAAAACAAAGGATATCGCCAGGGGGGTAATTGCGGCCAACAAAGTGGAAATAGCGGCAACCGGCAAAACATACAGGCTGAAAGCACCAACAGTCGACAACGCTACAATCGACATCCCCAAAAAAGCCTGCTCAGGATCGCCTGATTGAACAAATAGATAACTGGCAAAGCCGGAAAAAAACAGCGCCAGCGACGGACCCATTATCGTAACGCTACGCAGATCCTTTTTTTTATGCTCTCTGGAAAAACTTGAAAACTTCTTTCGATTCAACCACCAATATCCCGCACGAAAAATCGAAAAAATCGTGAGAAAACCAAAAACCAGGATGACCGGAACGGGCAAGGCAAGCGGCCCGGCGTCGACCCAGGAAATGAGCTGTTGCGAAATGATCAGCAAATACAGCCATGGCAGGGTGCGCGCAACACTGGCATGCTGATCCTCGATCAACAAACCTTTTTTACAAACTTCTGACCGGCAATACCCGGTAAAAAAATCCAGCGAAATCGCCACGTTTTTAAGCCCCCAAAATAACGTAAGGGGCATTGATAACGTCAAGCGGTAATGAAAGCCTTACCGGCCAGATGTTTTCAGGTTCTTGTTAAACAAAACATGAAGAAAGTTCTGCAAATTTGTCAACCAGACATCAGCATTCCGGCAAATTGACCGCCAGGCCACCAGTGCTGGTTTCTTTGTATTTTTCATTCATATCCAGCCCGGTTTGGCGCATGGTTTCGATACAATTATCAAGCGGCATATAATGACTGCCATCACCATGCAGGGCAAGCGAAGCTGCTGACACCGCCTTGACTGCGCCCAGTGCATTGCGTTCAATACACGGAACCTGCACCAGACCACCCACCGGGTCACAGCTCATGCCCAAATGATGTTCCAGGGCAATTTCAGCGGCATTTTCCACCTGCCCGGGCGACCCGCCCAAAACCGCACAAAACCCTGCTGCTGCCATCGCCGAAGCCGAACCAACTTCTCCCTGACAACCCACTTCCGCCCCGGAAATCGAGGCATTGTGCTTGATCAAACCACCGATTGCCGCTGCCGTCAGCAAAAACTCCCGCAACTTTTCATCAGTGGAACCCACACAGTGATCGCGATAATACCTCATCACTGCCGGCACCACACCAGCCGCGCCATTGGTCGGTGATGTCACCACTTTGCCACCGGCAGCATTTTCTTCATTTACCGCCATGGCATAAACGCTAATCCAGTCATTGACCGTATGAGGCTGTCCAACATTGGCTGTGCGCCCATCCTGCAGATTATCATGGATGGTTTTGGCCCGGCGTTTAACTTTTAAACCACCTGGCAATTCACCATCACGAGACAACCCACGATCAATGCATTTGCCCATCGCCTGCCAGACACCATCCAGTTTTTCGTTCAGCTCCGGGCCAGACATCACGGCCTGTTCATTGCTGCGTTTCAAATCAGCAATTGATTTGCCCGATTTCTTTGCCATATCCAGCATATGCCCAGCTGTAGCAAAGGGGAAAGGACAGCCCTCCTCCTTCATCGCCTTTTCGCGCATCTCGGGGCTAAGGTCTTCATCCTCAAGTTCCTTGGAAGTCAGCACAAACCCACCGCCCACCGAGTAATAAGTCCGCTCATGGCCAAGATTGCCACCCTCGTCGTAAGCCTGCAAGACCATGCCATTGGTGTGGCCGGGCAAAGGTTGGTCGTAGTTGAAAATCAAATCCGTCTCAGGCTCAAATTTCAACACCGGTAACCCTTGCGGCCTTACCACCCCATGCGCACGCACCCGCGCCTCAACCTCATCAGCCTCATCAAGGTCAACAGTGGAAGGATCAAACCCCGACAGTCCCAAAATCACTGCTCTGTCCGTTGCATGCCCCTTACCGGTAAACGCCAGCGAACCATGCAAAACACATTTCACCGCCGCGATCTCGCCTGCGCCGGGCACATAATTCCTGCCATCACGCAAGTCCCCCAAAAACCGCCCCGCCGCCGTCATCGGCCCCATAGTATGAGAAGACGACGGCCCGATGCCAATTTTGAAAATGTCAAAGACGCTGAGAAACATGAAAAACCAATTGAGATGGGGGGAGTTGCCAAAAGGATTAAGCTATATCGAGAGCAAGCAAGAGGCAAGAAGCGACATTTATATTCCTCTCACGGCTATTCCGCCCTGCGGGCGGGCCATCGTGCTGAAAGCGCGTCTTCGACACGACGAGGGCGCGGCCTGACCGGCCGGGGTGCCGTCGCACCCTGGTCCTCGCTATGCTCGTCCGCTGCGGGTTTTCAGGTTCTGTTGAATCCGCAGCGGACGAGCGTCAGCGAGGACCCCGGCCGAAAGGCCGTCCCCGCGGAGCATTTTGCGCAGCAAAATTTGCGTGAGCGAAATAAAGCATCAGTTGGCCTGTAAGCCGGGTTCTGTCCCTCCCGTTGCCGGGGATGGATGACCATTCATCTGGGATGCACATTGCTGTACACCTCGTGCGACCAACCCGGGCAGCGATCTGTGAATGGATCATATGCCGCCCCTATTTGGTCTTGCTCCCGGTGGGGTTTACCTTCGCCAGTGCTGTTACCAGCACCGCGGTGCGCTCTTACCGCACCCTTTCACCCTTACTTTGCCACGAACGAATTCGAGCAAAGCGGTCTGCTCTCTGTGGCACTATCCCTGGGGTCGCCCCCGCCGGACGTTATCCGGCACCGTATTCACATGGAGCCCGGACTTTCCTCTAAAGGCCCCGACAAAAGCCGCAAGCCTTCAGCGGCCATCCAGCCAACTGATGCTGAAAAGGATTTAGGCGCGATGCTGCAAACTGTCAATGCCAGCTCTGCTATCGTCAAACGCCCGCACATCTGGCCGGTTGTGCCACCAGCGGGCAACAAAGCCTGAAACATACCAGGCCACAAGAGCAACCGCCCAGCCCAGATAAATGTCCACCGCATAATGCCAGCCCAGATAAACCGAACCTATTGAGATCAAAATGCCATGAACCGCCATCCCGATACCAACCTTTTTATTCAGTTGCCAGCAGGCCATAAAAAACAACATGGTTGCCGCATTGTGCATCGAAGGCATGGCCGAGATACCAATATTGATGCCCTGGCCCGTGTAACCCAGCCACATCGCATCCTGCAGTCCCAGAGCCCACACTGAATAAACTTCATTTACTTCGCGCAACTGGGCCATCAGCGGTGCATAAACATCTGGTGTGATACCCAGGCGGCCGTAAAATGCCGGACCGGCGGACGAAAACACCATCGCCAGAAAACTGCCGCCAACCGCCCAGGCCAGAAAAAACGTCAGAAAAAATCGGGTCCGCAACACCGGGTCTTTCACCCGAAAGGCAAAATAAACCACCAGCGACCACATGACAAAAAACCAGATGTTGTAGTTGAAATTCAAGACGCTAACCAGAAGCGGATTGCCAGCAAAAACCGGCTCAAGCCACTTCCAAGGGCTGACTCCGAAATGCAGCACTTTATCCAGTTCGAAAAAATACTCGTCCCAGGAAAAAGGTGCAACAACGGGAATAAACTTTTTGACCTGCACATAAACAAAAGAAAAAGCTGCCATGATCACCAGCATGGTAAACGCTGGTACCGAGCTTTGCGTATCACGAATTTTCTGCCAGAAAACCTGGCCAATCGCGCTCACCGGGGTTTTTGCTCCACCGCGCTTGAATGCCTCATAACAGCTTTGGCAAAAAAGCGAAATAACCGTCAAAATGGAAATGGTGGCCAGCAGTTTGATCACCAACCCCATCGGGTTTTCCGGCCCAGAATCTGGAAAAAACTGCAACAAAATCAAATAAAGAAATGCATAGACCAGCACAAACCCGATCAGTAAACCGTGCGCGCTCAAGGACCGGGCAAACAATCCCGGCCGCGACAGGCCCGGCAATACCGAAAAAGACTCCTGTTTGGTTTTTTCTCCACCCGCATAGTCTGACATTGCTTGATCTCTCGGCTTTTCACTCGCTATTTCGGCAAGACTATGGACCGATTGAATTGATGAAGTGTGAAAATGGCCGCAAAATGCAATTCAAAACCGGTTAAAGGCGCGGCCAGACTCCAACGCCGTTTACCGCTAAAAGTTCCCAAGGGAACTTCTCACCCGGATCAATCTTGCGGCCCGGCGCCACATCACTGTGGCCAAGCACTCTTTCCAGCTCAATTGCGTGCCGGGTAATGATATCTTTTGACAGTTCAATCACCGCCGCCATCTGCACATCAGGGAAATCAGGAAAATTTTCCGAAGGCCCGGCATTTTGCACCTCAATCCCCACCGAACAGGAATTGATATCCTTCACCCCCTGCCAACAGGACTTGCCCGCATGCCAGGCCCGCTTGCTTTCGCAGACCATTTGGGTAATCGCCCCATCCACATCAACCAGATAATGACAGGAAACACCCGATTCTTCATTGCAAAGCCAATTTACCGCCGCAGCCCCTGATTTCATGCCGGTGTAATGCATCAATAACAAATCCACCGGCGCTTTGCGTTCGCCAAAATTGGCCGAGGGGCACCATGTATGCGGCAACTTTGTACGGATCATAGTTGCCGCTCTTTGACGATATCTTCATAAGCGGCATTTATCGCAGCCAGCCGATCATTGGCAACCGAAATCATTTCTTCCGGCACTCCGGCAGCTATGTGGCGATCCGGGTGATTTTCCTTGACGATTTCGCGGTACAGCCGTTTCAATTCGCCATCAGTAACGCATGGGTCAACGCCCAGCACCACATACGGGTCGTTTTCACCAGAACTGATATGGCGAGCCTTGATGCAACGGAATTTTTCGCCAAGGCCAAAGATTTTAGCCACCGCTTGCAAGAAAGCCAGTTCGCTCTCGTGCACCACATCATCTGCCTTGGCGATATGAAACAGGCTGTCGATGACGTTCTCGAGCACTTCAGGCTGTTTGGCGAACATGTCGGCCACCTGCTCGGCATAGAGTTCAAAACCAGCCACATCCTTTTTGGCCATGTTGAACACCCGCGCCACATTGGCCAGTTCATCAGGAGCAACCTTGAACACCTCTTTAAAAGCATCCACTTCGCGTTCGCTGACCACGCCGTCCGCCTTGGCCATTTTGGCCCCCAGTGCAATCACCGCAATGGTAAAGGACACACTGGAATTGGGATCTGCCTCACCGTCATCGCCGCCACCGGTCAGCATGCCAAACACAGTGTCGCCAAGGGCCACAGCCTTGTCAGAAATTTTGTCAGAAATTTTTTGCCAGATAGACATGTTTCAAATCATAACGGATTCGCCAGAGGCAAACCACAAATTTGATTTTGCATGAACACACTAATGCAACATCAAATTCAACGGGGAAATTATGGGATTAAAAGTTCAACAATTATCTTTGCAGTGATTGCGGTGATTGCTGTCGCCACAGGAAAATGGACATCTATCAAACAAGGGAAATTCGATTCCACTGCAGCAGCTTACCAGCTTTTCCGGACTCTTTTTGTCACATCAAAATCACAAAGAAGCAGCCGATCGCGCCGCTTGCGCATAGTGCCCCGACAACGCCCGCAATTCACCGGCCATTTCACTGGCTGCCTGATTGGAAAGCCCAAGAGTCTTGGCCGTTTTGACCAAAAGCTTCTCGCGAATTTGCCGATAGCGTTCGCAAGCAACCTCTCCCTGACTGGTGATTGAAACGGTTTTTTCCTTGCCCGCCTTGCCACTTTTTACCAACCCGGCTTTTTCCAGTTTGCGAATGGCATAGGTCGCTACATGGGTATCTTCAATGGACAACACCATGCAGATATCCGCCAGGGTTTTTGACCGGTTGCGATGGTTGACCGAATGCAGCACCAGCACATCAAGTGCATTGACCCCGGTGACTCCAGCTGCTGCCATGCACCGCACCATCCAGCGATCAAATGCCTGCGAGGCCAGGATCAAACCAAACTCAAATTCCGACAGCGCCGGCATTTCACCGGTTGCCAAATGGGATGATGAAACAATCGGACCCAGTTCACTCGAGAGTTCTTTTGCCATTCCGTATTCCACTTTTTATCTACATTTTATCGATAAATTATTGACGTTCATTATGCATTACTCTAAACAATTTGCATAGAACAAAGAACATTGGGCGTCAAAAATGTGGGATTTCTGGATAGATCGCGGTGGCACCTTCACCGATATTGTTGCGCGCAACCCGGCCGGTGAGATCAAGGCCCACAAGCTGCTGTCAGAAAACCCTGAAAGCTACAAAGATGCCGCCATTCAGGGCATTCGCGACCTGATGGGTATTGGCAAAGAGGCGGCCATTCCCGCTGAACAAATCGCAACCGTTAAAATGGGCACCACCGTTGCCACCAATGCCCTGCTTGAACGCAAGGGCGACCGCACCGCCCTGATCATCACCAAAGGCTTTCGCGATGCCCTTGAAATTGGCTATCAGGCCCGACCTGATCTTTTTGCCCGCCACATCATCAAGCCGGAAATGCTCTATGAAACCGTTGCTGAAGTGGATGAACGCCTGACCGCAGAAGGTGAAATTCTCAAAGCCCTTGATCTTGCAGCGGCAAAAACCGCCATGCAGGCCATCTTTGACACCGGTATTCGCGCCATCGCCATCGTCCTGATGCATGGCTACCGCTTCCATGCACATGAAAAGCTGCTTGCAGTGGCAGCGAAAGAGATCGGTTTCACCCAAATCTCCACTTCGCACCAGACCTCCCCCCTGATGAAACTGGTCGGGCGTGGTGATACCACGGTGGTTGATGCTTACCTCTCGCCCATTCTGCGCCGTTATGTGGATCAGGTCGCAGCTGAATTGGGAGAAGGTCCGCAACTTATGTTCATGCAGTCCTCAGGTGGCCTCACTGCCGCTGACCTCTTTCAGGGCAAAGACGCCATTCTTTCAGGCCCCGCTGGCGGCGTGGTTGGCATGGTCGAAACCGGCAAGATGGCCGGATATGACAAACTGATCGGCTTTGACATGGGCGGCACCTCTACCGATGTTGCCCATTATGATGGCGAACTGGAACGCAGTTTTGAAACCAAAGTTGCCGGTGTTCGCATGCGTGCGCCAATGATGCGCATTCACACCGTTGCTGCCGGTGGCGGTTCCCTGCTCAATTTCGACGGCGCAAGATTCCGCGTTGGCCCTGACAGCGCCGGTGCCAACCCCGGTCCTGCCTGTTATCGCCGCGGCGGTCCGCTGGCCGTTACCGATGCCAATGTCATGCTCGGCAAGGTCAACCCCGACTATTTCCCCAAAATTTTCGGCCCCAATGCCAATGAACCTCTCGACCTCGAAGCCGTGCAATCCGCATTCAGTAAAATAGCTTCGCGCATCGATGATGCCAAATCTCCTGAGCAGGTGGCCGAAGGTTTCATCCGTATCGCCGTTGAAAACATGGCCAACGCCATCAAGAAAATTTCTGTCGAGCGCGGCTACAACGTCACCGGCTATGCCCTTAACTGCTTTGGTGGTGCCGGTGCCCAGCACGCCTGCCTGATCGCTGACAACCTCGGCATGAAAACCGTCCTCATACACCCGTTGGCTGGCATCCTTTCAGCCTACGGCATGGGCCTTGCCGACATTTCTGCCAGTCAGGATCGGGCTTTCGAATTGCCCCTCTCCGATGAAGCCATCGAAAAAGTCGCCACCGCCATTACCGAACTGGCCGAGCGCAACGCCGCAGAACTTCTCTCACAAGGCATCGCGGCCAGTGACAGCAAAACCGCCAATCACGTCCACTTGCGTTACCAGGGCACCGACACCTCCCTGCTGGTTCCCTTTGGCACACAGCCAGAAATGCGCAGCGCCTTTGAGGCCGCCCACCGCAAGCAGTTCGGCTTTATGACCCCCGGCAAGCAAATCATCATCGAAGCCCTGACTGTCGAGACCACCGGCGGTGGCGCCGAAGCCAGCGAACCAGACCACCCCGCCGCAACAGACAAAGCCCACCCCATCGGCCAAACCCGCATGTTCGGCAA
>UOEC01000092.1_pt1 | contig 20512 bp, 16 predicted proteins | sample 1988601 | NCBI WGS metagenome assembly UOEC01 (sample SAMEA4712195, study PRJEB27164) | hydrothermal vent metagenome | biome: marine basaltic hydrothermal vent biome; feature: marine hydrothermal vent; material: mineral | place: Pacific Ocean | collected 2011-06-14/2011-07-23 | depth 1719 m
ATGCCCTTTCAGATCAGGACTTGCACGACCGCTACCACAGCCACTGCGACCCGCGCCTGAATGCTGATCAGGCTCTGGAACTGGCGTTTTTGATCGCCGAGGAACTGAAAAAAGAGCATAGCGAGGCGGACCTTGCCGGGATTGTCGCGGCGGAGTAAGGGGAAAAGAGGCATAAACGATTAGGTATGTGGACATTTTGTCCAACAAATTGTTTGATTTTTAACCTCTAAATGCTTATATTAGAGCTTAACCAAGGCACTCGACTAGGTATTAAAGAGTGCTGCGGACTACAGAAGGCCCCTGCGGGGGCCTTCGCTATATGTGGGGGCAGTTACGCATGAAACGAGTGGCCGTTTTCGTAGATGCTGGATACTTGTTCGCTGCAGGGTCAGCACTTCTAACAGGTTCCAAAAAAGACCGACGAACTTTGTCGTTAAAGAAAACAGCGACAATAGACTGCCTGCAAACATTTGCAGAAGAAAAGGCAAGTGACTCAGAGTTACTGCGTATTTACTGGTATGATGGTGCAAGCGGCAACAAAGGCCCGACTGGAGAGCAGTCCGACCTCGCATATCGAGATAATATTAAGGTAAGGCTGGGTTTTATCAACAGTCACGGGCAGCAAAAAGGTGTTGACTCACTAATAGTAACTGATTTAATCGAATTAGCGAGAAATAAGTCAATCACTGATGCCGTTCTTTTGGCAGGAGATGAGGATCTCAGAGTCGGTGTGCAAATGGCACAAAACTTTGGCGTTCGGGTGCATTTAATCGGTATTCAGCCATGTAGAGGTAACCAATCAAATCAGTTGTTGCAGGAAGTTGACACATGTTCTGAGTGGACAAAGGCCCAGCTTCAGAAGTTGATTGAATATCAGGAACCGGTCGAAAAAAAGATAATTGCACAAGCAATCCCCAAGCAAAAAACATTAGACGAGACGGGCACCATTGACCGAATTATTGACGCATACGCCAAAGAGCTCGGAACGGAGAAAATTGCCGAAATCAAAATTTACATTGAAAATAAAAATGGAATTCCACCCGAGCACGATGGCAGCTTGTTGCGAACCTGCCGAGGGGCATTGGGGCGAGATCTTGATATTGACGAAAGGCGCGAATTGCGTTTCGCTTTTCGGAAAAAAGTTTTAGCACTCAAACCCGCCGCAAATTGATCATGTTGCCAAGCATGATCAAACCCGCCCCGGCGATCAGGAAAACATCGACACCTTCGCTATAAAGCCAATAACCCAACAGCACCGTTAGCGGTACACGGGCAAAATCCAGTTGGGCAACAAAAGATGCATCGGCCACATTGAGCGCCCGGGCCAGACAATAGTGCGAGGTCAGCCCGGCAATGGCGGCCCCAAACACCCACGGCCAGGCCTGCGCTGACGGCCACTGCCAGAAAAACACCGCCAGCACGCTGCCCAATACCAACTGAATGGCAATCATGTAGAACAGGGTGGTAAAGGCGCTGTCTTTTTCCAGCAGGCGTTTGGTCAGTACCACCGAAGCGGCAAATCCAAAGGCGCTGGCCAGAGCCCACCCTTGCCCGGCATCAAAGGCGGCAAAACCGGGACGAACGATAATCAAAATACCAAGGAAACCCAGCACGATGGCCAGCAGCCGGGTTTTGCTGATCTTTTCACCCAGATAAAAAGCAGCAATGACGGCAGCCCAGATCGGCATGGTGAACTCAATCGAGATGACCTGCGCCAGTGGAATGAGAGACAGGGCCATGAACCATGAAAATTGCGCACCAAAGTGAATTGAGTTGCGGATGGCATGGCCTTTTAGTTGTCCGGTTTTTAAGTGCGAAAACCCAATCCATGCAGCTATCGGCAGCAAAATAGCCAGACCGATGGCCGAGCGGAAAAACATCAGCATGTTGACTTGCAAATCCTGCGTTGCCTCGCGCCCTGACACAGTCATCAGCAACATCGATGCAAACCAGCCCAGCATCCACAAGCTGGCATTCAACGTCGATTTTTCTGTCATTACGGCCAGCTCCAGTGTCGCCTCTTGACGGGCGGGCGTGAATTGGCCATGTTGGCCCCATGAAAACCGTTTGTAAATCTATTTGCAACATTTGTTGCATTATTATCAGCTGAAATAAACCCGGCTGGCAGCGGTCTGCTTTTTCCAAAATCTGAAAATTCAAGCGTTCCGGGATCGGCCTTTCAGGACACACCATGACGCTTAAATTATACAATACGCTGACCCGCAAAAAGGAAGTCTTTACCCCGATCGATAAAGACAACATCCGCATGTATGTTTGCGGCCCGACGGTTTACGACTACGCCCACATCGGCAACGCCCGCCCGATTATAGTGTTTGATGTGCTTTACCGCCTGCTGCGTCACATTTATGGTGCAGATCACGTCACCTACGCCCGCAACATCACCGATGTTGATGACAAGATCAACGCCCGGGCAGCTGAAGAAGGTGTGACAATAGCCGAGGTGACAGAGCGCACCACAAAGCAGTTCCATCAAGATATAGCTGCTCTTGGTGTACTCGAACCAACCGTTGAGCCGCGCGCCACCGCGCACATCAAGCAGATGATAGCGATGATCAAAACACTGATCGAAAAAGGCCATGCTTATGAGGCCGACGGTCATGTGCTGTTTGATGTGCCCTCAATGCCCGATTACGGCAAACTCTCCAACCGCACCCTTGATGAAATGATTGCCGGAGCGCGGGTTGAAGTGGCGTCCTACAAAAAAGACCCCACCGACTTTATCCTGTGGAAACCCTCAACCGGCAATGCGCCGGGTTGGGAATCTCCCTGGGGAACTGGCCGCCCCGGCTGGCACATCGAATGTTCAGCCATGTCACAAGAGTATCTCGGCAAAACCTTCGACATTCACGGCGGTGGTATAGACCTTCAATTCCCCCACCACGAAAACGAAATAGCGCAATCGCGCTGCGCCCATGGGACTGACGTGATGGCCAATGTCTGGATGCATAACGGGTTTTTGCAGGTTGAGGGTGAGAAGATGTCCAAGAGTTTGGGCAATTTTATTACCATCAATGAGTTGTTGCAAAAGTGGCCTGGCGAAGTGTTACGGCTGAATATGCTGCGCACCCATTACCGCCAGCCGATTGACTGGACAGAAGCAGGACTTGATGAATCTGCTGATACGCTGAAAACATGGTTTGGGCGTTGTGATATGGCCGACAACGCTGTGTTGAGCGAAAAAGTATCAAACGCCCTGAGCGATGACCTGAATACTCCCAAAGCAATTGCCGAATTACATCAGCTAAAGGGCAACGAGCTTGCCGGGTCACTTTTGGCACTAGGCTTTTCCGGTAACTTGACTGACCCCCGCACAGCCGAAGTCGATGAGAAAAAAATAGCCACCCTCATCACCGCCCGCAAGACCGCCCGCGACGAAAAAAACTGGGCCGAGTCAGACCGCATTCGCGATGAACTTGATGCCATGGGCATTGTGCTGAAAGACGGGGCTGATGGCACAACCTGGGAGGTTAAGCGGTGAGGGAGATGTTGCTGCTTGCGCAATCGTGTTCCCCTCCCCCTTGTGGGGAGGGGTTAGGGGTGGGGTCGTGCAGGGAGGTTAAAGCAAGCTCATGCCTGTTACTCGCATAACACCCAAAACCCGCAAGCGTGGCCAAGAGCTGCGCAATGAAATGACACCGCCGGAACGCAAGTTATGGACACAACTAAAAGTGCTTAAAGAGCAGGGGCTTAAATTTCGTCGGCAGGCACCGATCGGACCCTACATTGCTGATTTTGTTTGTTTTACCGAAAAACTTGTGGTGGAACTGGATGGCGATTCCCATGGCTCCAATGAAAGCCAAATGCATGATAGTGTTCGTGATGAGTTTTTGCAGCAGCAAGGGTTTCAGGTTTTGCGTATTCCGAACAGCGAGGTGAACCGAAATTTGAATGGCGTTGTTGAGACTATATTGAGTGAGTTGAAAAATGATAGCGCATAACCCCACCCCCAACCCCTCCCCACAAGGGGGAGGGGAGCAAGGCGTTTCCATGCCCCTCGAAAGAAAACCGATGATATCTGAAAAACTCTACCTCTATGACACCACCCTGCGAGACGGGGCACAAACGCCGGGGATTGATTTTTCGGTTGAGGAAAAGCAAAACATCATCAAGTTGCTGGATGAATTGGGCCTTGATTATATCGAAGGCGGTTATCCCGGTGCCAACCCGACCGATACGGCGTTGTTTGAAATAGACCACAAGACACAAGCGACTTTTGCCGCTTTCGGAATGACCAAACGGGCCGGGCGGTCGGCTGACAATGATCCCGGTTTGCAGGCCCTGTTGCAGGCAAAATCGGGCGCTGTATGTTTTGTTGCCAAGGCCTGGGATTATCATGTCAAAGTTGCCCTTGGCTGCAGCAACGGGGAAAATCTTGAAAGCATTGAACAATCGGTCAAGGCAACCCTTGCCGTCAACAAGGAAGCGCTGGTTGATTGCGAGCATTTTTTTGATGGCTACAAGGCCAACCCGAAATATGCGCTTTCCTGCGTTGAAACCGCTTATCAGGCCGGGGCCCGCTGGGTGGTACTGTGTGATACCAATGGTGGCACGCTCACGCACGAGATTGAAACCATCGTTACTGAAGTTGCAAAAATTGTTCCCGGTGATTATCTCGGCATCCACACCCATGATGATACCGGCCAGGCTGTGGCCAATTCGCTGGCGGCGATACGCGCCGGTGTGCGCCATGTACAGGGAACCCTTAATGGTATCGGTGAGCGTTGTGGCAATGCCAATCTTGTCACCCTGATCCCAACCTTGCTGCTCAAGCCGGAATTTGCCGACAAGTTTGACCTCTCTATTCCAAAGGAAAAACTCGCCAGCCTTACCCACCTGTCGCGCAATTTTGATGAAATGCTCAATCGCGCCCCCAACCGCCAGGCTCCCTATGTCGGGGCCGGGGCCTTTGCCACCAAGGCGGGTATTCATGCCTCAGCGATTATGAAAGAGCCTGAAACCTACGAACATGTGCCACCGCAACTGATCGGCAACACCCGGCAGGTGTTGGTTTCAGATCAGGCTGGTAAATCCAACCTGTTGTCTGAGCTTAAACGCATGGGCATCGAACTGGAAAAGTCTGACCGCCGCCTTGATGGTCTGCTGGCCGAAATCAAACAGCGCGAAGCAGAAGGCTGGGCCTATGACAGTGCCGATGCCTCGCTCGAACTTCTGTCTCGCCGCCACCTGGGTAACCTGCCATTCTATTTTGAAGTGGTCAGCTTCAAGGTCATTGTTGAGCAGCGGTTTGATGCCAAGGGTAAAAAAGTCACCGCGGCCGAGGCGATTGTCAAAGTTGTTGTAGACGGTGAAATCAGAATGTCGGTGGGTGAAGGAAACGGTCCGATCAACGCCCTTGATGCGGCCTTGCGCAAAGACCTTGGCCGCTATCAGGACGTTATCGATGATCTCGAACTGGTCGACTACAAGGTGCGCATTCTTAACGGTGGCACCAGCGCCACCACCCGGGTGCTGATCGAAAGCCGCGATGGTGAAGGAAAAACCTGGTTCACTGTTGGCGTCTCGGCCAATATCGTTGATGCATCATTTCAGGCTCTGGTTGACTCGATCAATTTCAAACTGCTGGCAGAAGGTGTAACCGAGGCCGCCCAGTGACCGGGCTTCGGGCAGCTCTTTCCAGATTTTCCAAAGTCCAGCTTGGCCATCACCCAACCCCGCTTGAACCCTTGCAAAATCTGCAAAAGGAATTTCCGGGCAGGAAACTGTGGGTTAAGCGTGATGATTGCAACGGCCTTGCCTTTGGCGGCAACAAGGTGCGTCAACTGGAGTATTACCTGGGCGAGGCACAGACACAAAAAGCTGATTGCATTTTGATCACCGGGGCGGTGCAGTCAAATTTTGTCCGCCTTGCTGCAGCTGGGGCCAACAAGCTGGGCATGGCCTGTCATATTCAGCTGGAAAAGCGGGTGGCAAAAGACAATCTGGCCTATAACACCTCGGGCAATGTCCTGCTTGACCACATGCTCGGGGCAAAAATTTATCATTTTGATCACGGCGAAGATGAAGCAGGAGCCGATAACCGTCTGCACGAGATCGCTGAAAACTTGCAGGCAGAAGGCAAGCGACCCTATGTCATACATCTTGCCCCGGGCCACCGGCCGCTCGGTGCGCTTGGTTATGTTGAGGCTGCTGACGAAATCATCGCGCAGGCGGCAAGCCAGAACGTCCGGTTTGACCATATTGTCGTCCCCTCTGGCAGTGGCAACACCCATGGCGGCCTGCTGTTTGGCTTGCGGGCTTTGGGCGATCAAACCCCGGTTGCTGGAATTTGTGTGCGCCGTGATGCGGTTTCGCAAAAGCTGCGGATCACTGATCGAGTGTGTGAACTGGCCGACATGCTGGCTGTTGAAAACCCGGTAAGCGACGCCGACATCCAGTTGAGCGATGAGTTTTTACATCCTGCCTACGGGCAACTGAACAAGGCAACCGGCCAAGCCATAGACAAAGCCGCCAAAACCGAGGCGCTGATCCTTGATCCGGTTTATTCGGGTAAAACCATGGCCGGGTTTTTAAGCCTTGCTGGTAAATCACCTAATGCCAGCAATCTGCTTTTCTGGCACACCGGTGGTGCACCGGCGGTTTTTGCTTATGGTGATGATTTGCATGACCAAGCCATGTGATATGCGTATGACGTCCATGCAAAAAAACCTGTTGCCAGCCATCCAAAAAACGCCAAACCTGTTGTGATGAGCAAATCGGGGGAATCAAACAAAACCGGTAATGACGGTCAGGCAGGGGTGCTTTTTGCTGTGGCAGCGTTTGGCTTATGGGCACTTAACCCGCTTTATTTCAAGTTATTGGCCCACATCAACCCGCTTGAAGTGGTTGCTCATCGCGCTTTATGGTCTGTGCCTTTTGGTGTTGTTGTGGTCCTGTTCCTGTCTCGCACCAGTGATATTGCCAGGGTGTTGAAACGCCCCGATTTGTTGCTAAAACTGATGATGACCGGCCTGATTATTTCGGGCAACTGGGTGATATTTGTCTGGGCCGTTGCGGTTGATCTTACCCTTGAAGCCAGTCTTGGTTATTTCATCAATCCGCTGCTAAATGTGGTTGTTGGTTATGCTCTGCTCGGTGAGCGTTTGACTCGCGCCCAAGCCATTGCGGTCGGGTTGGCGGCAATCGGTGTGGTGGCGCAAACTATTGGCGCTGGCGTATTCCCCTGGGTGGCTGTTGCCTTGGCGGTTTTGTTCACAGCTTACGGCTATTTTCGCAAAACCATTGATGTGGGGCCGGTACAGGGGTTTGTCATCGAAACCACCATGTTACTGCCTTACTGTATCGGTTTTATAATTTGGTTAAGCTTTCAGGGCACCATGCAATTTGCCACCAGTTCAAGTGATACCGCGTTGTTAATTCTGAGTGGGCCGGTAACAGCTATCCCGCTGATGCTTTTTGCCGCTGGAGCAAAACGCCTGCGTTACTCCACCATCGGTATTTTGCAATATATCGCTCCGACCGGCATGTTTTTGATCGCGATTTATATTTTTAACGAGCCGGTGGGTTTCTGGAAACTGGTCAGTTTCGGCTTCATCTGGGTAGCGCTGGCGATTTATTCATATGATACGTTCAGGCAGGACAGCAAAAAACCACTTACAAAAACGCTTTAAAACTACTGCCGAGTCTGTCACATTGCGCCGATGAATCTTGATGTTGAATATGACAATCGTGCCCGGGTGCCGCAATTTGCGCAAATCTTGCAGAAATGGCAGCTTGACGCTGAAAAATACCGCGCCGAAACCGATGGCCAGCTTGATATGGCCTATGGTGACCACCAGCGTCAAAAAACCGATATCTTTGGCTACAGCAAAGACGATAAAAAGCCGCTGGTTGTTTTTATTCATGGCGGTTATTGGCAAATGCTCGGCCGCGAAACCTTTAGCCATATGTCAAAAGGGCTAAATCAACTCGGCTTTGGGGTTCTGGTTCCTTCCTATCAATTGTGTCCGGCTGCTTCTGTTGATGACATTATTGCTGACATGCGTTTGTTGTGTGCCTGGGCCTGGCGAACATATGAACGCAAACTTGTTGTCACCGGCCATAGTGCCGGTGGTCATCTGGCAGCAGCCATGGTTGCAACCAACTGGCAGGACTATGATTTGCCGCAAGACATGATCGTCGCTGGAATGGGCGTTTCGGGCCTTTATGATTTGCGACCGTTGATCGCCACCAGACTGAATGATGCCCTGAAACTCAATGACAAATCAGCCCGAAAAGCCAGCCCGTTATTGTGGCCAACACCGGTAGACAAAAAGTTTGAGGCCTGGGTCGGCGGTGATGAATCCCCGGAATTTATTCGCCAGAGCGACACCATTGCCGCCTGCTGGACAGGGGCTGGTGCACCGACCAGCTCGATCAAGGTGCCAAACAAAAACCATTTTACCGTGATTTCTGAATTGACGGACGCGGCCAGCGATATGACAAAAACCATCGCTAACCTGACAGAACAACAATGACCCAAACCATAGAGATTGAAACGCCACAGGACAAAGGGCCGGGAAAAGGTGCAGGCGATGAGAATTTTCCCGTCGGCTCGTTCCTGATTGCCAAAGAATTGCGACCCCATGTTGCAGCCTATTATAATTTTGCTCGCGCCATTGACGACATTGCCGATGACCCCGAAGCGCCGGCCAAACAGAAAATTGCCGGGCTGAAAGCCATGGACAAGGCGCTGGTAAAGGGCGCCGACGCCGATAACCCCGAACTGGCCAAAGCCCATGTCTTGCGCGCCACCATGCTTGAGCGCGACATCAATTTTGCCCATGGCAGCAATCTGGTTGTCGCCTTCATTCAGGACTGCAAGAAAAACCGCTATAACACCTGGGCCGAACTGATGGGCTATTGCACCAATTCAGCCAGCCCGGTTGGCCGTTTTCTGCTTGAGTTGCATGGTGAGGACCCGGCCCACTTCCGCCAGTCCGATGCCCTGTGTAATGCGCTGCAGGTCATCAACCACCTGCAGGACTGCAAAAAGGACTTTATCGATCTCGATCGCTCTTACCTGCCCGGCATTTGGTTGCGGGCCGCTGGTGAAAAACCCGAAGCGGTCACTGCTGATGCTGCAAACCCGGCCTTGCGCTCGGTTATTGACAAATGCCTTGCTGCAACCAGAGATTTGCTCGAAGAGGCAAAGTTTTTACCCGGACTTTTATATTCTCGCCGGTTGGCGATGGAATCAGCGGTCATTATCGATATCGCCTATAAACTGGTAGAAGAACTTGAAAACCGAGATCCCGTTGCCGAGCGGGTCGAACTGCGCAAAACCCAATACCTTGCCAGCACCGCCAAAGGCACCTGGACAGGATTTTGGCAACGACCATGATTTTCTGGTTTTGCGCTTTCGTCACCGTGATTTGGCTTGGGCTTGCGTTCTTTTGGCACGGATTTTGGCGGGTCGATCAGCGTTTGCCATTGGCCCCTGAGCCGCTTGCCAGTTACCCCTCTGTCACCGCCATCATCCCGGCCCGCAATGAGCAGGAAACCATTGCAACGAGCGTTGGGCAATTGCACGGGCAGGAATATAACGGGGATTTCTCGATCATCGTTGCCAATGATTCCAGCACCGACAAAACCCGGGAGGTCTTGCTTGGCCTGCAATCTGAAACAGCCAACCTTGCCATTGTTGATACTGAACCACTGCCATCGGGCTGGGTCGGGAAAATGTGGGCCTTGCATAGCGGTATCAAACAGGCGGAAACTGCCAAACCGGATTATTACTGGCTTAGCGATGCCGATATTGCACACCAGCCTGGCGTTCTAAATTCACTGGTTGCCCATGCTGAAATGGGCAATTTGGCGCTGGTGTCACAAATGGTTGCCCTGCGCTGTACGACATTCTGGGAAAAACTGCTGGTACCGGCGTTTATTTTCTATTTCACCCTGATTTACCCGTTTCGGGCTATCAACAACCCGGATAGTGCCATCGCCGGGGCGGCCGGTGGCTCAATTCTCATTCGCCGTGATGCGCTGGAACGCATTGGCGGCATAGAGACTCTCAAAGGTGCAATTATCGATGATTGCACCCTTGCCAAATTGATCAAGCAGTCAGGTGGTAAAATCTGGCTGGGTTTTGGCGAGCGCAGTCGGTCGCTTCGCGGCTATGATCAATTGTCTGATTTTTGGCAAATGGTCCAGCGCTCTGCTTATACCCAGCTCAAATTTTCCCCGATTTTGCTGTTTATCGCCGTTGCAGGCATTGCTGTTTCCCACGTTTTGCCAGTCACAATTTTGTGCCTGCCCGCCCTGATCGTCATGGCAGCAATTTATTGGCCAACAGTGCGCTTTTACGGTCTTTCCCCCCTATGGGTGCTAACCTTGCCAATTGCCGCAGTGCTGTTTGGTGCCATGACTATCTCCTCGGCCCTGGCCTACCATCTGGGCTGGTCAAACCAGTGGCGTAATCGTGAAATTGGTGGATCATAATAAAACTGGACTTAAACCTGCCATAAAGGTAATCACCATGACACCCCAAAGGGTTGGCCAAATCTGGCGAAGGTGCTAGGTTGTCAGCCTGAAAAACAAGAATTGATTGAACGAGTTAAAATGGCAGTTAACACACCTCTTCTTGATCAGGTTGATAATCCGCAGGATTTGAAAAAACTTGAACCTGGCCAATTGTCTCAACTGGCAACTGAGTTGCGCGATGAAATCATTGATGCAGCGGCTGAAACCGGCGGTCACTTTGGTGCCGGGCTTGGTGTGGTTGAGTTGACCATTGCTCTCCATTACGTTTTTGACACGCCCAAAGATCGCCTGATCTGGGATGTCAGCCATCAGGCTTACCCACACAAAATTCTTACCGGTCGCCGCGATCGTATTCGTAAAATCAGACAAAGCGACGGTCTGTATGGTTTTACCAAGCGCACTGAAAGTGAATACGACCCCTTCGGGGCAGCCCATTCATCAACCTCCATTTCTGCCGGATACGGCATGGCGCGAGCCCGCGACCTGATGGGCAGGGACAACCATGTTATCTCGGTGATTGGGGACGGAGCCATGTCTGCTGGCATGGCTTATGAGGCCATGAACAATGTCGGGGCTGACAAATCACGCCAGATTGTCATTTTGAATGACAACGGTATGTCTATTGCCCCCGGTGTTGGCGCGCTGACAAATTATCTGGCGTGGCTGGTTTCATCCCGACCGTTTCTGTCTTTGCGCGATATAGCCAAACAACTGTCCAAAAAGTTTCCCCAACCCTTTCAGACCGCTGCAGCACGGGCCGATGAATATGCCCGCGGTATGGTGTTTGGTGGCACATTGTTTGAAGAACTGGGTTTTTATTACGTTGGCCCGGTTAATGGCCATGATGTGGATCTGCTGGTTTCGATCTTGCAAAACGTCCGCGATGCCGACAAGTTGGGACCGATTCTCGTCCATGTGGTGACAGAAAAAGGCAAAGGCCACCCGTTTAAATCCGAAACGCAAGAAAAGTACCATGCGGTTGGCAAATTCGACAAGGAGACCGGCGAGTTTCTGAAGGTCAAGTCCAATGCCCCCAGTTACACGTCGGTTTTTGCTGAAGCGTTGATAAAAGAAGCCAAAAAAGACGAATCTATCGTTGCAATTACCGCCGCCATGCCATCAGGCACAGGCGTGGACAAGTTTGAAAAAGTTTTCCCGGATCGCACATTTGACGTCGGCATCGCTGAACAACACGCGGTAACATTTGCCGCTGGCATGGCAACCGAGGGCTACAAGCCCTTTGTTGCCATTTATTCGACCTTTCTCCAGCGCGCCTATGACCAGATTGTCCACGATGTTGCTTTACAGAGCCTGCCGGTGCGTTTTGCCATCGACCGGGCCGGGCTTGTCGGTCAGGACGGTGCCACTCATGCGGGCAGTTTTGATGTGGCTTATCTGGCCTGCGTACCAAATATTGTCATTATGGCAGCTTCTGATGAAGCAGAACTTGTCCACATGGTGGCAACCGCACGGGCCATTGATGACCGGCCAAGCGCCTTCCGCTATCCACGCGGTGCCGGTGTTGGTGTCAGCCTTCCCAAAGAAGGTGTGCCGCTTGAAATCGGCAAGGGTAAAATTGTTCGACAGGGTACCAAAATCGCCCTGTTGTCCTTTGGCGCCCGCTTGCAGGAATGTTTAAGAGCAGCAGAAGAACTCGATGCTCAAGGCCTTTCAACCACCGTTGCCGATGCCCGTTTTGCCAAACCTCTTGATACGCAATTACTGGCTGACCTTGCCAAAAACCATGAGGTTTTGATTACCATCGAAGAAGGTTCCATTGGCGGTTTCGGTTCTCAGGTTCTGCACCAATTGGCAGCAACTGACATGCTGCACAAAGGGTTGCGTGTCAGGCCGATGTTCCTGCCCGATCATTTTGTCATTCACGGTGCACCCGGTGAACAATATGAAGTAGCCGGTCTGCAAACTGAGCACATTGTTGCTGAAGTTTTTGCCGCTCTCAATGGCGAAGCCAAAAAGATCATCGATTTTAAAGCCAAGGCCTAGTGCCTGATGACAGCATCATCCTGCCATACGTGTGAACCCACCATTGACCGGCAGAAAATTGCCAATCTGGTTAAAAAAGCATCATCGTCGTTCTATTGGGCGATGCGCATTTTGCGCAAACCCAAACGCGATGCGATTTTTGCTGTTTATGCTTTTTGCCGGGCGGTTGATGATGTAGCTGACGGACCGATTGAGCTGGAAGTCAAGCACACTGCCCTTGCCGGTTGGCGCAATGAGATCAATGCCCTTTATGATGGATCACCGAAATACTCAATCGTTCAGGCCCTGAAACAGCCGGTGGGGGATTTCCAGCTGCGCCGGGAAGATTTTCTGGCGGTTATTGATGGCATGCAAATGGATGCCGATGGTCCGATCATTGCCCCCACCTATGACCAGCTTGACCTTTATTGTGACCGGGTTGCCTCAGCCGTTGGCCGTCTGTGTGTTGGTATTTTCGGCGAACCGGGCGAAAAGGGTTTAACCGTTGCCTTTCATCAGGGCAGGGCGTTGCAACTGACCAACATTTTGCGTGATGTGGCAGAAGATGCCGGTGAGGGCAGATTGTACCTGCCTAAGCAATATCTTGAAGATCACAAAATACCCACAGACAACCCGCAAGGTGTTATGGCTCACGCAGGGTTCCCGGCGCTGTGGCGACAACTGGCACAAGATGCCGAGCAACACTACAGCGACACATATGCCGCCCTTGCCAAATGCGACCGTAAAAAAATGCGAGCTTCCTACATCATGGCCGACATTTATCATCTCAATCTCAAACGCATGCAAAAACTCAGCGACGACGAATTGGCAAATCCGTTGCTCAACAAGCGACTGGTTGGCAAGTTTGAAAAGCTGGCCATTGCCGCGAAATCCTTTTGGGCCTGAACCATGGCCCGCGCCCACATCATAGGAGCCGGTCTGGCTGGTCTGTCAGCTGGTGTTGAGTTGGCGCAAAAAGGCGTTGAAATCATCCTTTATGAACAGGCAACCCAGGCCGGTGGTCGCGCCCGCTCGTTTCACGACAACCACCTTGACCGGATTATCGACAATGGCAATCACCTGCTGTTGTCCGGCAACCACTCGGCCCGTGATTTTCTCGACAGCATCAACGCTCGTGACCGTCTGATTGGTCCCGGCAGCGCCCGTTTTGATTTTGCCGACCTGTTAACCAATGACCGCTGGACCATCAATTTCAACCGTGGCCCGGTGCCGATGTGGGTGCTGTATGAGCAAAGCCGGGTGCCGGGGACATCAATGATGGATTACATCTCCGGCCTTAAACTGCTGACCGCCGGCAACCGCTCGGTCGCCAACCTGTTTGGCGATCAGGGCCAGATGTACAGACGTTTCTGGGAACCTTTTTCCGTTGCCGTGCTCAACACCCTGCCGCACGATGCCGTTGCCCGTTTGCTGTTGCCGGTAATCCGCGAAACACTGGCAAAGGGGGCTGAATATTCAATGCCGCTGGTGGCAAAAAAGGGTCTCTCGGACACCTTTGTTGACCCGGCGCTGAAATGGCTTGAGCGACGCAAGGCAGATATTCGCCTGGGCCAACGCGTTACGGCACTGGAAGACGACGGCAACCAGATAACAGCGATTAAAACCGCCCGGACCAGCGAGTCGGTTAAGGCGGGCGATATTGTTATCCTGGCCACCCCGCCCTGGGTAACACCAACCCTGCTGGAAGGGGTCAGCGCCCCAACGGAATTTGCGCCGATCGTAAATTTACATTTTCAGGTGGATGGTTTTGACGGGGAAAAAACAGATACCCCGATCCTTGGTCTGGTTGGATCGCCTGCCCACTGGCTGTTTTTGCGCGGTGATATTATTTCAGTAACCGTCAGTGCAGCCTTTGATCTGGTCGAAAAACCAGCCAGGGAAATCGCCGCAATCATCTGGCCTGATGTTGCAAAAGTCTTTGATCTGGATGGAAAAACCATCCCGCCGGTGCGGGTGATCAAGGAACAGCGTGCCACCTTTAAAACCACCCCGGCCCAGTTGGATCGCCGTCCGCCTGCAAAGACGCTGTTCAAAAACCTTGCCCTTGCCGGTGACTGGACTGATACCGGCCTGCCTGCCACCATAGAAGGGGCTATACGTTCGGGTGTATCCGCAGTAAAAGCCTTGAAATCATGACAGACCTGCCAGAACTGCCCGCCCTGATCGACCAAGCCCGCGCCAACGCCAAAAATGCCGCCGACCACTTGATGGCTCGCCAGCAAGATGACGGGCATATTGTTTTTGAGCTGGAGGCTGATGCCACCATTCCGGCTGAATACATATTTCTCAATCATTTTCTTGATGACCTGGAACCAGATCTGGAAGCTGAAATGGGCGATTATTTGCGTTCTGTTCAATCAGATGTCCATGGCGGCTGGCCGTTGTTTCACGATGGCGATTTTAATATATCGGCCTCAGTCAAAGCCTATTACGCCCTCAAAATTATCGGTGATGACATCGAGGCTGACCACATGGTACGGGCCCGCAAGGCAATCCTTGATTTTGGCGGGGCAGAAAAAGCCAACGTTTTTACCCGTTATGCCCTTGCACTTTTTGGCCAGGTGCCATGGCGGGCGGTGCCAGCTATGCCAGTGGAACTGATGCTGATGCCACGTTGGTTTCCAGTCAATATCTGGAAGTTTTCCTACTGGTCACGCACGGTTATTGCCCCGTTGCTCATACTGGCCTCAAAACGTCCGGTGGCCCAAAACCCGCGCGGTGTCAATTGTTCCGAGATTTTCAAAACTCCGGTCGAAAAAATCAAAGTCTGGAATGTCAATCCGACCGGTTCGCGCTGGGGCGATTTTTTTATTGCACTGGACAAGTTGCTGCAACCACTCGCAAAACATGTTTTACCCCGTCTGCCCTTTCGCCAATGGGCCATCAACAGGGCTATAGATTTCATCAATCCACGCCTTAACGGGTTTGAGGGTTTGGGGGCGATTTTTCCGGCCATGGCCAACGCCACCATGGCCTTTAGTGTGCTTGGCTATGACAAGGACCATCCTGATTACAAGGTCGCCCTTGGTTCGGTGCGCAAGCTGGTGGTTGCAACAGCCGATAAACGACAGGGTCGGGCTCGTTACTGCCAGCCCTGCGTTTCGCCCATCTGGGACACCTCGCTGGCGGCTCACTCATTGCTTGAGGCAGGGGTTGAGCGCACCGACAAGCGGGTGATTGCCGCATGCGACTGGCTGGCCAAAGAGCAAATCCTTGATGTTAAAGGCGACTGGGCAATCAATGCACCAGACCTGCGCCCCGGCGGTTGGGCTTTTCAGTATAAAAACGATTATTACCCCGATGTGGATGACACTGCTGTTGTTGGCATGTTGCTACACCGGGTTGACCCTGAAAAATACAGCGAAAATATTGCCCGTGCGGCTGAATGGGTTGAGGGCATGCAGTCAAGCAATGGCGGCTGGGGTTCCTTTGACATCGACAATAACGCTGATTTCCTCAACTCCATTCCTTTTGCTGATCATGGCGCGTTGCTTGATCCACCAACCGTAGACGTGGCCGCCCGCTGCATCTCGTTTCTCGCCCAGATTGGTTATGATAAAGACCACCCGACCATCACCCGCGGCATTGACTACCTCAAATCCGAGCAGGAAGAAGATGGCTCGTGGTTTGGCCGCTGGGGAACCAATTACATCTATGGCACATGGTCAGCCCTGTGCGCCATCAATGCGGTGGGCGAGGACATGCAATCACCCTGGGTGCGCCGTGCTGTCAACTGGCTCAAATCACGTCAGCGCGAAGATGGTGGCTGGGGCGAGGATGGGGCCACCTATTGGGATGACCGCAAGGCCGAAGTTAAAACCTCCACCCCGTCGCAAACCGCCTGGGCCTTGCTTGGCCTGATGGCCGCTGGTGAGGTGGATGAAGAAGCCGTCGACAAGGGCATCGCCTACATAAATACCCAGCCCCGCGATGGAGATAAATGGGATGAAGAAGCCTACACCGCCGTCGGCTTTCCCCGCGTTTTCTACCTGCGCTACCACGGTTATTCCGCCTTCTTTCCCACCTGGGCACTGGGCCGCTACGCCAACCTGAAACGCGGAAATTCGCGACAGGTTGAGTGGGGGATGTAAGGTACAGCCATGACAATCGCCCTGATCACCGGCCTTGAATTTGAAGCAAAGGTTGCCCGCAAAGAAACCAAAGGTGAAGCGGGCGGGATTGTTGTGGGCGTTGCTGGTCTGGGGGCGCCATTTGCGGAAAAAGCTGTTGCAGGTGCCAAAGCTGCTGGTGCCAGCGGTATTGTCAGTTTCGGGGTTTGTGGCGGGCTTGATCCGCAACTGCCTGCTGGCAGCGTGATTTTGCCACAAACCGTACTGGCCCCGGCTGAAATTCCGGTGGATCTGGTTTGGCGCAATCGTCTGCAAAAGGTTTTGGTAAAGCAGTATGACATTACAACAAGATCAATACTGACGGTGTCAGAAACAATTACCAGTGTTGAAGAAAAAACCGAACTGTTCGCCCAGACCGGGGCTTGCGCCGTTGATATGGAAAGCGCTGTTCTGGCGGTTGAAGCAGCAAAACATGACCTGCCATTTATCGCTGTTCGGGTCATTCACGACCCGGCAACCCAAAGCCTTCCCGCAGCCTTTAACGGTATCATAAAACCTGACGGTCAGATGGATGTCTGGAAATTGCTCAAGGGTTTGGCATTTAACTGGCCCGGCGCAAAAGTGCTGCAGGATTTGTCAGCCAATGACAAACAGGCCCGTGCCAACCTTGCAGGCCTAACTCGCCTTGCGCTGCCCGACTTCGGTTTTGGCATCTGACTGTTCCTCGACAATCTTTTCAAACATGTATTCAGCCGGGCGCTGGTTGGACAGATCGATTTCCGGGGCCATCGGCCCTTCGGTATCAACGCCTTTCAGGAATACTTTTAGCGCTTTAAGCGGGTGGGCCACCGTGTCGGCAACTGCGGTTGGTTCAAAGCCACAATGGACCATGCAATCAGCACATTTTTCATACTTGCCGGTGCCGTACTGATCCCATTCGGTATTGTCCATAAGTTCCTTGAAGGTTTTCACATAACCTTCACCGACCAGATAACAGGGCTTTTGCCAGCCAAACACGTTGCGGGTTGGATTGCCCCATGGGGTACATTCATATTGCTGGTTACCGGCCAGAAAATCCAGAAACAGGCTGGACTGGTTAAACATCCACTTGCGGCCTTTTTCACGGCCCAAGCGGAACACATCGCGAAACAGGTTTTTGGTCTGGGTGCGTTTGAGGAAATACTCCTGACCATCAGCCCGTTCATAGGCATAGCCGGGAGAAATGGTGATGCTCTCAACTCCAAGGGTCATAACAAAATCAAAGAATTTTGCCATCTCATCGGGTTTGGCGTTGTTGAATAATGTGGCATTGACCGTTACGCGAAAACCCTTGGCAACCGCCAGCTTGATGGCTTCCACCGCGATCTTGAAGGTGCCTTTTTGATCAACCGCCCGGTCATGTTCTTCTTCAAGCCCGTCAAGGTGAATGGAAAAAGTCAGGTAAGGTGAAGGCGTATAGTCTTTCAGACGCTTTTTCAGCAACAGGGCATTGGTGCACAGGTAAACAAATTTCTTGCGCTTAACAATGCCCTCGACGATTTCAGGCATTTCCTTGTGGATCAGCGGCTCGCCACCGGGAATGGAGACAATCGGCGCACCACATTCATCAACCGCCTCAAGACAGTCTTTGGCTGACAGGCGCTTGGCCAGAATCGGATCGGGATAATCAATCTTGCCACAGCCGGGACAGGCCAGATTGCATTTGAACAACGGCTCAAGCATCAGCACCAGTGGATACCGGTTATTGCCGGTAATCTTCTGCTTCATAATATAGGCGCCAACACGAATTTGTTGGATAAGAGGGACTGCCATGAAAATTCCAGCTCAAAATAAGTAAATTAGTCGGGTTTAACTTCACAGTTAGGCTTTGTGCGCCCCATCGTCAACAGGTTGTTTTGCCGCTTTGGCTACAGGTCCGCGTCCAATGGTCCAGGCGATAAATTGTGGTAATACGATCAGCGTCGTTATTAGGGTAATAATGATGGCGATTGTAAGAAGCTCGCCCATCGAAGACATGCCCATGTGCGGCGACAGCCACAAGGTGCCAAAAGACCCGATGGTGGTCATGGCCGAAATCAGGACCGCACGCGGTGTGGTGGTATCAACCACCTGCCGTTTGGCCCCGTCCTCACGGGCCCGCATGACATAGTGAATGGCCGAATCCACCCCTAACCCCAAAAGCAACGGCAAAACAATCACATTGGCAAAATTGAAAGGTGATTTGAAGATCACCGTATAGGCCAGCAACAACAGTGCCGACAGTACCAGCGGGGCCAGAACAAGGGTAATTGAAACGGCTGAGCGCAGAACCGGGATCAACACCAGCAAAACCAGCCCGAAGGCGATTATAGTGGCCATTTTCATGGCGCTGGAAACCACATCAGCCGCCCCGGTAATTTCGACCGGGGTGCCGGTCACATTGTCTGCAATCTGGCGAACATCGGCGACAAAGGCCCGCAGGGCGGTTTCATTGCCAAGGTCATCGCGCGGAATAACTTCCAGCCGCCAGCGGCCATCGCCGGTCACATAGCGTCTTGCGATATCGATATCAAGGGTCTGAATGTCCAGCGGTTCGGTCACCGCCATTTCCCCCAGTCTCTGCAACAGGCCCGGCAGTTGCAAAAACATGTCATGCTCCAGCAGGGCAAGCGTTTCATTGCTGGCCGGTTGAGGTATGTTCAGGATAATCAGCGCCCGGCGCAAAGTGGCAGCTTCAAATCGCAGTTTTTCAGATGCCTGACTGGTTTGTTCAATCTGCAACAATGCTGCTTGAATATCGCTCAGGGCTTTGCGTCTTTGGGCCGGTGTTATGTCGATGATCTGTAAATGTCCAGAAGGAACAATGCCGGCCAGGGAGGAAAGCTGTTGCAGTTTTGCTTCCTGTCGGGCCGGCAAAAAACTGTCAGCCCAACGCACTGATTTAACACTGTCGAGTTGCTGCAGGCGCGGCACCAGTTGTTCAGCGGTTTCTGCATCCTTGACGATAATTTGCGCTGCATAGGCTTCACCAGGCTGGCTTTTGAGAAGTTCCTTGAACGCTACAACCGAGGGAGAAGTGGGGTCTTTCAGGTTAACCGGATCACCGTCAAAGCGGACATCGTGCAGCAATACGATCGCTGCAATCGCTACCAGGACCGTAAAAACCGTAGTGCCCAGCCGCAAATGTTGCCAGACCGGTTTTGGCAAAACAGGCGTATTGAGCAAGTGCTTTTCTTTTGGCGTTATATCCATTTTGGCCAGCACAGCCGGTATCAGGGTCAGAGAAGCAATCAGGGCAACGACAATGCCACCTGCTGCAATTATGCCCAATTGGGCCATGCCGACAAAATCGCTGGGCACAAAGGCCAAAAAAGCCAGCGAGGTGGTCAAGGTGCACAATGCCAGCGCCGGTCCGGCATGGTGGGCGGCTGCTGCAATCGCCTGCAGGTTGTCACGGCCTCTGACCCTTTCTTCCCAATAGCGCAAGACCGTGTGGATGGCGTAGTCGATACCAAGGCCGATAAACAATACAGCAAAGGCCACAGAGATCATGTTGAGTGATCCCACAGCTACAGTGGCAAAGCCGATATTGACCATAAAACCAAGAACCAGCAAAGACAAAGCTGGAATAATCAGACGGGCGACCGGCATGCCCAGCCAGATCACAATGGTGACCAGAAAAAATGACACAATCCCGGCCAGCGCCGCCCCCTGGGTGACCGACTGAAATTCCTCACCGTTCAGGGCAGCCTCCCCGGTAAGCGCAATTTTTACCTTACCGGACCGGGTGATTTCGGGGTCGGCAATAATCCGCTTTGCTTCCTTTAACGCCACTTCCGACGGATCAATTTCCGAAAAATCCAAAACCGGTTTTACCGAAATGAACCAGCGTTTGGGGTCTTGGCCGACTTGCCCTGTAACAGTTGCTGCCCAATCCAGCACCACCGAACGATTGC
>UOEC01000181.1_pt1 | contig 20446 bp, 23 predicted proteins | sample 1988601 | NCBI WGS metagenome assembly UOEC01 (sample SAMEA4712195, study PRJEB27164) | hydrothermal vent metagenome | biome: marine basaltic hydrothermal vent biome; feature: marine hydrothermal vent; material: mineral | place: Pacific Ocean | collected 2011-06-14/2011-07-23 | depth 1719 m
TTTTGAATTCACCGCAAAAATCCTCATTTCATTTGACTAAATTTTAGGCATAAACTCTAAACTTCCAATTAACGAATAACTGCTACATCTGATGTGTTGAGTTAGTGAGGATTGCGTATGAGTATTGTTGATCAGGTTTGCCCAGTGGGCGCCGCGCCGAACCTGGAAAGTGACATAGAACTTTCCATTGTTGTTCCCATGTGGAACGAAGAAGAATCAGTCGACATCTTTTTTGAGCAGATTGAACCGATCCTGTCATCAATCTGTGAAAACTACGAAATCATTTGTATTGACGATGGCAGCACCGATGGCACTTTGAGCCGTCTGGTCACCCACCGGGTTCGAGACCCGCGGGTTAAGGTTCTCAGTCTTTCAAGAAATTTCGGCAAGGATATTGCCTTGTCAGCTGGCCTGAACAATGCTCATGGCAGGGCAGTGGTGCCGATGGATTGTGATCTGCAGGACCCGCCGCATGTCATTGCTGAAATGTATCAACGAAAGCAAGAAGGGTTTGACGTGGTAATTGCGGTGCGTGCATCGCGGCGTTCAGACACCGCTCTTAAACGTTTAACAGCCGGGCTTTTTTATCGGCTGCATAATTCAATTGCAGATGTCACCATTCCCCATGATACGGGTGATTTTCGCATGCTCGACCAGCGGGTGGTTCAGGTTCTGCGTCATTTGCCCGAACGCAACCGTTTTATGAAGGGTCTGTTCAGTTGGGTCGGATTTACCCATGCCACGGTTGAATATGAACGCCAGCCGCGCGCTGCCGGTACGACCAAATGGAAGTACTGGAAATTGTGGAATTTTGCCCTTGATGGCATCACCTCTTCTTCCAGCCTGCCTTTGCGCATCTGGACTTATTTGGGAACGTCCATTGCCGCCATGGCCTTTATTTATGCGGCCTGGTTGATTTTCAAAGTCTTTGCTTATGGCGCCGATGTGCCCGGTTATGCCTCACTCATGGTCACCATCCTGTTTCTGGGGGGTATCAACATTCTGGCCACCGGTATTTTGGGTGAATATCTTGGCCGGGTTTATGTGGAAGTGCGAAACCGGCCTCTTTATGTGGTGCGCGAAACCCACGGGTTAAAAGCGCCTGCTGTTGAAGCACCCCTGCAAGACCGGAACCGCATGTCAGCATGAGCGATATTGTCGCCAGGAATGCACTGCCCGGTCAGATAAGCCGGTTTGCCGTGATCGGCCTGATTGCAACCGGCGTTCACTTGACTGTGGCCGGTTTTGCCCATTACGGCCTCGGCATGACCCCGCTGGTTGCCAACTTTGTAGCCTTTTTGTTTGCTTTTGGAGTTTCTTTTACCGGGCATTATTTCTGGACTTTTGGTCAGGCTTCTTCTGTCAGATCGGCCATGGTGCGGTTTTTTCTGGTTTCGATTTCCGGGCTGGCGATCAATCAGGCAATCGTCTGGCTTGTGGTCAATATCATGGGGCAAAGTTTTTTACTTGCCATGGCGCTGGCGGTCCTTATCATTCCGGCTGCATCATTTGTCTCTTCAAAATTCTGGGCATTTAGAGCACAAAGCAAAAACTGATTCAGTGCAGCGTGTTAACAGCAAAGATTGCTGTTATCCAATCAGGGTCGACAGATGGGAATTTTTCTTGCTGAGGAATTGCATCAGGCGTTCGGGATATCCTTGTGGCGGTGCACTGATGACCGACGGGCGGGTGGAAACGTTTTTGCGCCAAACGGCCACTGCGGGAAGGTTCTCAAGCAGTTGAAAATCAGCAATCTGATCAAAAGTATCGACGTAGCGAAATACCGTTGCCCATACACCATCGATCAAATGGAATTTTTTACCCTCAAATAACGGACCCGACACTTCTTCTTCAATGCGGGCAAATTTTGCCGCCAGATTGCGGCGCTTTTCTTCAAATATTTTCTCATCCGGGGCGCTGTAAAACCCAGCTATGGCATTGAGGGTTTCCGAGGCAAACTCGATCCATGAACGGTGACGGGCTTTTTCAAGTGGGTTTTCAGGGTGGAGCGAACCTGGTGTGATTTCATCGAGATATTCAGCGATCACCTGACTTTCAAACAACACCGCATCATCAACCTGCAAAATCGGCACGCGCCCCAGAGGTGAGGCTTTGACAAACCAGTCAGGTTTGTCAGACAGATCGATATTGGTTCGTTTGTGGGTAATGTTTTTTTCTGCCAGCACGATAGCAGCGCGTTGAACATACGGGCAAAGATGGTGGCTGATGAGGTGAAATTCGGTCATGAATGAGCTTCCAAATATAGATGCAATTGCTTTTATATTGGTGTACAAAAACTTGCCTGTCAATGCAGTTGCATGTATATTTAAGTATGACCAAACCATCTGACACCACCATCGACATCTGGATCAGTCTTTCGCGGAGCTACCAGCGTATTCTTTGCGCAACCGAAAAGTCTCTTAAAGACACCGGCTTGCCACCCCTTGCCTGGTATGATGTTTTGCTCGAACTGGACCGGGTGGGCAAGGCAGGCCTGAGGCCTTTTGAGTTGCAGGAAAAACTTCTGCTGCCGCAATACAGTTTGTCGCGTTTGCTCGATAAAATACGCCAAGCTGGCTATCTGGATCGACTTGCCTGTGATGAAGACGGGCGCGGTCATCGGGTTGTCATTACCCGGCAGGGTAAAATTAAACGCAAAGCCATGTGGCAGGTTTACGGACCGGCGCTGGAGCAGGTAATTGCAGAAAGGCTCAATAAAAAGGATAGCAAAGAATTGTCAAAGCTCTTACGCTATATGAAATGAAACCCAATTCCCAATCGCATGGCGACCTTGCCAGGATAAAAAGCTTTCGTATCCGTACCATCAAAGCACCGCTCGACAAGCCACACAAGACAGCATCGGGTACAATTGAGGCCGCACCGTTGGTTTTGCTGGATGTGGAAACCGATGTCGGTGTAATCGGTTCATCCTATGTGTTTGTCTATACACCGATGGCGCTTAAACCCGTGGCCTCGTTGCTGGGCAATCTTGAAGAGTTGGTTGTGAACGAGCCCCTTGAGCCAGAAACCATCAACGCCGCCCTTGAGGCAAAGTTTCGCTTGCTGGGAAATCAAGGTTTGACCGGCATCGCTGTTGCCGCAATTGACATGGCCCTGTGGGACGCGGCGGCCCGACTTGCCAACAAGTCTCTTGTGCGGCTGCTCGGGGCAACGCCCAAACCGTTGGCGGTTTATGACAGTCTGGGCCAGATGGGGCCGGATGAAACAGCTCGTGAAGTGGAAACCTCTTTGCAGCGCGGGTTTCGCGCTTTTAAAATAAAAGCCGGACACGAAAATCCCCAAACCGATGTGGCGGTCATCCGGGCGATCAAAAACGTTGCCGGTGATGATGTTTGGCTTGCGGTTGATTTCAATCAGGCATTTTCGCCACCTGAGGCGATTGCAAGAATGCAATTGCTGGATAAGGAAAACCTCAAATGGATTGAAGAGCCGGTTCGGGCGGAAGACTATATCGGACATGCAGCCGTTCGATCGGCGATCAAAACGCCCGTTCAAACCGGCGAAAACTGGTGGGGGGTGGCGGACATGAAAAAGTCGCTTGCTGCCGGGGCCTCAGATATGACCATGCCTGATGCGATGAAAATTGGCGGTGTTACCGGCTGGATGAAAGCGGCAGCTCTCGACCATGGCCTGCCGGTATCAAGTCACTTGTTTGCGGAAATTTCCTCACATCTGCTTACCGTCACACCGAATGCCCATATGCTTGAATGGCTTGACGTGGCCGGTGCAATCAACCAGACGCCGATAAGCATTGTTAATGGCCAAACCAAAGCACTGGACGTTGCAGGTTCGGGCTTGAACTGGAACGAAAAAGCAATTGCAAAATATTCGGCTTAGGAACCCTCAACGGAGTTTAAGGTTAAACTGTTTGACTGGGTTGGGCCACCGCTTTAGCCTTGTACAATTACGTACAATATTGATGTAAGAAAAATTAATACAATGTCCCCTGCCACACCTGTCGTGCCTTCCCATTCTGCCAAACCGCGTATTGCAATGGCCTTACTGGCCCTTTTCAGTGTTGTAGTGGCGCTGGTTTCATTGCGGTTTTTGATCCTTGGACTGGAACCTGCTTTTGTCGGCATGATTGATCATGTCAGGGAAAGGAGGCTGGCGTTTCTTGCCCATGTGACTGCTGCACCTCTGGCGCTGGGCTTTGGTGTCCTGCAGTTTTTTCCCGGACTGCGCGCCCGACGTCCGGCCCTGCACCGCTGGACCGGACGGTTTTATGTGGCGATGGTCGTTGCAGGCGGGGTGAGCGGGCTGGTGCTGGCATTTGATACGGTTGGCGGTCCGATCTCAGGCTGGGGTTTCGGGGTATTGTCCGTGCTGTGGCTGGGCACGACTTTTCAGGCTCTGCGGTTTGCCATGAAAAGGCATTTGATCGAGCATCGCCGCTGGATGATCTACTCTTTTGCCCTGACCTTTGCTGCTGTAACTTTAAGGCTGCAACTGGGGTTTGCCATCGGTGTGTTGCAAATCGATTATGCAACCGCATCAATGATCCTGGCCTGGTCGTGCTGGATACCAAACCTGCTGTTTGCCCAATGGTGGATCGCCCGCAATCCGGGGTTGCCAGTGCCGGTCAAGGCAGGAGCGAGTTGATTATTTTGCCGGAGGCGTTTTTGCGAGATTTCCGTATTTGATCCAAACAAGAACATCGCCATTACCGGTGATCACCGTGGTCTGATAGTGTGGCGGCAAGCGCAGCCAGGCGTTTTTGGTGAAGACTTCATCACCTTCTTTAAACCCACCTTCCAGCACCAAAATTTCCATACCGTCTGGTCCTGACAGGGAAATGGTTTTGTTTGCCTGCCATTGCTCCAGATGCACCTTTTCGCGGCTATCGTGAAACAGGGGCAATGTTTTGATGGCGGGACTTTCGGGATCAGCTGCAAAGTCTGCCTTGTTGGTATCTATGGCAATTTGCGTTCTGTCACCGGGGTCGAACTGCCAGAGCTTTACAAAGATTGTGCAGCCGCCATCAGACCGCGGTGTGTGACTTGAGGTGGGCGGGTTGCGGACATAGGTGCCTGCCGGGTAGTCACCATGTTCATCCTGAAACACCCCATCAAGCACAAAAAATTCTTCGCCACCATGGTGGATGTGAGGCGAAAAACTGCTGCCGGGTGCATAGCGGACAATGCTTGTTGCGTGGCCTGACTCAGCCCCGATACGATCAAGCATATGCCGGTCAACACCCTTCATTGGTGAAGAGACCCAGTTTATTGGGTCGGCGTGAACGGCGGTACGCTGGTCAAAACGGGCATTGATCAACATGGTAACTGGTTCCTGTTGTGAAATCAGGCGGCAACACTGGGGCGTTGGCTGACCAGTTTGCGCCAGGCAAGAAGATGGTTGAGGTCTTGCGGTATATCAATGCTTATTGCATCAGCAAAGTTCAAACCTGCGATCACCGTAATATCGGCCATTGAGAACTCGTCACCAGCAATAAATTGTTGTGATTTTAACACGTCATCAAAATAGCCCATACCCCTGAGGGCCTTGTCGCGTTGATGCAACCCCCAATCTTTGTTCTGGTAGTCTTCAATATCCGGCCCAAGGCCGTCGGTGGCATGATGAAAATAGGCAGCCACTGCATCCAGCAGGGCAGTTTCGGCACGGCGCTGCATCATGTGGGTAATGGCACGTTGTTTTGCCGTGCGCCCGGTCAGGGAGGTCGGCCCATTACCGAGATGATCAAGATATTCGGTTATGGCAGTGCATTCAGCCAGCGTGGTACCATCTTCAAGTTCCAGCACCGGGACGGCGGTAAACGGGTTCTTTTTTACAAAATCAGGTCGCTTGTGCTCACCTTTGGGAACATCGATGGTGATGAATTCCACCTGTTCGGCCAATCCCAGCTCGGCAAGGGCTATACGGATACGGGCGGGGTTGGGGAAGCCCTGGTATTCATAAATTTTCATTTTCAATATTCCTTCTGTTCAATCGACAATCTATCTATCAGTAGATAGTTGCTATATACATTGAAAATCGGCTATGTCAAGTTTATCTACCAACAGGTCGGTAAAATTCGAGATATTCTTAAATGGTTACCACGACAAAATCGGTTGACACCCGCGCGCGACTGATGAATGTTGCAGAAAATCGCATCCGCTCAGACGGTTATCATGCCATGAGCTTTCGCGATCTGGCCGATGATCTGGGTATCAAAAGTTCCAGCGTCCATTATCATTTCCGCCGCAAGGAAGACCTTGTGGTGGCAGTGGTAGAGCGGTATTCAGAAAACTTTTTTGCCCAGCTGGATGAAATGACAGCCAACGCAAAAACCACCACTGAGCGCCTTAAAGCCCTGTGCATAATTTACCGGGCCGCGTTCACCGCAGATGGGCACGTTTGCCTGTGCGGTGTCTTGGGGGCTGAAAAAAACGGATTGCCACAAAACGTTACCGAAGCGGTAACAAAATTTCTGACCGCAAATGTTAACTGGGTCGCCAGTTCCCTCGGCCCAGAGATGTCAAAACAACGCCGACAGGCACAGGCCGAGTACATTGTCGCGACCTTGCAGGGCGCACTCATTTTGACCAAGAACCTTACCGGTCTTGATGTTTTTGACCGGATTGCAGGCCAGTTGGTCGGGGCAGGCAGCAAACCATAACAAGCCCCCGACCACAGAGAATCAGATGGCCTATTTTCCTGCCTCATAAAAAACCGTAGGGGCTTTTGTGGTGTCGGTAGTAAAGGCATAGACTGTATATTTGGCGTCGGGGGAATAGCCCATGCCAAGGGATCCTGATGGCATTCCTGGTGTTGCAATACCGGCGATGTCTGGTCTTTCGGCCAGCAATTTGTCGAGCGCCTGCATGGGCACATGGCCTTCAAGGATATAACCGTCGTAAACAGCTGTGTGGCAACCGGCCAGTGCCTCGGTCACGCTGGACTGCTGCTTGATTGACGAAAGGTCTTCCATATTAACCGTCTTGACCTGATAGCCGGCCTTTTTCATCGCCTCGGCCCAGCCAGTGCAACACCCGCACCAGGGGGTTTTATAAACGGTCATGACTTTGCTTTCCTGAGCAACTGCATGGTTGCCCATACCAAAGCCCACGCCAAAACCGGCAACCACAGCGGTCAACGTCAATATTTTTAAAGTTTTCATGGTTTTGTCTCCTTTAACTGTGTGGATATATGTCTGTTATACCAATATTTTGGCATCCGTAATAGATAACTGATTGACGCAACAATACGGGCGACCTTTGAAGCTGTACCCCTTTACAAATTCAGACAGCGCAATGCCTGGTGCAGAAAATCAAGACAAATTTTGATGTGGCGGTTGATTTTCAGTTCCCTGTGAGATGTCAGCCACAGGGGCAGTGATGGTATGGGTAAATCGGGCAACACCTTTTGGGACACCCCACATAGTCTGGATGAACATTGCTCAATAAGACAGGGCTGAATGCCTATTTAATGATTTCTATTTTTGTCCTGTCTTTGACCCGGTAGAGTTTGGCCGGGCGGTAGGCGCCTTGTGCCAGCATGGTGCCGGTTTCCTGCAATAGATCGAGCGCCAGTATCCATTTGCGAAAGTTGCGCTTGTCGCGCGGCTGGCCGCTGGCGGTTTCGTAAACCTGCTGCAACCGGGTCAGGGTGAATTCATCTGGCATCAATTGCAAACCAACGGTTGAGTATTCCATTTTATCAGCCAGACGCTGGCGGGCAAGAGTAAGAATGTTCTGGTGATCAAAGGCCAAATTCGGCAGATCATCAACATCGAACCAACCGGTTTCAGCTGCATCGTCGCCTGCCCTGATGGTTTGGTCCTGCATCGGGGCAAGAGCGAAATAGGCAACACTCACTACTCTCTCGCGCGGGTCGCGGCCTACCTTGCCAAAGGTATAAAGCTGTTCAAGGTAAACGTCGAGAATGCCGGTTTCTTCTTGTAATTCGCGAGCCGCACAGGTGTCCAAATCTTCATCCATATCCAGAAAACCGCCGGGAATGGCCCAGCTGTCTTTAAAGGGCTCGATCTTTCGACGGATCAACAAAACTTCCAGTTTTTCGGTGCGGACCGTGAAAATCACCACATCTGTAGTGATTGCCGGGTGGGGGTATTTATAGGTATATGTCATTTTTCTCACTTCGTGTCTTGACAACACTAAGCAATAAAACTACATGTTCATTAGTTAGTGTTTTTATTACACTATCATAAAATTACAACTGCTCCAGAAAAAAATGAAAGGAGATTGAAATGTTAAAATTTTACAAAGGTGGCCCCAACCATTATGCGGTTTTATTTCGCAATGGCAAAATCATCAAAGAAGGAACCGGGCTCAATTTCTGGTACAGACCTGACGTATCGAGCCTTTCTGTGGTGCCGGTGCAAAGCCAGGATGCATCATTTATTTTTACCGAAACCACATCTGATTTTCAGGAACTTGCGGTCCAGGGTACGGCAACTTACCGGATCACAGAACCTGGCAAGTTGGCGAAAATCTTGAATCTGACGGTTCTGCCCTACAAACAACAATACGTGACCGAGGACTCTGAAAAAATTGTCAATCGGGTTGTCATGGCGGTTCAGGCCCACGCCCGCTCTCGCATTGTCGCCTTCCCGCTTCGTGACGCCCTGACAAAGGTGCATGAGGTTGCCGATGAAGTTTTAAAAGCTGTGCAGAGCGAACCTGACCTGCTCGATATGGGCATCATCATCGAAGCATTGCACTTTACCAATGTTTCAGCCAAGCCGGAAATGCAAAAAGCTCTTGAGGCCGACTATCGCGAAACTTTGCAACGCCAGGCCGACAAAGCAATTTATGCCCGGCGCGCTGCTGCCCAGGCAGAAGAGCGCAAGCTGAAAGAAGGTGATCTGACAACCGACATCGAACTGGAAAACCGCCGGGTTGAGCTGGTTGACACCCAGGCCCGCAACAAGTTGGCTCTGGCTGAAGTTGAAGGTAAAACTGAAGAACTGAAGCTGAAACCTTATGCTGACCTGCCACCACAAGCCCTGGTTGGCCTGGCACTGAAGGAGTGGGCTGCTAATGCCGGTAATATCGACAATCTGTCAATAACACCTGATGTGCTGACCGGGCTGGTTGGCTGGCTGGCAAATGGCAAACCACCGAAAGCAGGATCAGCGCCATGACCAAAAAAATACAAAAGCAATTCGAGCGGGTGATCATCGTCACCCGCCCGAGCGAACTGGAAGATCTGATCGCGCGGTTTAACACTGCCGGTCAGGCCCGGTTTTATCTTGAACAGGCGGGCCAGGACTTTACCCGCATAGAGACTGCCCACAAAAATTATGTTGCTGCCCTGAAAGAAGTCAAAGCGGCAATCCCTCAAGACCTAAATCAACAGGTGCTCAAGCGCGACCTCATTGCGCGCTTTTCTTTTGAAGTGACCGACCTGGTCATTGTTCTTGGTCAGGACGGCCTGGTCTCAAACCTGGCAAAATACCTTGACGGCCAGCCGATATTTGCGGTCAACCCTGACCCGGCAATTTACGATGGCGTTTTGTTGGCGTTCAGGCCAGATACTGTCCGGGAGGACTTGCGGCAATTATTTGCAGGAAAATTGGCCGGAAAACTGAAAGTCAAACCCGTCACCATGGCCAAGGTCGAAACCAGTGATGGCCAGATATTACTCGCCTTTAACGACTTTTTTATTGGTGCTGCCAGTCACGTCTCGGCCCGCTATGAACTGGATTTTGATGGTAAAAGCGAAGTTCAATCCTCCAGCGGTATCATCATTTCAACCGGGGCAGGCTCGACCGGCTGGTTGAAATCGGTTTATCGCGGCGCGATCAACACGGCAAAGGCCCTTGGCGGTAAAGTCTTATTGCCCAAAAATGGCGGCGCACTGGCCTGGGACACAGATGAACTGCCCTTTATCGTGCGCGAACCATTCCCAAGCAAAGTCACCGGAACCAACATTACCATCGGTGCCATTACCCGCCAGAAGCCCCTTGTGGTGCGGTCAAGAATGGCGACAAACGGGGTGATTTTTTCCGATGGCATCGAGTCCGACTACATCGCCTTTAATGCCGGTATGCAAGCGACATTTTCACTGGCCGACAGGCAGGCCTTATTGATATCGCCAGACTAAAAGAAGCAAGACACAGGCAACAAATCACGTTATGCTTTCTCCATGAAAAATACTCCCGAACCCCAGTGTCCCCCTTCCCTTCTTGCTGCCGTAAAAGGCAATCCACCGCGGCGGGTGGGGATTGTTAATGCGGGCAAAAGTGTCGTGATGGAAAGCGCCCGTGATGCGGTTGAGGCCGGATTGATGGTGCCGGTATTTTATGGTGATGAAAAGCGGATCACAGATTGTGCTGCTCAGCTTGACTGGAACATCAGCGATTTTGAAACCATCGCTGCAAAAGATGAAACCGAAGCGGCTGGTCTGGCTGCCCATGCGGCCGGACGTGGCGAACTTGATATTTTGATGAAGGGGCACATTCACACTGATGTCTATCTAAGGGCGATTTTAAACCGCGAAGCAGGCTTGCGCACGGACGGACGGTTGACCCATGTGTTCTCCATGACTTTCCCCGGTGATGACAAACCGCTGTTGATCACTGACGCGGCGGTCAATGCGACCCCCGACTTTACCACCCATCAATCAATTATCACCAATAGCCTGAAGGTGGCCGGGCAGTTGGGCATTACCAGACCAAAAGTGGCGTTTTTATCGGCCACTGAAACGCCCAATGAATACATTACTTCCAGCCTGGTGGCCCGCGAACTAGCCAATTGGGCCAAACAGAACGTAACCGGTGCTGATTTTTGCGGACCACTGGCCTTTGATCTTTGCGTTTCTGCCAAAGCAGCCAAAATCAAAGGGGTTGATGATCCTGTCGCTGGTGCTGCAGATATTATCGTGGTGCCTGAAGTGGTGGTTGGCAATGCCCTGTTTAAAGCCATGGTCCACATGATGGGAGCCTGTTCGGCAGGCGTTGTAATGGGGGCAAAAGTGCCGGTGGTTTTGACCAGCCGGGCTGACCCGGTCGCTGCCCGGCTGGCCTCGGTTGCCCTTGCCAATTTGATGTGCGACTGAAATGGCCTGGCCGTTTTCAGGGCTATTTTCGACGCTCTTTCCGGCGGTCCCTGACAACACAACTCTGATCATTTTGGCAGTGGTGGTTTTTGCAGCCGGATATGTACGCGGGTTTTCCGGCTTCGGCTTTGCCGCTATTGTTGTTGCCTCAATGGCCATTATCATGGACCCGCTGGTGATTATCGTCATGGTGATGCTTTTTGAAATCTGCGCCTCTGCCTTGCAGGTCAAATACGCCTGGCAGCATCTCGACAAACCACAGGTTTCGCGGTTGCTGGCCGGTGCTGCCGTTGGCATGCCGATCGGGGTGGCCTTGCTGGTGGCGCTGGATATTGACAAAGTGCGCATTGCCATCAGTATTCTGGTTCTGGGCCTGGCGCTGGTGTTGTTAAGCGGCTGGTCACTCAAAAAACGGCCAGGCAGCATTGGACAATTGCTGGTCGGGGTCGGCTCGGGTTTTGCCAACAGCACAGCCATTGGCGGACTGCCTGTAGGACTTTTTCTGACAGCTCAAAATGCCGAACCGGCGAAGTTTCGGGCCAACATGATCGGCTATTTGTTTGCCCTTGATATCATTGGTATCGCCATCATGGCTTACCATGACAAATTTTCACTCGACATTTTTGTGACGACCGCGGCGTTGTTCCCGGTGATGTTTCTGGGGGTTTATCTTGGTTCACGACGATTTTTTTCAACCCCGCCCAAAAGCTTTCGCAAGCTGGTTGTCATCCTTTTGATCAGTTTAAGCATTGCCGGTCTGGCAAAATCTTTCCTTTGAATCGCCTTGCTCCTGCCTGATTTCGTCACAGTGACGACTTTGTTGTGGTGACACTTGCCCGAATGGCAGCACTGCCAAGGGACGAAAAGGGGGCGAATTGAAGTTCAAGAGGGACCTATAATGAGCGAAACAGAAACAGCAAAAAAGCCTGACCCAACTTTCCTGAAATATGACAAAATGGATTTGAAAAAACCTCTGGGGCTGGTGATTGAAAAACGCCAGCAGGTTCTGGAAGACGAGCCAAAGGGGCCACGGCTTACACGCAAGGAATTTGAAGCTTTGCTGGATGATTATTATGCGGTCAGCGATGGAACTGATGACAGCGAACAGTCAATTCCACCCTCAATTCTACCCAAAGCACCCCATCATGCCAGAGCTGCTGGTGGGCGGATGGTTCGCAATCTGGCTCTTGCTTCTTGTCTGGCGCTGTTTCTTGGCTTTGGCCTTGGGCTTTACGGGCTTTCCCAACAAGGCGGTGAAACCCGATTGGGTCAGAAGTTCAACCAGTCACTGGCCGAACTCTGGCAAATGGTTCAACCAACTGCGATCGGGGGCAAAATCAAAACCGCTGTTGCGGCCGGTTCCGACCAGAAACAAACTACCCGGAAACAGGCTGGGGCATCGCCAGCAGCCAAGCCGATTAAAACCGCCAGTCTGGTGGTTGCAAATTCCAGCGGGACAGTTCTGGCAGGCATTCCACTCAAGCTAAGCCTCAACGCTGACACCGATGCTTCGTTGTTGCAGATTAAAATTATGAATGTGCCCGGCGATGCTGTGTTGACGGCAGGGACCAGGCGTAGCGATGGGGTGTGGATATTAAAGCCATCGGACCTGAACAATGTCTCGCTGGTTGTTTCTTCTGACCGCCAAACGCCGTTGCGGCTCGATATTGAACTGATCGAAGCCAAAACCGGCGAACTGATGTCACCCACCCGTGAAATCAAGGTGGCCATTGTTCCGCCAAAACCATTCAAGGTTGGTCGACTGTAGCCACCACTACCCAGACTGCGGTTTCATGTCAGCCGGGTCGATGCCCGCCACTTCAACCGGTTTGGTCATGGCATCGCGGCGGAAAGGTTCGCCCAGTTCCTGATTGAGGATGACTTCGATGAAGGTGGTCACGCCATCATTTTGAGCGGCGCAGGCGGTTTGCAGGGCTTCTGTCAACTCTTGTTGAGTGTTAACAGTGACACCAGTGAGACCGCAGCCTTGCGCAACCCGGGCATAGCTTAGATGCGGATCAAGTTCGGTACCTATGAAATTGTTGTTGTACCACAAGGTGGTGTTGCGCTTTTCGGCTCCCCACTGGTAGTTACGGAAAATCACCATGGTGACAGCGGGCCACTCATCGCGACCAACTGACGTCATTTCATTCATTGAAATACCAAAGGCACCATCGCCGGCAAAACCAACCACCGGCACATCAGGACAACCGATTTTGGCACCAATGATGGCTGGAAAACCATAACCGCAGGGGCCGAACAGGCCGGGAGCGAGATATTTTCGGCCCTGCTCAAAAGTCGGATAGGCATTGCCGATGGCACAGTTGTTACCAATGTCACTGGAAATGATGGCCTCTTTGGGAATTCCTGCCTGAATGGCCCGCCAGGCCTGTCTTGGTGACATGCGATCAGCATCACGGGTGCGCGAATCTGCATTCCATGAGGTGCCGGGATCATCGTCCTCATGGTCCATGCTTGAGAGTTCCTGCAACCAGGCCGACTTGGTTTGGTGGATGGTGGTTTTGCGGGCCTCGCGATTGCTGTCACCGGCAGTGGCTGACAACTGGGCCAGAATGCTCCGGGCAACTTTTTTGGCATCACCGCAAATGCCTACGGTCACCTTTTTGGTCAAACCAATGCGGTCGGCATTAATATCAACCTGAATGATTTTGGCGTCTTTGGGCCAGTAATCAATGCCATAACCGGGCAGTGTGGAAAACGGGTTAAGCCGGGTACCAAGAGCCAGCACCACATCAGCTTTGGAAATCAGTTCCATGCCTGCCTTGGAGCCGTTATAACCCAGCGGGCCTGCGGCCAACGCATGGCTTCCGGGAAAGCTGTCATTGTGCTGATAGCCACTGCAGACCGGGGCATCGAGCTTTTCAGCCAGGGCCACACAATCATCGATAGCACCACCAATCACCACACCCGCACCGGACAGGATAACCGGAAAACTGGCGTCTGACAAAAGTTTTGCCGCCTCAGCGATGGCCTCGGCCCCGCCAGCAGGTCGCTCAAAACTGACCGACTGGGGCAGTTCTATGTCGATCACCTGCGTCCACATATCGCGCGGCACGTTAATTTGCGCTGGAGCAGAACCGCGCAATGCCTTGTTGATCACCCGGTTAAGCACTTCGGCCATGCGGGTCGGGTCACGCACTTCTTCCTGATAACAAACCATGTCGCGAAACAGGGCCATTTGCTCTACTTCCTGAAAGCCGCCCTGGCCGATGGTTTTATTGGCCGCCTGCGGTGTCACAAGCAACATTGGTGTGTGGTTCCAGTAAGCGGTTTTAATCGGGGTGACAAAGCCGGTAATGCCGGGGCCATTTTGGGCAATGGCCATGGCCATCTTGCCGGTTGAACGGGTGTAGCCATCACAAATCAGACCGCCATTGGTTTCATGGGCCACATCCCAGAAGGTGATGCCAGCTTTGGGAAACAGGTCAGAAATTGGCATAAAGGCCGAGCCGATAATGCCAAATGCATGCTCAATACCATGCATTTGCAGAACTTTTACAAAAGCTTCTTCTGTCGTCATTTTCATCGGCGTAATCCTTTTCAAAACCATCTGAAATCACGCTATCTGAAAAAACCTGCTCCAGAAAGGTACCAGTTTTCAATCTTGAGTCCCTCCAGTTGGCATTCAAATTGCGTTGTCCAGTGTTGTCACTGTCAAGCCGCCAATTGGTGTTGACAGCAGTGAAGCGACAGGACGAACAATTGGGAACAAACATGTACAGCAAAGCATACAGGCGTTGGCATCATGTAAAAGACAAAACGCTCAAAAAGAAGCGTCAAAATTTACGTAATCCGGTTATTCTGGCAAGACTGTCTGCTCTGTGTGAAGAATTTGAACACGGTTTGCACAAATCTGCAGAAAATGACCAAAAACTGCAGGTTTTCAACGAGTTTCACCTGAGTTTTTTCAACAATTTTGATGCCGCTGAAAGCCTTTGGAGACAGTTTGAAAAAGATGCTGCCTGCTTTATTTACCAGCGATTTTCTTTTTGCCGGAGCTGGCATGCCTCGGTCGGGAAAAAAACCGACAAAACTCCGCATATAGTGGCGGTCCAGGACTTGACCGGTGAAACCGTGATGCTGGTCCCGCTTTGCCTGGAAAAGACCCGTTTTGGTACAGTGGTCAGTTTTGCCGGTGACGGGATGGCTGATTATTTGGCCCCGCTGGTCCAGGATGACTTTGCCCAAAACATCACAAAAGCCGAATTTCAGAAACTCTGGAACAGTATTCTGGCAACAATTGACGGCAACATTGACATGGTCTGGCTGGACCGCCAACCGATCAGCATCGCCGGGGTCAGAAATCCGGTTTCGTTGTTAAGCAGCTTTGATTTTGTCAGCAGTTCCCATGCGCTGAAATTTCCCCGGGCGGCCAACTGGTCGCAGTGCGCCCGCATTTTGCGTAGCGGACAAACGACCAAAAAAATAGCCCGGCGGTTCGCCAAGCTCGCGGGACAAGGTGAAATTGAACTGGTCGAAATCACCGGGGCAAAGGCGCGACAGGACCACATTCATAAATTGTTGGTCCTGAAAGTCGAAAACCTTAATCAATCAGGCATTTTGCACCGGATGGACAAGCCTGATGTGGCCCGTTTTTACGGCGCGCTGGTGGGTGAAGAAACCATGCAGGATGATTTGTGCCAGTTCGAATTGCGCTGTGGCGGCAAAATGATTGCCAGTGTGTTGGGTTTTGTTCACCACGGCACGTTTTACTATCAGATCAGCGCTTTTAACAAAAAAGACTTTGGCCGGTATTCACCTGGCCTGTTGCTGCAGTACCAATTACTCGAATGGAGCTTTTCACGCGGTTTGGAACGCTTTGACATGACGGTGGGCGATGAAGTTTACAAGGGAGACTGGAGCAATGAGACCACCACCATGGTGACAGTTGCACAGGTTTTTTCAACTGCCGGACGCCTGAATTATACATATCGCCGGGCGATGCTATGGACCACCAGCAAGATCAAAAAATCACCGCGCTTGCGCAAACTGGTGATGAGAGTGATGAAAAAGGCTGACAACATAGTCACCATGCCGCGTTTCGAATTGCACGGCATGGCGCGTTTTCAGAAAAACCTTAAAGAACACTCTCAGGGTCACTAAATTCATAACCCAGTGCATCGGCAACAGCTTTGTAGGTCACTTTGCCTGCGTGCACATTCAGACCAGCCAGCAGGTGGTGATCATCCTTGCAGGCCTGACGCCAGCCTTTGTCGGCAAGAGCGATGGTGAATGGCAAGGTGACGTTATTGAGCGCATAGGTCGAGGTTTTGGGGACACCGCCGGGCATATTGGCAACACAATAGTGAATAACACCATCCACCACATAGGTTGGATCATCATGGGTGGTAGCTTTGGAGGTTTCACAACACCCACCCTGATCGATCGCCACATCAACGATCACCGAACCGGGTTTCATTTTTTTGACCAGATCACGGGTGATCAGTTTGGGGGCCGCAGCCCCTGGCAACAAAACCCCGCCGATCACCAGATCAGCGCGCACACAATGTTCTTCTATCGCATCGGCAGTTGAATAAACCGTGTTGAGACTGCGCCCGAACTGGTGCCAGAGATCGCGCATGACATCAACATTGCGATCAATAATCCAGACATCAGCGCCCATGCCTACTGCAATGTGGGCCGCATGGCGACCGACCATACCACCGCCGATGACCACAACTTTGGCAGGCTCGACACCGGGAACACCACCCATAAGCAGACCGAGGCCGCCGTGGGGTTTTTCAAGGTGATAGGCGCCAGCCTGAATGGAAAGCCGCCCGGCAACTTCTGACATCGGGGCCAGCAGGGGCAGACCGCCCGAAGCGCTGGTAACGGTCTCATAGGCAATACAGGTTGCCCCGCTATCAACCAGATCTTTGGTTTGCTCAGGGTCGGGTGCCAAATGCAGGTAGGTGAACAGCAACTGACCTTCGCGCAGCATAGCCCGCTCGACGGCCTGGGGTTCCTTGACCTTGACAATCATTTCGCATTTTTCAAAAATGGTTTTGGCATCAGCTGAAATTGTTGCCCCGGCAGCCTGATAGTCAGCATCGTTCATGCCAATACCCGCCCCGGCTTCAGTTTCAACCATCACCTGATGGCCACGAGCAACCAGTTCACGAACCGCTGAAGGCGTCATGCCAACACGGAATTCTTTTACCTTGATTTCTTTGGGGACGCCGAGCAGCATTGATTTTCTCCCTGACTCGTATTGTTTAAGAGGACTGACAGATAGTAAGAGGAAAATCGTGAGAATAAATTCGGAACTTGATTGTAAAATGTCGATTTATCTGAAAATTTTTCGGACTTATGTTATTAAAACGGGATGAAATCAGACAAATTCGATAAAATCGATAAGATGCTCCTTTCGATGCTGCAAAAAGACAGTCGGCAATCACTTAATCTGCTGGCTGAGAAAGCCGGTCTGTCAACATCAGCCTGTCATCGCCGGATCAAGCTTTTGGAAGATGCCGGGGCCATTTTGGGTTATGAAGCAACACTTGACCGGCATGTTATTGGTTATCCGATGGAATTTTTTGTCGAAGTTTCCCTGACCCGCTTGAGCGAGGGCGAATTGGAGGAATTTGAAAAAGCTGTCGAGGCCATTCCTGAAATCCTGCAATGCCATTTGATGTCCGGGCAGGCTGATTACATGTTGCGCATTGCCGCGCGCTCGACTCGCCACTACGAAGAAATTCACCGCCAGCGCCTTGCCCGCCTGCCCAATGTGGCACGCATTCAGTCATCGCTGGCCTTGCGAACCGTCAAGCCATGGACCGGTTACCCGGTTTAGGGCCTGCCATCAATTGTCTGTGAGAATGCGCCAGATCAAATTTGTCCGCAGCAAAGCGAAGTAACAAATGCTGAATGTCACAAAGTCTTGAACATTCGTTGTTTTCGCGCCACATTATAGTCTGTTAGGAGATCACCCCATGAGTATCGCTAGTATCAAGTTCGACAATCAGGCCGTATTGGCAGAATTAAGCCGCGAACGACTGGAAAAAATGGCCAGGGCGGGCAAGGCGGTTAATGAGTGCCAGCGGGTACTGGACAAAGCCAGTTCCAATATTGTTGGCCAGTGTCTGGCCCATCAGGGAACATTTTATGAATTTGACCACTACCCGTCCGGTGATGTTTATGACGGTGAGACCCATTCGCAATACTATTATCACTCGCACCGCCCTGAAGGGGGCGAGCATGGACATTTCCATACCTTTTTGCGGGCCAAGGGCATGCCAAAAGGATTAAAACAAATTGACTACAAGGGTGAAGCAACCGTGCCATCGGGCAATGATGCACTGGCCCATCTGATTGCCATTGCCATGAACAAGCCGGGCCAGCCGATCTCACTGTTTACGGTCAATCGCTGGGTGACGGATGAAAGTTTTTATACAGCGCAAGATACCATTGCCATGCTCGATTCCTTTAAAATGGATCACACCTTTCCCTGTCTGGCTGTCAATCAGTGGATTACCGGGCTGGTTGGACTGTTCAGACCGCAAATCGAAGCGCTGTTGCTGGAGCGGGACAAAACACTGAAAAACTGGGCGGCATTGCACATGGGCATCGATATTTACGAAGATCGCGACCTTGAGGTGACGTCATTTTTACCAATCAACATCGGTGATCAGATAGCAGCTGTCAGCCAGGCACTTGAAACCCGTCAAGACAATGCGCCAATCAAAAAATCGGCATGAAAACATTTTTTGCCGGATTGTTTGCACTTTTCCTGACAACCGGCAGTGGATTGGCTTTTGAAACACCATCACTTGTGACCATCCCGGCTGGAGAGTTCATTTTCGGCTCAGACCAAAAGCAGCGCGAATATGGCTATCAGCTGGATGAAAAAGCCTATGGCCATTCGGTCACCCGCCAGCAAGGCTGGTACGATGATGAAGCCAAGTTGCAAAAAGTATTTTTGCCTGAGTACCAAATCACCAAAACCGCGATCACCAATGGCCAGTATGAAAAATTCCTGGCCGAAACCCGAAATCGGCGGCCATGGGTTGGGGCTGACACTTGGGCAGGGTACAAACTGGTCCACCCCTATTCCCGCGCCCAGAGGCACAACTGGTCAGGACGCAAGGCACCGGCCGGGCGGCGTAATCACCCGGTTGTTCTGGTTGCCTATAAAGATGTGCTGGCTTATGCCGATTGGCTATCAAAAAAAACCGGTGACACCTGGCGTCTGCCCAGCGAAAAAGAATGGGAAAAGGCAGCACGCGGCACCGACGGGCGGTATTTCCCGTGGGGTGACAAGTATGACCCGAACCTGCTTAACAGCAATGACAAGGGGCCGTTTGATACGATGCCGGTTGGTTCCTTTGAAAAAGGGGCCAGTCCGTTTGGTCTGCTGGACGGGGCCGGGCAGGTGTTTGAGTGGACATCAACATCGGTCGGGAAAAACCGTCATCGGGTGAAAGGCGGATCATGGGACGACAAAGGCTGCGGGGTTTGCCGGGCAGCGGCAAGTCACAGCCGTCCCGACTATTTGAAACACATACTGGTTGGCTTTCGTCTGGTGCGCGAAACCCGCTAGCTTCAGCCAAAAAATAATAACGGAAAAGCTGTCTGCACTCACACTAATGTGAAGCATCTTTACAGAAATTGACAACATAATTTTGACCAATGCCCCTACTGTGTCGGTGTCGATAAAGAGCCGGGGGTAACTTCCGGCCCGCCACCAAATGTAATCAGTATCCCATTGGAGGGAAACCAAACATGAAGTCTAACAAAATCAAATTACTCTCAACCGTTGCTGCTTTGCCAATCGTATTTGGTCTTGCAACCGGCACAGCCATGCTAACCACCGGTGCTGATTCAGCCCTGGCAGCAAAGCATAAAAAAGCTTGCAACCCTTGCAACCCGTGTGCAGCCAAAAAGGCCTGCAACCCTTGCAACCCATGCGCAGCCAAAAAGAAGAAAAATCCTTGCGCAGCCAAAAAGAAGAAAAAGAAAAACCCTTGCCAGTCGTCAATTACCAATGGAACATTCCAGGTCGCTTCGTCTGACAATCCTTGTGCAGCCAAAAAAGCCTGCAACCCCTGCAATCCTTGTGCAGCTAAAAAGGCTTGTAACCCGTGCAACCCATGTGCAGCTAAAAAGGCCTGTAACCCGTGCAACCCGTGTGCAGCTAAAAAGAAAAAAAATCCGTGCGCGGCTAACTAGAAACAACAAGAACCCGGGCAAACAGGACCTTACCTGTTTGCCCTTTTACTTTTAATGTCCAGGAGGGAAAAAATGAAATCCTTAAAAAAACAACTACTGTCAACCGCCTCAATGGTACCTCTCGCTCTTGGCCTGGTGGCCGGTGCAGCAGTCCTTGGCACCAGCTTCCTGTCAGAAGTCCCAATCACCCGCGCTTCTTCTGATAATCCATTTGCAG
>UOEC01000094.1_pt1 | contig 20111 bp, 20 predicted proteins | sample 1988601 | NCBI WGS metagenome assembly UOEC01 (sample SAMEA4712195, study PRJEB27164) | hydrothermal vent metagenome | biome: marine basaltic hydrothermal vent biome; feature: marine hydrothermal vent; material: mineral | place: Pacific Ocean | collected 2011-06-14/2011-07-23 | depth 1719 m
TTTGGGTCTGTGACCCTGACAACGGTACAACCAATGTTCGCGGTGATGTGTTTTTGGAGTTGTGGAGCGCTTTGAAAGAAGCCAATATCGAAATCCCGTATCCGCACCGGCAAATGCTGTTTAGCGAGCCAGTTCAGGTGAAAAACACTAGCGGACGTTAGAAATTGGGGATGTTAAAACCTAAGCCACCTCTGTTTCGGCTGTCTGGTTGTCAGGCTGGTTGATTGCAATCCAGCCAGTAAAGGTTGCCCCATTTCCTTCCTGGGACACAATCTCCATCCCACCACCATGCTGCTCGAAAATTTTCTCGACAGCTGGCAGGCCCAATCCAACACCGAAACTCTTTGTGGTGAATAGGGGTTCCAGAATTTTCCCCAGGTTTTCGGGGGAAATGCCGGGGCCGTTGTCGGAAACAGAAATTTCGATTCCCCGCTCAGTTTTAGCGGTGCTGACCCGAATTGTTGGATTTTCGGTTGGGACTACAGGTTTGCTTTTATCTTTACCGACCATGGCTTCACTGGCGTTGGCCAGAAAGTTAATGACCGCGCGGGCCAGGTTCTCAGAGTCAAAGGCATATTCGGTGTCATGCAGGCCAAGGGTGCATTCAAAAGAGAGTTCCGACGGCAATTGCTCTGATTGTTCGCGCAAGAGGTTGACCAGCCATTCATCAAGGTTGTGTTGCTTGAGGTGGATATCTCTGCTGCGGGCAAAATCAAGTAACTGGGTAATAATGGCGTCACAACGCTCAACGCCTTTTTCAATCCGGGCCAGTGGTTTTTCCATGGAGGGATTATCGTCGGCAAATTTACGGCGCAGGAGAAAGGCTGAAGTGCGTACCGATCCCAGAGGGTTGCGTATGTCATGGGCAACGGTTGCGGTCAGTTGGCCAAGCTGGGCTAATTTCCCTTTGCGGATAACATCGTTTTGGGTATCGCGGATTATTTTCAGGTTTTTGTTGAGTTCGCTGTTCAGCTTGCCAACATCATCATTCATTTCCTGCAATTTGCTGGCCATGTCGCGTGCCTCTTGTTCGGCCCGTTCTGCTTCCAGCTTTGCTGAATTGAGTGCTTTTGTCTGTTTGATGCGTGAGGAGCTGTATGACCAGACCATCGTGGCAATTGCCAGGAAAATTAGTGTGATAGCGCCACCAAGAATTCTGGCGAAATGTTTTGCGTGGTTGTTTGACCAGCTCAAAAGGTTTGTGATGTCATTGAAAACAAACATCGCGCCAACAAATTTGCCGTCCTTCATAACCGGTACCGCTGTTTCAACGACCTGGCGGACGGAAGCGCTATCGATTGAGGCGACATGAGATTGCAAGGTGTAGCCGTCAAGCTGACTGGCTGGAATTTCCAATCTGCGGGAAATGATTTCACCATTCTTAACCTGGTCGTTGAAAAACGGGCGGTTTTCCAACCGGCCTTTTTCGTCGGTATTTGAAGATTCAAAAACTCTGCCATCTTCATTTACCAGTGAATAACGATAGATGTTGGTTCCCTTTTTGAAATCCTGCAGCGCATATTTGTCGTTTATTTTGAGGCCTGCTGGACCAAAAACATCTGTTTTTGTGCTGAAATTCTCTATAACCGCCGCTGTCCAGTCCCGAGAGTAATCTTTGGCATAAATTTGGGAAACAGTTTCTCCAGCCCGCAATGCACCGATCCAGATCAGCGCGTACATGATAACCAGCCCTAGAGCCAGCCCGGCAAGGGTGTTCCAGGGCCGTTCACTGGTTTTTGCCTTCTCACGTTTCTTTTTGGATTTGTTCTTTGCCATTTCCTGCTCCCAACCCGCAGTTTTTAATTTGTCAGGAGTTAAAGTAGGCAATTATGCTTAACAATGATTTAAGCTGCCGGTTCGTAAAGCTTTGCCCGTTCCAGCAGCTTTTTCGCCCGCTTGAGGTGGGGCAGGTCAAACATTTGGCCGTCAAGGGCTATGACACCGGTGTCCGGTGAAACGGTAAAGGCTTCTATGATACGTTTTGCCTTGTCGATTGCTGCAAGCGAAGGGGTAAATGCCTGGTTGATAGGGGCGATCTGGTTTGGATGGATTGCCATTTTGCCGGTAAAGCCATCGCGAACCGCGGCCCGGCATTCGCGTTCCAGGCCCACTGTGTCACGAAAGTTGGCGTAGATGGAATCAACCGGTTCAATTTGCGCTGCTCTTGCGCCGATCAAACACAAACTACGGGCCAGCCGGTAAGGATCAGTCAGATGACCCTCGTCATCGCGCGCACTGATCGCACCCAGATCGGCAGAGAGATCTTCTGAACCCCAGGTCATTGCAGATAGTGGGGCTTTAATCTTGGCGTAGGTGCCAAGGTTAAACAGGGAAGCGGCGGTTTCTGTGACGATGGCGATAATTGGAACACCGGTTACTGCCAGTTTGGCAAATTGGGTAACGTCCTGTCCACTGCCGGACTTTGGCAGCATATAGCCGTCCGGTGGCGAAGTAGAAAGGACACCCAGATCAGCCAGGGTCAGGCCGGTATCAAGAGCGTTGACGCGAACATAGACTTTCGCCCCTGTTTGCGGTCGGTCGGCAAGAATGCCAGCAACAATGGCCCGGGCGGCTTGTTTGTTTTGCAGGGCAACGGAGTCTTCCATATCAAGAATGACCACGTCGGCCTGACTGGCCAGCGCTTTTTGGATTTTACGTTCGCTGTCGCCGGGAACAAAAAGCCATGAGCGCATTTAACCGGCCTCTTGTTTGCTTACGGGCTTGAACCGCATAAAGGCCTGGCGGGTGCATTGGGCTACCAGCGTACCATCTTGTTTGTAGGCGCGGTGGATGAATGAGACGATGCCGGCATCCGGGCGCGATTTACTGGCCCGTTTGTTGATGACCTCGGTTTTGACATTTATCGTATCACCCTGAAACAGCGGGGCAGGGAAGGTGACATCGGTCATGCCGAGATTGGCGATGGTGGTGCCAAGGGTCAGTTCGTTAACCGATATGCCAATCATCAGGCCGAGGGTGAACAGGGAGTTCATCAGCGGCTCACCCCATTCGGTCTGGGCGCTAAAATGCCGGTCGATGTGCAGGGGTTGCGGGTTCATGGTCAGGCACGAAAACATCGTGTTGTCCATTTCGGTAACGGTTCTGGTTATTTCGTGTTTGTAGGTTTTTCCCACTTCAAATTCTTGGAACCATAAGCCTGGCATCTGTTGCTTTCTCACTTTATCTTACTGTGATCTTACTGTGAAAATTTTTCTCGCCAATATCATAGGCAAGTTCATGTGCATTGCACACCGTGAATGAAACAAGAACATTGTTTCAATCCATGGTTGTGGGGTGATTCTAGTGAGTCGTAGAGCGAGTCGTGTACATTTCAGGAACACTGTGGAAAACGCCCTGTGGAAAAAGATTCAAGACAGAATCGTAACCTATTGAAAATGCTTGGAAAAATGTCAATTTTCCGCCTGTGGAAAACCTGTTAACCAGTCGTTAATAAAACAGGCGCAGGACTCGTATACATAGAAGTTCCAGGATGTCTGGAAGCGGAATGTAAATCGGACGGAGAAGACATGTACGTTGAAGGAGTTTTTGATATGACCCAATGCATGATTGTTGCTGGTACAAAGGACGAGCACAAACGATTGGTGGATATGTTCTCTGTCTATGGATTTGATTTGACCTCAGCAGCTAACGCCAATGAAGCACTGGATCAGTGCGGCACGGTGATGCCTGATGTGATTGTCTTGCCGGAAAACCTGCAGGATATGGATGTTGTGGCTTTTATCAAGCAACTCAGGCGGGCCAAGAACGGTGACCAAGCGGCAGTGTTTTTGTGTTCGCAGGAAGCTGACAGCGAAAAAATCGGCCGGGCGATTTGGGAAGGGGCCTCTGATTTTTTGATTGCTCCGTTTGACGCCGAAGTGCTGGACCGCAAGCTTAAGCAGGTCGGGGTGGTTTAGGGTCTGTAGACCCTAAACGCCGCTGTCAAAAGCCAAATTGTCGTTTGCTGACCAAAGCTTTTCTGTTTTTTTGCTACATTAAAGCAATTGACAGGTCGGGTCAGGTATCCGGCCATGTACGGATTTCAATCAGTTTTACACAAACTCGAAGGAGGAAAAACCATGCCTGGTGGGCTGCGTGCTGTTTGGCCTTTGTTTGTTGGGATTTTATTGCTCCAGCTCGGCCATGGGTTGCAGGGGTCACTGGTCAGTCTGAAAGCCTCGTCGCTTAATTTTTCTTCGATGACTACCGGTGTGGTCATGGCCGGGTTTTATGTTGGGTTTTTTGCCAGCTCGATGTTTTCGCCAGCGATTATTGGTAAAGTCGGACATATAAGGGTTTTTGCTGCTTTTGCTTCGCTGGTATCTACCGCGATTTTACTGATCCCCCTGTGGCATAATCCGGTGTGGTGGTTTGCCATGCGGGTGATTGTCGGGCTCTGTATTGGCGGGTTGTCGATTGTAGCGGAAAGTTGGCTTAACGCGGCTTCGACCAATCAGAACCGCGGCAAGATGTTATCGATCTACATGATTATCGCATATGCGGCGGCCGGGGCTGGGCAATTTCTGTTGAATGTGACTGATACCAGCGGGTTTGTGCGGTTTATCCTTGTTTCGGCGCTGTTGTCGCTTGCACTGGTGCCAATTTCGTTGACCCCGGTGCAGGCCCCGGCCATTGAGGCACCCAAGAAAGTTGCTTTGCTGGATGTGTTTCGGGTGTCGCCTTTGGCTTTTGTTGGCACTTTTGCTGCCGGGTTGGCGCAAAGCGCTTTCTTTTCCATGGGACCGATTTTCGGGATTATGAATGGCCTGTCACTGGTCGAAATTTCGGCAATGATGGCCTTGCCGATGATGGCAGTTATTTTGACGCAATACCCGGTTGGCAGCTTGTCTGACCGGTTTGACCGACGCATTGTCATGACGGTTCTAACATTTGCCAGTTCGGCCATTGCGCTGGCCCTTTTTGTATTCACGCCGTTAACGCCTGTTGCACTGATCGTGCTGTTTGGGGCATTCGGGGCGCTGTCCTTTCCGATTTATTCGCTGTCGCTTGCCCACGCCAACGACTATCTGGATTCCGACCAGATGCTGGGGGCCAGTGCCAAGCTGGTTTTGATTTACGGGGCAGGGGCAATTGTTGGTCCGGCGGTGGCCGGTTCAATCATGGGGGTGACCGGGGCTGGTGGTTTGGTGGCCTATCTGGTTGTGGTGCACGGCGGGCTCGGCCTTTATGCTATTGTCCGGATGATGGTACGCCCCGATACACCAGATGACACGAGTGACTACATTCCTGTCGCGCCCCAGGCAGGTTCAGTGGCTGTACAAATAGTTGCTGAAGAATACGAAGAGCTGAGCAGCGAGGAGCCTGCGGACAAATCTTAAAAGGCTCTTAAATTACTTGGTAAACCGATTGTTAAATATTGCCTGTCATAATGCCATCTTGAGTTGAGTCGTTGATGATTCTGAAACCCAACGATCCGATGTTTGAAAATTTACAGGTGAGTAAAGTGACTGGAAAAAGTTTAAAGTCGTTCAATACATCCATTTTTGACCGGGTATTGGAACAGGGCAGTGTAGAGGAAAAAAAGAACCTCACTGAGCAATTGGGTTTGCTGGCCTGTGATATGAGTGCACCGGCGCTGGAGCGCGAGGCGATTGCCCCGACTTTGCTGCGTCTGGCAGCAGATCCGGTAAAAGATGTTCGGGTATTGCTGGCGAGGATTTTGGTTCATTGTGAGCAACTTCATCCTGATATTGTGTTTTCCATTATTGCTGATGATGAAGATGTTTCTTTGCCCTTTTTGGCCGACAGTCCTGCCCTTGACCGGCTGCGGGCCCTGGCGGTTTTAAAAGTCGGAGACAAGGCCCGGCAACTGGTTCTGGCTGGTCGGCCTGACCTTAGCGATGATGCGATTTGTTTTATTGCCGACCAGTGTGACAGCGAAATCTGTGTGGTTTTGCTTGATAACGACAAGGTTGGAATCAATGTAAAAAATTACCGGCGCATGTATGTGCGGTTTCGCGATGTGCCGGAAGTTACCGAGCAATTGTTAAGACGTGATGATCTGCCGCTCGAGGTGCGCATTCTGCAGGCGAAAAAAGCGTCAAGTAATGTGCAGCGCCTGATGGCTGAACGCGGCTGGATCCCGGCAAAAGATGCCGAGGAAATTATTGTCGATGCCGAAGAAACCACTTTGTTGCGTATATTGGGCAAGGCCAGGGATAATGAAATCGATGGTCTGATACCGTTTCTGGCCAGTAAAAACCTGCTAACACCCTCAATAATTTTGCGGGCTGCATGCGCAGGTGACATGCGGGTGATTGAGCGGGCTTTGGCGTATCTGTCGTCAACACCTTTGAAAAAAGTTGAACGGATTATCAGTGATCGTGCTGCCATGGCATTGAAAGGCATTTATCACAAATGTGGTTTGCCCAAAAATTGTTTCCATATCGTCAGGGCAGCTGTTGATGTTTCGGGTGAATTGGAGCATCTGGCAAGCAGTGCCAGAAAACTGCGTTTTGGATCGGCGGTAATTGAGTGTCTGATGACCCGATACAATTCGATTTCGGCACAGGAAAAGTCAGAGTTGCTGGAAATCGTTGCGCGTCTGAGCGATGACAACACCCGCAACCTTGCCCGACGGCTGGCAGGGCAGTTGCAAGCGGCATAATTTTTTTATATCTCTCACGGCTATTCGGGCGCTTTGCGCCCGGCCTGCGAGGGCGCGGCGCATAAGCGCCGAAGCGCAGTCGCGCTTAGTCCTCGCCATAGCTCGTCCGCTACGGATTCTCAGGAAATATTGAGTTTGTATTCGGAAAATTATAACACCGCAGCCACGAGCGGGCACTTGTGTCCGCGAAGTCAGGGTGCGACCGCACCCCGGCGCCACTGCGCCGCGCCCTCGCAGGCCGATCGCGCAGCGATCGAATAGCCGTGAGAGATATCAACCCAACCTAAAAACGCCGCAGATGGTTCCATCTGCGGCGTCTTTAATACTCATCCAGCTTAACAAAGCTGGTTACGCAACTTACAGTCAGGACTTTATCGCAAGCTGCTTAATGCTTTCCTAAAGTGGTCACGGGTTTGTGACAAAAAACAAGAAAAATGATGTTTTTGTCAAAATTCGAATTGTTCATTCAAAACTCTCTCGGCAAGGGAGTGGCCGGGGTCAAACAATAGCCTTACGGCGCGGGTTTTGTCCTCGGCAATCTGAACTTTCTCGACATCGCGGAACTCGATGTGGTCGGCAACAGCTGATACCGGGCGTTTGCCGTTTTCCAGCATGTTGATCTCAACAATTGCATCATGGGGCAAAATTGCCCCGCGCCAGCGCCGGGGGCGGAAAGCGCTGATTGGTGTGAGGGCCAGCAGGGGTGAGCCGATCGGCAGAATTGGGCCGTGGGCAGAAAGGTTGTAGGCAGTTGAGCCGGTAGGGGTGGCAAGGATTATGCCATCGCAAACCAGTTCGGCAAGACGGACTTTACCATCAATGACAATTTCCAGTCGGGCGGCCTGGTGGGTTTCACGCAGAAGGGAAACTTCGTTAAAGGCAATGGCTTTGCTGATTTTTCCGTCTTTCTGGTATGCGGTAAGTTTTAGCGGATGTATTTGGGTTTCTTCGGCGCTTTGCAGGCGTTCAAGCAAGCCGTCTTCCGCAAAATCATTCATCATAAAACCGATGGAACCGTGGTTCATGCCAAAAATACGCTGGTCGGTCTCATGGCTCTGGCGCATGGTGTGCAACATGAAGCCGTCGCCACCAAGAGCAACGATAATGTCGGCTTCAGCCATCGGCACAGTGTCGTATTTTTTTTCCATCGACGCCAAAGCCTGTTGGGCAGTTGCGGTTTCGCTGGCCAGAATGGCGATTTTGGTTTGGTTGCTCATGGCTTTCATTTATATCATAGGAGACTTTGATTCAATTAGATGAGCTAAATATATGAGAGCTATCGTTTTTTGTGCAACCTGCCGGTTTCCTGACAAGGAGAAGGTCAATGGTGATGGAGTGACCGGCGGCGAGATGCTGGCCCGGGAAATGGAAGCGTTGCTGGCCGATGAGGGCCGCGATGATGTTTATGTGGAGCGCCAGGAATGTTTATGGTCGTGCACCGAACATTGCAACGTGCTGTTGCGCGATACAGAAAAATTCAGCTATCTGACCGGGCGATTTGCGCCTGAGCGCGATAGTGCCGAAGCATTGCTTGAGTGGTTTGACATGCATGGTGAGAGCAAAGAGGGTGCCGTGCCATTTCGCCAGTGGCCTGATGGTATGCGCGGGCATTTCATTGCTCGTTTGCCACCTGAAAGCCGGTGACAGACATGAACAGTCATTCCACACTGGTACTAGGTGGTGCTCGCTCGGGCAAGAGTGTTTATGCTGAAAAGTTGGTGGAAAACAGCGGTAAGCCGATGGTTTACATCGCCACGGGTGAGGCGCGTGATGAAGAAATGTCTGAACGAATTCTGCTTCATCAACAGCGTCGTGGTACAGACTGGCAAACCATTGAGGCACCGCTTGATGTTTGCAAAGCATTGCACCAGGTGGCGGGCGACAGCATCGTATTGCTTGATTGTGTGACCTTGTGGGTGTCCAACCTGATGGCAGCAGAGTGCGATGTTGAGGTCGAAGTGCAAAAATTTTGCGCTGTGTTGGCTGAGTTACGCTGTGATGTCGTTGTAGTTTCCAACGAGGTCGGTTTGGGTATTGTGTCTGACAACGCGCTGGCCCGGCGGTTTCGCGATGAGGCGGGGCGGGCCAATCAAATGATTGCTGATGCCTGCGACAAGGTGGTGTTTGTTATCGCCGGGCAGGCTATGGTGATGAAGGGGTAGGGGGATTGAAATTGGTGAGGGATTTGCTCAGTTGCCGAAACTAACGTGGTATTGGTGTGGCGGCTTGTGAGAGGCAGTAGAATCGGTAACTGTCACAGTAACCCTCACCGTAACCCCGATATCGACCTGCCCTAATAGCAATCGATAACCCGGACATAATTCAATCATGGAAAAAGGAGGTAATTATGAAAATAGAATATGCACATAAAGCGGAAGACTACATTGCATTCAACAAAGTTGCCAGAAAAGGCACATCGCAATTATGGAACATCGCCATTATTATTGGGTGCACAATAGCCTTTCTCACATTGATAAATTGGCCAACAGAGTTCTGGAACCGCTTCGGTCAGTATCAATATGCGATACAAATCGGGGTACTATTTCTTGGTTTGTTCTTACTCCGACTTTTTGTAAAACGCAGAGCAAAAGAAAAATTTAAAAAGGAGTTTCAAAGCTCCAAAATGGCCAAATCGGTTACCATCAATTTTGATGACGAAGGCGTCACAAGTGAACAAGCCCACCAAAAAACAATTTGGAAATGGGCGGCTTTCCACAAATTGACCACAGATGACAAAAATATTTTTTTGTGGTTCGATAAGCTGCAAGCCGTGATGATACCATCAAGAGCTATTGAGACTGACAAAAAAAGAGAAGAACTAACTACTTATCTGGAAGAAAAACTTGGCCAATCTGTTACTTCTAATTGAAGGATATCTGGGGTTATGGGATTGCGGTGACAGCTACCGGAATAGATGAGGTTTTGATACTGTTGGCTTAGAGATTGTGGCTGGAGGTATGCGGTTAGGGTTGGGTTTGCGCTCACGCTGTCGCCCTTCGGGCTGCGCTCCGCGGGGGCGGCGCGATTGCGCGCCGGGGCCTCAATGGCCCAGTCGGCTTTAACACGGATGTGTCAAAGCCTTCGCTGCGGATTCCTTAATTACGGCAATTGCGGTAGTTCCTATGATGAAACTTGGCTGGAGCGGGCGGAGAAGTCGCTTTGGTAAACCCCGTTTCCCATCATCAAATCAAACCTACCGCTTTTAAGCCTTCTTTGGTTTTAAGCGAAAAATCGGTGCCATCGTATTCCCGGCCAGCATCTGTTGCCAGCCAGGCAATGGCTTTGCCGACCCATTGCGGTGAAATGTGAGTGGACCAGTCAAGTTGGCTTACCGGATTGATGTCCGAGTCTTTGATTGCCACTTGCATGTCGGTTGCAACCGTGCCCGGCGACAGGCCAACCACATGAATGCCCAGATCGTTCCATTCCTTGTGGGCGCAACGGGTCAGGGACAGCACGGCTGCCTTGGTGGCGCAATAATGGCTCCAGCCTTCCAGTGCACTTGTCGCCGCGCCAGAGGAAATATTGATGATAACCCCGCCATCCTTTTTCATTGCCGGGTATGCGGCACGCAGGCCGTAATATACCCCTTTGAGGTTTATATCGACGACCTGGCTCCATTGTTCGGGATCAGAGGATTCAAGCCGGGAAATGGGTTCAATTGTACCGGCGTTATTGACCAGAATATCAAGGCCGCCGAAATGGTTTTGGGCAGCGTGTACCGCGTTTTCGACATCTTTAAAACGGGTAACATCGCACTGTACTGCGATGGCCTGCTCGCCAATTTCGGCAGCGATGGCCTCAACTTTTTCAAGCGAACGGGCAGAAAGAACCACATTGGCCCCGTATTCTGCCAACTTTCGGGCTGCTGCTTCACCAATGCCACGGCCAGCGCCGGTGACAAGGGCAGTTTTGTTGGAAAGATTGATTGTCATGAGGGAGGACTCCGAATAGCGGTTATGCGGACAAATGCCGAACGAAAGCATGGTTTACCACAAAAAGAAACATTGAATCACCATGAATTGCGACAAAAGGCCAAGGGTGTGCAATTGTTCTCACCTGACAAAAGCCAACAGGGGAAATGAATGTGAAAAAACCCAAGAGCAAAGGCAAGCCCGGGGGCAAGAAAAAGGACAAGTTGAAGCCCTGGAAGGTTTACGTGTCGGGGTTTCTTGACTGGCCTGCGAGTGAGCTTGAGGCGCAGGGGTTTGACAAATGGCGGTGTGAGGAAAACCCGAGTGGCCGGTTGATGATTGGTGGTTGGTGGGCAGGAAAAACAAAGCCTGTTGTGGGCAAGGGATTGCTGGCCCGCAAACTGGCGGCAATTAAAAAAACTGCTGGCGGGCGGAAGATTAAATGGAAATTTGATGTGTTGCCGGTGGTCTGGGGGGTGGCAAAAAAAATCAAGGCCCGCAAATATGATGTGGTGATCAACATCGGTCTTGGTGGTCATAAAAACGGGACGATCATTTTATTGGAACAGGGGGCTTTTAACCGGCGGGGCGGGCAGGCCGACGCCGACGGCAAGGTGGCGGGCCGACAAGGTGGCCCGGCTGTCAAAATTGATAAAAAGGCCGGCAAAAAACTGGCTCCGGCAAAGCCGGTGTCCGATCTGGTCAAGGCTGGCGCTGGGACGGTTGGCAAATACAGCTTTAAAGTGGCAGAGGCCCGCAAAACCAACAACTATGTCTGTAACGAAACCCATTATTTGATGCTTAAACAGGTGCGCAAAACCAAGCGTTTGCGCCGGGCGTTTTTTATTCACATCCCCAAACCGGTCCTTGTCAAAGAGTACAAAGGGCTGGCCGCCGCGTTGGCCAAAACCATCCAGAAACTGGTTGAGCCGTGATGTTCAATAAACAAACAGCCAGAAGAAAAAAATGATAATCATAAATAAAACCAGTGCCTGATTGTAGAGCCTCAGGGCTTTGCGAATATCGTCAGCATTCAGCTCTTTGCGGCCATCGCCCATCCATGGCAAATCTACCAGTTGACCGTTGTAGTTGCGCGGGCCACCAAGGCGAATATCAAGAACCCCGGCAACGGCAGCTTCGGGCCAACCGGCATTGGGGGAAGTGTGTTTTTTGGCATCGTGCCAGATGGTGGCAAGAGCCCGCGAGGTGGCGACCGGATTGGTCAGGCTGGCAGCACCGGCAAACAGCAGGCCGGTCAGACGAGCACCGATCAGGTTGACCAGATCATCAAGGCGCGCGGCGGCCCAGCCAAAGGTCAGGTATTTTTCTGATTTGTAGCCGATCATGCTGTCGGCGGTGTTGATGACTTTATAAACCGCGATGCCGGGCAGGCCGAAAACTGCCAGCCAGAAAGCCGGGGCAACAATGCCGTCTGAGGTGTTTTCGGCTAGACTTTCGATGGCAGCGCGCGAAATATCGGAACGCTCAAGAGTACTGGTATCACGCCCGACAATGTGACTAAGGGCCTGTCTTGCTTCAAGGGTGCTGCTATCGAGTGCATCTGCTACCCGGCGGACAAAACGTTTCAGTTCTTTCTGGGCCAGCAGGGGAACGGCAAACAGGGCTTCAAACAGGGCGCTGTATTCAAGGCTTTGCAAAATTCCGGCAAAGGGAACGCTGATGAGCAGCACAAGGGCGATGAGGGCGAGCATGGTGAAAACGCCTTTCAGGCGGTTCCAGCCGGGGCTCTGGTCCGGGGTGTTAAGGCGTTGATCAAAGCGGCTGAGCAGGCTGCCATACCATTCAACCGGGTGGCCAAAGCGCTTGTGCAGCCATTGCGGATAACCAATGACCCGCTCAATGGCCAGTGCCAGAAAGGCAACCAGAAAGGTGTGGGCAAGGTCGAATGTGGGCAGGGGTATCATGCTCATGTTTTACAGCTTTTTGTAAACGTGAGAAAGGGCGCTGCGGGTTTCCCATCCGGCGGTTTCCAGTTCTGGTGTGAGCATTTGGTGCCGGGGCCAGCCGACACAGAGGTAGGCGATGAACTGCCAATTTTCAGGGCTTTGGCAGGTTTTGGCCACCGCCTCTGGTTCCAAAATTGATACCCAGCCAACCCCAAGGCCGCGAACCCGGGCCGCCAGCCAGAAAGTGTGAATGGCAGTAACAACGGAATAGGCAATCATTTCGGGCATGGTCTTGCGGCCAAGATTTTTTCCCTTGCTGGTGGCGGTGTCGGCAAAGACGGCCAGTTGGATCGGGGCCTGCCGCAGGCCCTCCAGTTTCAGGCTGGCATAGTTGGTCTGGTCATCGCCGTGATAATCAGCAAGAGCTTCGGCGTTGCATTTTTCGAAACTGTCAATGATGGCCAGTCGGCGGGTCGGGTCGCGCAGATCAACAAAACGCCAGGGCTGGCTCAGGCCAACGGACGGGGAGAGGTTGGCCAGTTGCAGGCATTCTTGCAGCAGGGTTTCATCTACCGGCTGGCTGGTGAAATGGCGGACATCGCGGCGCCAGGCGATCAGGTCGGCAAAATCGGCACAGAACTGGCTGTTGAAGGACTTTGGCATTTCTAAGGTGTCGCCAATTCAAGGATTTTTTCAAGGTCGAGATTTTGTTGCAGATGTTTTGCCAGCCCATCAAGTGTCTGGTCAATGGTTTCATCATAGGCGATGTTGGTGGTTGCAACCCCAAGAATTTTCAAAAAAGCTTTGCGGAATTCATCACCGGTAAAACAGCCGTGCAGGTAGGTGCCAGCGATATTGCCGCTGGTTGCGCCTTCATCTTTGCCGTTGATGCGGGCAAAGGGTTTGGTGCAATCGGGGCCGGTGGTTTTGCCTATATGGATTTCGTAACCGGAAAGAGCAGCGCCGGTCTGGCAATGTTGGCCGGATACGTTGCTCAGGGTTTTATTGCGGTTAAGAATGGTGGTCACATCAAGCAAACCCAACCCGTCGATGGTTTCAGGCGGGCCTTCAATACCATCGGGATCGGCAATGGTTTTGCCGAGCATTTGATAGCCACCACACAGGCCGAGTACTCGGCCACCGCGTCTGACGTGTGCCAAAATATCAATATCCCAACCCTGCTGGCGTAAATATTTGAGATCGGCAATAGTGGCCTTGGAACCGGGAATGATGATCAAATCGGTGCGGGCCGGGATCGGGCTGCCCGGTTGAATGATTTCAAGAGTGATGCCTTTTTCCAGCTTGAGTGGGTCGAGGTCATCAAAGTTGGCGATGCGTGACAGGCGCAGGACGCAAATGTGGAAATTTCCCGAACCGGTGGTTGCGGCGTTTTCAAGTGCTACGGCATCTTCTGCGGGAAGCTTGGCGGCGTCGGCAAAATGCGGAACAATACCCAGGCATGGGGTCCTGGTGCTTTCTTCCAAAATCATCCGGCCTTCGTCAAACAGTTCAATGCTGCCGTGAAAATTGTTGATGATGAACCCTTTCAGTCGGGCCGCATCTTTATCGCTTAGAAGTTGGTAGGTGCCGACAATGGAGGCTATGACCCCGCCGCGATGAATATCACCAATCAGCAAAGCTGGAATATCGGCAGCATGAGCAAAGCCCATATTGGCGATATCGCCCTGGCGCAGGTTGATTTCAGCCGGGGAACCAGCTCCCTCGACGATGATCAAATCGGCATCGGCTTTAAGGCGGTTGAAACTGTCGAGTACGCGGGGCAGGTAGTCGGTTCGGGTTTTCATGTATTGCCGGGCGGTGAGGGTGGCTTCGGCCTTGCCCTGAATGATCACCTGCGCGCCGGTAGTAGATTCCGGTTTCAGCAATACCGGGTTCATGTGGATTGAGGCGGGCACCCGCGCGGCGCGAGCCTGCAGGGCCTGAGCCCGGCCGATTTCGCCACCATCGGCGGTAACGGCTGCATTGTTGGACATGTTTTGCGGTTTGAACGGCCGTACTTTCAGGCCTTGATTGGTAAAGGCGCGACACAGGCCTGCTGCAATCAGAGATTTGCCCACGTCAGAGCCAGTGCCCTGCAACATGATGGCTTTACTGGTCATGGGATAGGTCCTATGGGGGCCTGGTCGATTATGTGGGCGTAGGAACCCATGACTTTGCCCCGTTGCAGGCCCATGGGGCCGAGGGGCTTGCCGGTTGTGTCTTCAGCGCTAAACAGGGCGTCGGCTTTTTGATTGTCGGTGACGGTGGAATAGTGGAACTCATGGGCTTTAATGTTTTTGGGCCAAGGAAGCGCGCTGTTGTGGCTGAGTGTGCGGTAGCCAAGGGTTAGTTTGCGGGTTGCAAAGCTGGTGGTGACGGGCAGCAGGCCAGCCATGGCGTGGCGGTTGCCGTCTTTGTCGATGATGGCGTCGCCGAGCACCATGTAGCCACCACACTCACCGTAAATCAGGGCTGGGCTGGTTCTCAGACCATTGAGGAAGGTGCTGTTGGCAGCCAGTTTCGCACCGTGTAATTCGGGGTAGCCGCCGGGCAGAAATATCGCATCAGCATCTTTATCAGGTGCCTCGTTTGCCAGCGGCGAAAAGGGGATGATTTCAGCCCCGGCTGCCTGCCAGCTTAACTCAAGGTGTGGATAAAAAAAGCCAAAGCCCTCATCGCGTGCAATGGCAATACGCTGACCCAAAGGCGCAAGGGGCGCGATGGTGGTTCCGGTGTTGTTGCCAGAAAGTGGTTTGGCAAGGGATATTAGTTTGTGCAGGTCAATATTAGCGGTGCCGATTTGTCCGGCTCGCTCGACAAATTGTTTTATTTCGGGGTGTTCATTGGCCTGCACCAGTCCGAGGTGGCGCGATGGCAGTTGCAGGTCGGCCACTCGTGGCACCGCGCCGATGACCTTGATGCCAATGCTTTCCACCGCGCGTTTGAGCAGGCGGGTGTGGCGCTCACTGGATACCCAGTTAAGGATCACACCGGCAAGGTTGATGTCGTCACGCAATTCAGCAAAACCTTTGACCAATGCGGCAACAGACTGGGCCTGATGAGAACAGTTGACCACCAGAATGACAGGCAGGTTGAGTTTGGCGGCAAGGTCTGCGGTGGAGCCTTTACCCATCTCGGGGCCGTCAAACAGTCCCATCACACCTTCAATAACCACCATTTCGCTGTCGGCGGCCAAAGCTTCAAGGTTTTGGGCGATGGTTTGCGGGCGCATGGCCCACTGGTCAAGGTTAAGGCAGGGTCGGCCTGAGCTTTCACTGTGGAAGCACGGGTCAATATAATCAGGCCCGACCTTGGCTGAAGCAACATTGACACCGGACTGGCGCAAGGCTGCCAGCAGAGACAGGGTCACCACGGTTTTGCCGGAACCAGAAGAAGGGGCAGCGATGATTATGCCATTGGCCAAGGTGATGGAATCCTGTTCTTTAATACTCAGAACGCTTATAAGGTTTGTGATGGATGAAACCAACACAAATACGCTTAAACGAGGCTGGACGACGGGTGCTTGCGCAACGGCGGCAACCAAGGCTGCTTTAACGGCATTGCTCAGTGGTGAGTTTCCCGACCCGGTTCAGATTACCTTGCCAAAGGGACAGACACCGGCCTTTGCGCTGGCGCTGGAAGGGCTTGGTGACGGGCAGGCGCGAGCCGGAATTGTCAAGGATGCCGGTGATGACCCTGATGTGACCCACGGTTGTCTGGTGATTTCCACCGTGCAACGGGTTGAGGAGCCCGGTGTGGTGTTTAAAGCTGGTGAGGGCGTGGGGACGGTGACCAAAGCCGGGTTGCCGATTGGCGTGGGCGAGCCAGCGATCAATCCGGTGCCACGCCAGATGATGTGTTCGGTGGTTGAGGAGTTGATTCAGCAATATGGCGCAAGTGGCGGGGTTGAAATTGAAATTTCCATTGTTGATGGCGAGAAACTGGCGGAAAAAACCTGGAATCCGCGATTGGGGATTGTTGGTGGTTTGTCGGTTCTGGGCACCACGGGCATTGTTAATCCGTTTTCCTGTTCGGCCTGGATTGCCTCTATTCATCGCGGTGTTGATGTGGCCCGGGCGGAAGGTTTGAGCCATCTGGCCGGGGCGACCGGCTCAACATCGGAAAAAGCGGCGCAGGATTTTTATGATTTGCCCGATCAGGCTATGCTGGACATGGGGGATTTTGTTGGTGGATTGCTGAAATATCTGCGCAAAAACCCGGTTGAACGGGTAACGATTGCAGGGGGCGTTGCCAAATTGACCAAACTGGCGCAGGGGGCGATGGATTTACACTCGGGGCGCTCGCAGGTGGATTTTAACTGGCTGGCGGAGCTGGTTGCAAGGCTTGGTGGTGGCAAGACTTTGCTCGACAAAATTACCAATGCCAACACGGTGCTGGAAGTAATGGAGCTTACCAGCAAAGAAAATCTGGACATTGGGCCGGTGATCGCGGAAAAGGCCCGTAACAAGGCGCAGGGCATTTTGAGAGATGCGTCGGTAAAAGTTGATATTGTCGTTGTCGACAGAAAAGGAAAAATCATTGGCAAAGCAGGATAAAAATGGGCTCGCGGGATAATAAACATATTTTGATTTTGGGCGGCACTGGCGAGGCCAGACGGCTGGCACCGATGTTGCTGGATGCCGGTTACAAGGTCACCACTTCGCTGGCCGGTGTGACCAGTGAACCGATGCTGCCGCGCGGGGATGTGCGCACCGGCGGTTTTGGTGGTGTTGAGGGTTTGGTTGAGTATGTACGGGGTGAAAATGTTGCCGCGATTGTTGATGCTACCCATCCCTTTGCCGCACAGATTACCCGGCACGGGTTTGAGGCGGCCAAACAGGCTGGTATCACCTATGTTCGTCTGGAACGGCGGCCGTGGAAACCACTTGGCCGGGAGCAATGGCGATTAATGCCTGATGTGGACGCGGCGGTTAAGGGGTTGAAGCAGGATGCGCGGGTGTTTGTTACCATCGGGCGCAAGGACTTGCCTAAATTTGCTACGCGCCAGGACTTGAGCATTCTGGCCCGCTCGATAGAACCGCCAGAGATGGAACTGCCGGAAAACTGGAAGTTCATTCAGGGTCGCCCACCGTTTACGGTTTACGATGAGGCCGAGTTGATGCGGGCCCACAAGATTAACGTGCTGGTGACAAAGAACGCTGGCGGCAAGGCGGTTTCGGCCAAATTGCAGGCGGCGCGAGAGTTGGGGGTTTCGATTATGATGATCGAACGCCCGGTGATTGAGGACATCCGCAAAGTGCGCACGGTTGATCAGGTGTTGCGGTTTTTGCCGGGGGCGTGATGGGTGAACCTTGTCGTCTCTGCCACAACAACGACACTGTCGGCTTTGCCAAAACCAACAACCGGGATTACTTGGCCTGCGACACCTGCAAGCTGGTGTTCGTCAGCCAACCCCAACTTCCAGACCTTGAAACTGAGTGGGCCGAATATCGCCTGCATCAGAACGATCCCAACGACCAACGTTACCGCGCCCATCTGGCCAAACTGACAACGCCGCTGGTTAAGGACCTGTCCAAAATCGCCAAAGGCCTTGATTTCGGTTGCGGACCGGGGCCGACAATTTCGGTGATGTTGGGTGAGCAGGGATATGATGTCGCCAACTACGACCCGGCGTTTTATGCCGACAAAACACTATTGCAGCGGCAATATGATTTTATCAGTTGCACCGAAGTGGTCGAGCATTTCCATAATCCGGCCAGGGATTTTGCACTGTTGGCCGGTTTGCTGAAACCGGGTGGACGGCTGGGAATTATGACGCAACTACTGAATGACGAGATTGATTTTAAAAGCTGGTACTACACTCGCGAGATCAGCCATGTGGCGTTTTATTCAGTCGCGACCATGGCGTGGATTGGTGAGCGGTTTGGCTGGCGGGTTGAAGTGTTGGGGAATGATGTGATTTTGTTTGAAACTCCTTCCCCCAGAAAGGGGGAAGGTCGGGATGGGGGTTGAGCGGTGGTGAAACATTGCATGGCCTCGATGAGATGCACCACCGTTCAACCCCCACCTTAATCCTCCCCCTTTCTGGGGGAGGAAAATTACACCGTCTTTCTGTTCCGTAACACATGCTCATGGTTGGCATCATACAGTGCTGAATCCCGGAAAGTCTGGTGGTTTAGGACTTTGCCAACCAGAATAAGCGCGGTGCGGGTTAGTTTGGCTTTTCTTACCTTTTTGGCGATGTCTTCCAGGGTGCCTTTGATGATCAGTTCATCGGGCCAGGTGGCGCGGTAGATGACGACGACGGGGCAATCTGGGCCGTAGTGGGGTTCCAGGGCGCGGCGGACATAGCCGAGATTGCGGATCGATAAGTGGATGGCGAGGGTGGCTTTTGAGCGGCCCAGTTCTTCCAGTTCTTCGCCCGGCGGCATGGCCGAGGCTTTCATGGTGGTGCGGGTGAGAATGACGGTCTGGGCGACTTCGGGCAGGGTGAGTTCGGTTTTAAGGATGGCGGCGGCGGCGGCATAGGCTGAGACGCCGGGGATGACATCGTAGTCAATATTCAGGGCATCGAGACGTCGCATTTGTTCAGCGGTGGCACCGTAAATGGACGGGTCGCCGGAGTGGACGCGGGCGACATCGTGACCGGCGGCCTCGGCTTTCTGGATTTCGGCGATGATTTCATCAAGGGTCATTGGCGCGGTGTCGATGACAGTTGCACCTTCGGGGGCGCTGTCGACGATTTCCTGTGGCACCAGTGAACCGGCATAAAGGCAGACCTGGCATTGCTCGATCAGGCGTTGGCCGCGCAGGGTGATGAGGTCGGGCGCGCCGGGTCCGGCACCGATGAAATGGACGGTCATTGGAGGTTTTCTTTCTTATTGGCGTAGCCGCGGGGGGTGAAGCAATAGGCCTTGCCGTCGCCGCGGGTGAGGATTTTGGACTGGCTGGAACCGATGAGAACGATGGTCAGCATGTCGACTTCGGTCGGGTTGAAGTCTTTGAAGGCGACGGTTTTGACCTTTTCGGTGAGGCGGCCGAGATTTGAGGCGATGATTACCGGGGTTTCCGGTGGGCGGTGGGGTTTGAGAATGTCGATGGCCTTTTGCAACTGGTCAGTGCGTTTGAGGGAGCGGGGGTTGTAAAAGGCGATGTTGAAATCTCCCTCTGCTGCGGCTTGCAGGCGCTGCTCGATGGTTGCCCACGGGGTGAGCAGGTCGGACAGGGAAATGGTGCAGAAATCATGGCCGATGAGGGCTCCGGCGCGGGCTGATGCGGCCTGAAAAGCTGAAATGCCGGGGAGGGTTTTGATTTCGACGCGCTGTTCCGGCGGAGTGAGGGTGTTTGAATCAAGGACTTCATAAACAAGGGCGGCCATGGCGTAAATGGCGGCATCGCCCGAGCAGACCAGTGCCACATCGCGGCCCTGTCCGGCCAGATTAAAGGCATGGCGGACGCGGGCCTCTTCTTTGCCAAGACCGAAACGGTGTTCGGTTTGGCTGGTTTTGAGGTTGGCGACCAGATCAAGGTATAAATCATAGCCAACCCAATCACTTGCCGAAATGAGTTCGTGGGTTGCTTCAGGGCTGCGCCATTCATCAGAGCCGGGGCCGATGCCAATGACCGACAGCTTGCCACGCGGCGTGCCGGGCAGATCGGTTATCGGGCCAGGACTTTGGGCGATGGCGCAGGTGGCGCGGG
>UOEC01000112.1_pt1 | contig 19216 bp, 19 predicted proteins | sample 1988601 | NCBI WGS metagenome assembly UOEC01 (sample SAMEA4712195, study PRJEB27164) | hydrothermal vent metagenome | biome: marine basaltic hydrothermal vent biome; feature: marine hydrothermal vent; material: mineral | place: Pacific Ocean | collected 2011-06-14/2011-07-23 | depth 1719 m
ACAAGCGCGGTGTAAAAACCGGCGACAAGGTGTTGCTTTCCAATGAGCGCGGCAAGGTTACGCTTGAAGCAGTGGTCACAGAAAAAGTACGGCCAGGTGTTCTCTACAGCCCCAAGGGAACCTGGCTCACCACCAGCGAAACAGGTCTAACCGCCAACGCTCTAATCCCCTCAGACCTGCGCACCGACATCGAGCGCGGGGCTTGTTATAACGATACCTTTGTGGAAGTAATTTCCGCATAAACAGCGTAACAAGATAAGGGTTTTGTTTAAAAAACATGGAGTTACAGTAACGGTCACCGTAACCATGATTAAAGGCGAAACTCTAGGCGCGGTCGTCCTTTGGAGAACCCATTACAATATAAGAAGTGATGGCGTTTACGGCGGGGACGGTGCCGAGCACATCTGTATGAAATGATTTGTAGGCGGCAAGATTTTCCACCTCGACCCGAAGCAGATACTCGACCGTGCCTGTAATATTGTGACATTCGCGCACCTGATTTGCCTGGGCCATTGATCGCTCGAATGTCTCTTGGCTGCGTTTTGAATGATCAGACAGGCCCACCGTGATATAAGCCAGAAATGACTTGCCCATGGCGGCACGGTCAAGCACAGCCCGATAGCCTTTGATAATGCCAATGCGCTCCATCTCTTGCACCCGCCGCAAACAGGCTGATGGTGAAAGATGAACACGGGTTGCCAATTCTGCATTGCTGATGCGCCCGTCTTTTTCTAATTCACGCAATATTCTGTCGTTTATTTCATCAATACTCATTATTCATTGCTCAAATTGTTATTTGAGCGCTTTAATAACAATTTAATTTCGTCTTTGCCACTGCATAATGTGTGGATGAACACTGATCTTCTTCCAGCGCTTATCCTATACTCAATTGCTTCTTCTGGAACGCCGGGGCCGAACAATCTCATGCTGTTGGCCTCGGGCGCAAATTTTGGATTCCGCAGAACCGTGCCGCACATGTTGGGAATTTCAATCGGCTTTTCCATCATGGTGTTGTTGGTCGGGCTTGGCTTGATGGGGGTGTTTGAAGCTTTTCCTGTTGCTTATAGTGTGTTGAAAATTGTCAGCATTGCCTATCTTGTTTACCTCGCTTGGAAGATCGCCAACTCTGCACCCCCCGATAGTAGTGACGAAAATACCGGGGTTCCCTTCACCTTCATTCAAGCTGCCCTGTTCCAATGGGTGAATCCAAAAGCCTGGGCCATGGCCCTCACCGCCATTAGCGTTTACGCTGTAGACAGCAGCCTTGGAGCGATTGCTTTGGTTGCTCTGGTATTTGGACTGGTCAACCTTCCGGTTATTACCATTTGGGTTAGCATAGGAAAAGCTTTGCGCCTGTTTTTGCAAGACCAGGCGAAGTTACGGGTTTTCAACTACGCCATGGCGGCACTGCTTATTGCTTCGGTTATTCCTGTTGTTTTTGGGTGGGTGTAATCTGTTTTTGGTGAGCCTTATCCACCATCAAACCGCACAGGCCCGCTTGGAAAGTTCATCTATCAGCACTCGCTGGTTTTCGCTGTAATCGACCGGGGCTTCGACCAGGTGGACGCCGCCTGCTTTGAAACAGGCTTGCAAGACGGGTACGAAATCATCTGCGGTGGTGATGCGGTGGCCGGTGGCGCCGTAGCTTTGGGCATATTCTACGAAATCGGGATTGCCGTATTTCAGGCCCCAGTCGGTCAGGCCGATGGCGACCTGTTTCCAGCGGATCATGCCGTAGGAATCATCGCGCAGGATGAGGACGACAAGATTTAGTTTGAGGCGTACAGCGGTTTCCATTTCCTGGGAATTCATCATAAAACCGCCATCACCGCAGATGGCCATGACCTGTTTTTGCGGGTTGAGCATGGCGATCATCATGGCCGATGGCAGGCCGGCGCCCATGGTGGCCAGGGCGTTGTCGAGCAGCACCGTGTTGGGCCTTGTGGTCAGGTAATTGCGGGCGAACCAGATTTTGTAGATGCCGTTGTCCAGCGCGATGATGCCATCATCGGGCATAACGGTGCGCACATCAGCAACAATGCGCTGCGGGATCATTGGGCATCTGAGGTCATCGCTGCCTTCGGCGATGTGTTCCAGAACACTGTCGCGCACCTGCATGAAATAGGAAAAGTCATGGGTCGGGACCGGTTCAAGCTTCTCGGTTAATTTGCGAAAACTTGAGGCGATATCACCGATCAGTTCAAGCTGGGGAAAATAGACCTCATCAATTGCGGCGGTGCTGAAATTTACATGAATGACCCTGGTGCCACCGTGCTCCATCAGGAATGGTGGTTTTTCGACCACGTCGTGGCCAGCGTTAATCACCAGATCAGCGCGTTCGATAGCGCAATGGAGATAGTCGCCTTCTGACAGGGCGGCGGTGCCGATGTAGAGATCATGGTGACCACCGATGACGCCTTTGCCCATCTGGGTATTGAAAAACGGAATGCCGGTTTTTTCAACGAAGTCGCCCAGGGCTTTGGAAATGCGTTTGCGGTTGGCTCCGGCCCCGACCAGCAATAGCGGATGTTTTGCCGCCCTGATCATGGTAATCGCCTGATCAATGGCGATGTCGCTGGCGTCGGGCCGCCGCGGTATGCTGACCGGAAAGACTTCGGTGGTCTCGACAGTTTCGGCTGCAATGTCTTCGGGCAGTTCAAGGTGCACAGGTCCGGGGCGCTCTTCCTCAGCCAGACGAAAGGCCTCGCGCACCAGGGCCGGGATGGTGTTGCCATTGACGATCTGTTTGGCAAATTTGGTGATCGGGCGCATCATTGCCACCACATCGATAATCTGGAAACGGCCCTGCTTACTGGCCTTGATGGGCTTTTGCCCGGTAATCATCAGCATCGGCATGGCCCCGAGATGAGCATAGGCTGCAGCGGTGACCAGATTGGTGGCGCCGGGGCCAAGAGTTGAAAGGCAAACCCCTGCCTTGCCGGTCATGCGGCCATAGGTTGCAGCCATGAAACCGGCCCCCTGCTCGTGCCGGGTCAGGACCAGTTTGATGCTGGAGGTGCGCAGGGCTTCGAGAAAATCAAGATTTTCCTCACCCGGTACGCCAAAGACATATTCGACACCTTCATTTTCGAGCGCCTTGACCATTAAATCGCTGGCGTTGAAGGTGCGCTGGGTGGCTTTCATTGTTTTAAATACCGTTGATGAAACAAGGTGGGTGTTTGAGTTGGTCGCATTCTGGGAGGGTTTTGGCAACAGCTCAAATACTGTCACGACATTAGAGCTGCCGACCAGTGGCAGGAGAAAAGCTGAAATGTCACAGATATGCGATGTTTTTGCATATCTGCTGAAGCTTGGGCCTGTGTTAATAATTTTTCATGATCAAAAAATTTAAAATTCTGCTGATTGTCAGCCTTGTTGCACTGGGCAGCGGGTTGGTACGAGTGCCGGTCGTTCTGGCCGACACTATTGTTGTTGAAGCGCCCTGGGCGCGGGCATCGATTGGGGTTAAGCGGCCGGGTGTTGCTTTTGTTACCATTGTTAATCGTGGCAAAAAGGGTGATGTTTTAACAGGCATTGAAACACCTGTTGCTGGCAAGGCGCAGGTTCATCTATCCAAAGTCGAAAACGGAGTTGCTTCAATGTCAGCTGCCGGAGCGGTGAAAATTCCAGCGGGTGGTCAAGTTCAACTAAAGCCTGGCGGATTGCATATTATGCTGATGAAACTCAAGCAGCCATTGGTAAAGGGCAGCAGCTTTCCTTTGACGCTGGTACTTGAAAAGGCCGGGCGGATTGAGGTTATAGTGCCGGTTTTGAGTTTCGGTTCAGGAGGACCTAAATGATGAAATTTTTGTTTGTGGTTTTTGCTGCCATGGTTCTGTTGTCAGCTTTGCCTTCCCAGAGCCAGGCTCACTCACTGGAATGGGTGGAGAACAACATTGGCAAAAAGGGCAAGTTTTTCAAACCGGTCCATAAAAAAGCGCCGACATTTGAATTGCGGGACAGCAAGGGAAACACGGTGAGCGGCAAGTCGTTCCCGGATAAAAATATCATTTTGTTTTTTGTTGACGATCAGTGTGTTGATGCCTGTTTGACGCAAATTCGGCGTATGGCCCAATTCCAATCGATGTTGAATATTACGCCGATGCGTGAGGGTGTGCAATTTGTGGCGGTGGTTACCGATGAAGCGCAAGTTACCGGTGAGGTGAACGTTGATCCTGTCAATTGGGTGTATCTGGTTGGGGGCAAAAACCTTGTAGGGCAGTTGAAAAAAGACTTTGGCCATACAGCGACCATACCGGACAGCGCAGTTGTCCACGTTATTGGCAGCAAAGGCCAATGGCGGGCAGATTTCAGAGGCGTGAAATTCAAACTGGTGAATTTTCTGGTCTATATGAATGCCCTGCAAAACTCGATCAGGGGCATCAAGGACGGGCACGGCCTGTGACCTGTGCAGGCTGAAGTCATGGTCTAAAGCCCCGATTTGTGGTATCCTTGGCAAATGAAAACAGACTGGATTTTAACGCCGCAATTTTTTGAACTGCCGGAACCGGCATTGGCAGGTATTGTGCCTGAAGGTGCTGTTGTGAATGGCCCCCATGATATTGCTGACCGGTCGGTTGCCAGCCTGGCAAGAGTTCACACACCAATTGGCGAATTTGTCCACAAGACTGTTTTGTCGGGCAGCGTACCGGTTTCGGTTGCTGGTGACTGCTGTGCCGCAATACCGGTGATGGCAGGATTGCAGGCGGCTGGAAAAAGTCCGGTATTGGTCTGGCTTGATGCGCATGGGGATTTTAATACACCTGAAACATCGCCATCAGGCTTTCTGGGTGGCATGCCGCTGGCGATGATGGTCGGGCGGGGGCCGCGGGGTTTGTGCAGCGGTGTGGGTATGTCGCCAATTGATGAGGGTGATGTTTGGCTGGTGGATGCCCGAGACCTTGACCCGGGTGAACGCGAGGCGCTGGAGGCATCGCAAGTTCAGCGGGTTGATATGGCCGGGTTTGGGGATTTGCAAACCGGTGCACCGGTTCATTTGCACATTGATATTGATGTGGTCGATGCCAGTCAGGCGCCGGGCACCCGATATCCGGTTGATGATGGGCCGCTGGTTGGTGAAATTATTTCTGCCTGCCGGAAGTTTGCTGGTGCCAATGAGATTGTAGCCATTTCGGTTAGTGGCTGGACGGGGAAACTGGATGGTGATGGCATCACCCGCGATGCCTGTGATACCATTTTAAAAAGTGTCGTTGTGGGGTAACAGAAACCCCAGTTTACGAGGATGATATGATGTCAGACCTTGCAGGATTGAGTGAAATGCCGGATATGGGCGACAGTGAAGTTGTTGCTGTACTGGTTGAAAACAACCGTGTTTTTCGAAAGTTTCTTGCCCGCCGGATGGGAACAACAGCTGATGTTGAAGATGTCTTGCAGGATTTCTGTCTCAAGGCACTTTCGCGGCAGGACCAGCATCGCCCGTCGGACAACCTTGTTGCCTGGCTTTATTCCATTTTGCGCTCCTGCCTTTCTGACCATTATCGCAAAACAGAACGTCGGGGGAAAATCAGCAAGGCCTTTGCGTTGGAAACAGAAAGTGGTGAGCAGGTTGCAGGGGCTGATCAATTACACAAAAATCTGTGCAAATGTTTGCATTCGCTTTTGCCGGTATTGCGGCCTGATTACGCAGAACTTGTCCGGCGGATTGATCTGGCAGAAGAAGAACGAGCCGAGGTTGCTGCTGATATTGGTATAAGTGCGGGAACACTGGCTGTGCGGCTGCACCGGGCCAGGCAGGTCTTAAAAAGGGCTTTGCTGACATCCTGTGGCAGTTGTGTTGAACACGGGTTTGATGATTGCGGGTGTGACCCGGCCAACCATCAAGTGCGGGACACCGTAAAAAGGCCTTGAAGGCCTGAAAGTGACGGTCGATTTTGAGCAGACAAAAAGTTTTTTGAAAAAAGCTGTAATGTTTGCCCGGCCCGAGCGTCTTAATATTTGTAAACACCAGATTTGAGCCAGCATGTATTGTTGCTGGCTGGTTTGAACAAATGGAGATGATCAAAATGACCAGTAATACGAACACCTTTCAGCGGAAAACATCACCTGTTTCGGTTTATGCACTCGGCATGAGTCTGGGACTGTTTTTGCTGATTTCATTTGCCCTTTGTGTTGCCTTTGGATTGCTGTTTCCGAGTGCAACAATGTATCAGAGCTGGCTGCCGTTACTGCCCGGGGTGAGCTGGATGAGCTGGCCAAGTTTTTTCCTCGGTTTGGTTGAGACTTTTGCCTATGGCTGGTTCGTGGCAATACTTTTTGTGCCGCTGTTCAACTACTTTTCGGCAAGGACAGCAACTTGAGCGATTTTGGAAATTCGGTGCAACTTTTCTGCCCTGACCGGCAGAACGGTTGCACTGGAAAAAATGCAAACCTGAATTAGCGGGGGAGGGGGCAGGTACCAGGTTTGCGAACGTAACAGGAGTATCATCATGCTTTTATCTCACTTACTCACTCATGTGGTGCGTATTGGCACCCTCAAGGTCATCGATGCTGGTGGCAAATTACATACATTTTCAGGCGCTGCAGGTCCGCAGGTCACCATTCGGTTGCACACTCGCGCCGTGCAACGGGCGCTGCTTTTAAATCCTGAACTGGCGCTTGGCGAGGCTTATATGGATGGCACCATGACCATTGAAGAGGGCCAGTTGTCTGACCTGTTTGAGATCATGGCCAAAAATGAAGAAAGCGCCCGGTCATACCCGCTGTATGCCCTGCGAGCGCGTTCGGGTCATTTGTTGCGGCGCTGGCAGCAGTATAACCCGATAGGGTTGGCAAAGAAAAATGTCGCTCATCATTATGATCTGCCTGACAGGCTTTATGACCTGTTTCTGGATGGCAGCAGGCAATATTCATGTGCCTACTTTTTGAACGATGATGACGATCTGGCTTTTGCCCAGGTGGCCAAGGAGCGCCATCTGGCCGCCAAATTGCTGCTTGAACCGGGCCAGAAAGTGCTTGATATCGGTTCGGGCTGGGGCGGGTTGGCGTTTTATCTGGCCAAAGAAGGCAAGGTTGACGTTACCGGGCTGACCTTATCTGAATCCCAGCTCAAATTTGCCCGTCAGCGGGCGGGCGAATACGGACTGGAGCAGCAGGTGAATTTTCAATTGCGCGACTACCGCGAGCAGACCGGCACCTTTGACCGGATTGTATCGGTGGGTATGTTTGAGCATGTGGGGGTGAACCAGTATGAGCAGTTTTTTGCCACCATTGGTAATTTGCTGGATGAAGACGGGGTGTGCGTTCTTCATGCCATTGGCCGCATGGAGGGCCCGGCCAACACCAGTGAATGGATGCGCAAATATATTTTCCCCGGTGGTTATTCACCGGCGTTGTCAGAAACCCTGGCGGTGATCGAAAAGAGCGGCCTTTGGGTGACTGACATTGAAGTCTTGCGGGTGCATTATGCGCAAACCCTTAAAGCCTGGCGGCGGCGCTTTCAGGCCAACCGGGCGCGTATTGCCGAAATGATTGATGAGCGGTTTTGCCGGATGTGGGACTATTACCTAACGGCCAGTGAAGCTGCGTTCCGCCATAGTGATCATTTTGTATTCCAGATCCAACTGGCCAAGAAACGCGATGCGGTGCCCCTGACCAGGGATTACATTGCCGAGTGGGAGAGAGCTCACCCGATCAGCATCAACCGGAATAAACCCAAACAGGTGGCCAGGCAAGTGGCTTGAGTAATTCCGACTGGAAAAAAGGCAAAAAAATACGGGCTTCTGTTGCCAGGTGCCCGCGAACCCCGCTTATGCCGGCTAGGGCATAAGGCTTAATTTTCGAAAGTGTTTACAGCCTAGGCTGCAACAGCTTCCGGAGCATAGTTGTCATTTGCAACTAAGATTTAGCCCGATAACGGCGGTACCATGCCGGGTAAAAGTCAATCCTTTACGCCCTCGTCGATCCTGTTTCACCCCCATCAGATTTGCTCATTTTGTGGCGAGCAAAGCATATGTGGTGGAGGTGCCCGGTACTGCCCCGGGGTCCGATAGGTTTATTGCGATATCCGTTTATCACCATAGCTGATCAAAAGACCAGCACAGCCAATATAGCGTTTTTTTGCGGCAAATTAAAGATCAGGACAAAAATAATTACCTCACCGGCATTTGAACGGTTGTTAGACGAGTTGTGTTTTGCCCACTCCAGCCTGTGGTATGGGTTTGTCAACAACGGTTTTCGGATTGGGAGCCAAATTTATGGAGACTTATAAATATGACAAATCGTCGAAATTTCGTTTTATCCACAATTGCAGCCGGTGCTGTGATGGCCGTTTTGCCAAACCAGGCCCTTGCAGCCAAAGCCCCGATTTATACCGGGTTTCTGTCATCTTCTGCTGTTGATGGCTATGATACGGTGGCTTATTTCACTCAAGGCAAACCGGTGAAGGGCAAAAAGCAGTTTACTACCGAGTGGAAAGGGGCCAACTGGTACTTTTTAAGTCAGGAAAACCTGGATAAATTTAAAGCAAATCCAACAGCTTATGCACCCCAATATGGTGGTTATTGTGCTTATGGGGTGTCGCAAAACGCGGCGGTCAAGGGTGACCCGCTGTTGTGGAAAATTGTTGACGGTAAACTCTACCTCAATATCAACAAACAGGTGGTCAAAATCTGGAGAAAAGACATTCCCGGTTACATTGAAAAAGCCAACGAATATTGGCCTAAAGTGTTGGAATAGGGATAGCTGAGTCCCAATTGACAGGTTTTGATATGCGGGGTTTGAATTTTATGGGAATCTGTTTAGAGTAAGGTTGCCTGAAAAGGGCAAATTTACAATCAATACAATTCCGCTAGGGGGATGTCTTAAAATGAGTGACAAGTATTTACAATATATGGACGGTGTAAAAAAGTATGCACCAGGTGCCAAAGATGACGTAGTCAAGAAAATCGTGGGCTATTTGGGCATTGCCCTGCAAAGCCGTGATGCTTCGCTGGTGTCATGTTCGGACCCAACAGAACTGGCACGGGTTCGCGATGGTTTTTGCAAGAAAAAACTGGGCCTGTCAGCAGATGATGCCGATGCGGCTATCGCAAAAGTGTGTGCCGCCATGAAAGATGACCGGCAGAAAAACCGGGTAACCTTTTATTACCTCACTGCTGAAAAATCAGGTACATTGTCAAAACTCGCCTGAGTTAAGCATTTGAACACGACTTTTATGTCCGGTGATCGGCTGCGTGCCGGGGCCGGGCTTTTTTTATTCTTTTTATTTGGGGCAGGTTATGGAAGCAGCCGCTAAGTTTTTTATCGGCGATTTTAAATTTGAGGCAAACACGCCCTGGGGCGGCTGGGCGGCATTTTTTATGTCGATCAGTTTTTTTGTTTTTCAGATTGTCATAACTGTCGCGATCGGTACTGGCCTGGTCGTTGCGCTGCACGGAGTTGAGGTCTTTCAAGGCAACACTTCGGCAAGTGATGTAGTATCATTTATCAATATCGGCATTTTAACCCTGCTTGCCGGCTATATTCTGACTTACGGGTTTATTCTGTTTGTTGGCGGGTTGCAGGGCGGGACCATAGGGGAGGCTCTGTTACTGAAGCCATCTGTCAACTTTGGCACCAATGTGGTGATCGGGTTGGTAGCATTGGCACTGTTTTTCCTGGCATTTTCCTTTGTGGTTTCGACTTTTTTCGCCGATGACGGAGTGCAGTCTGAAGCCCAGATGAAGGAAGTTTTCGGGTTGATTGGCCAGTCCGGGTTTGTCTGGGCCGGTGTGGCGATTATTGTTGTCGGTGCGCCCTTTGTGGAAGAGACAATTTTTCGCGGGTTTTTGCTGGCCAGCCTGTCGAAAACCCGATTGGGCTTTTGGGGCGGGGCGGTGGTATCATCAGCCCTTTGGGCTTCAATGCACGGATATGCGGCCTCGATGGCTGGCGGGTTGTTTGTCTTTGGCATGTTGTTAAGCTGGATGGTGCGGCGCACCGGCAGTATATGGGTGAGTATTTTGATGCATGCGATCTGGAATGGTGGTGTGACCATGGCAATTTTTACAGCGATAAAGGCGGTAGAGGTTTGAAGCAGTATCTTGATCTTATGGCCCATGTGCGGGCCAATGGTGTGCAAAAGGGTGATCGTACCGGCACCGGCACGCTGTCAGTGTTTGGTTATCAGATGCGCTTTGATCTGGCTGAAGGGTTTCCGCTGGTCACCACCAAAAAACTCCATTTGCGCTCGATTATTCACGAACTGCTGTGGTTTTTGACCGGTGATACCAATATCAAATACCTCAAAGACAATGGGGTGCGTATCTGGGATGAGTGGGCCGATGAAAATGGTGATCTGGGGCCGGTTTATGGCTCGCAATGGCGGTCCTGGCCTGATGGCAATGGTCCCGATGGGGAGGGGCAAAGTGTTGACCAGATTGCTGATGTGATTGAACGGATAAAAAAGACACCGGACTCACGGCGGTTGCTGGTGACGGCGTGGAACCCGGCGCAGGTGGATGAGATGGCTTTGCCGCCGTGTCATTGCCTGTTTCAGTTTTATGTGGCCAACGGCAAATTGTCGTGCCAGCTTTATCAACGCTCGGCCGACATCTTTTTGGGGGTGCCGTTTAACATTGCTTCTTACGCGCTGTTGACACATATGGTGGCCCAGGTGACCGGGCTTGAGGTGGGTGAATTTATCCACACGCTGGGCGATGCGCATCTATATTCCAACCATCTGGAACAGACAGATGAGCAATTATCGCGTCAGCCGCTGGCCCTGCCACGTTTGTATTTGAACCGGGAAATCAGCAAAATTGGGGATTTTCGCTACGAGGATTTCGAGATTACCGGTTATCAGTCACACCCCCATATTGCTGGTAAAGTTGCCGTTTGATCAACTCAAACTGGCAAGAATAATGTCGATAAGATGTGATAGATCATAGGCAATTACCAAAAAATCTTGCTAAACTAATTTTGCTGGCGGTGTTTGAGAGGAAAGATGCGGAAATGGCAATTGACGACCCCGACATGAAAGTTTCACTGGTTTTGGCAGTTACCAAAAACGGTATTATTGGCGATCAGAACAAATTGCCATGGAATCTGCCATCTGACCTGAAGCGCTTCAAGGAAACCACCATGGGCCATCCGGTGATTATGGGGCGTACCACTTTTGAGAGTATTGGCGGGCCGTTGCCGGGCCGTGACAACATTGTTTTGACCCGGTCCGGAGTGGTTGAGGATCCGGATGTTCATACGGCAAATTCGCTGGAAGAGGCCTGTTCGCTGGCCAAACGGTTTGCTGCCAATCGCGGGGTCAAGGAAATCATGATCATAGGTGGCGGTGACGTTTTTGACCAGATCAGGGGGATGGCCGACAAGGTTTATCTGACCACGGTTGATATGGTTGCGGAAGGTGATACCTCATTCCGGGCCCTTGATGCGGCAAACTGGAAGCAGATCTCCAGCGAAGATGTAAAAGCGGGAGACAAAGACACCGCCGACTTTAATGTCAGTGTGTACGAGCGCGGCCGCTAGGTTTCTGCCGGTTATGCTGACTTGGTGTTTTGGGCAAATATTTTTGAGCTGACCGGAGAGCTGGTAACAGAAACCGGCGTTGGTGCGTTGTTTTTTGCATTGACCAGCAGGCGGGTGGCAGCTTCAAATTCCAGTGCCTTGTTGTACAAAAAGCCCTGACCAGTGGTGCAACCAATAGCCATTAACACATTGTGTTGCTGGCGGGTTTCTATACCTTCAGCCACTGTGGCAATGCCCAGGGAGTTTGCCAGTTTGACCATGGCGTGAACAATGGCACGCGTGGAAGCATTGCTCATCAGGTCGCTGATGAAACCGCGATCAAACTTGAGCTCATCGACGGGCAATTCTTTCAGATGGGAGAGCGAGGCATAGCCGGTTCCGAAATCATCAAGAGAAATCCGAAAGCCCTTGTTGCGCAAATATTCAAGCATTTCAGGAATGTTTTCGGTACCGCGACCAATGATACACCCTTCGGTTATTTCCAGAAAAATGTCGCTGGGGTTTACGCCGCTGCGCTCGACATCCCGGACCAGGCGTTTCATGCGGTGTTCATCTTTTAATTGGGTCGGGTGAACGTTGATAGACATTTTACCCGGATCAAGGCCCTGATCGCGCCAGGTGCGGATATCTTTCAGGGCTTGCTCGATTACAAAATCTGAAATGTAGGACATCAGACCGCGTTCTTCAGCGACGTGGAAAAACTCGCCGGGAGCGACAACTGAATTGTCAGAGCGGCGCCACCTCAAAAGGGCTTCAAAGCCCTGTAAAAGGCCGCTTCGAATGCATACTTTGGGTTGGTAGAACAGTTCAAACTCTTCCTCTACCAAGGCAATTCGCAAGTCAGATTCCAGTGCTTCGTCGGTGGAAAGCTGCGATTTCATTTTCTGGTCAAAGAAATTGTAGTTGCCACGCCCGGCAGTCTTACCCCGTTGCAGGGCAAGATCGGCATGGGCAAGTATTGATTTGATGTCGAGCGCATCATAGGGAAACATGGAAATACCAATGCTCATACCAGGAACAACATCCCTGCCATCAATGGACACCGGTTGATTGATGGAATCCAGCAAACGGTTGGCAAAATCCAGGGTGTCTTTGGGAGATTTGTGATGTTTGGCAATAATGGCAAATTCGTCGCCGCCGATACGGGCCACAATATCGTGGTCAGGGATTGTATCTTTCAGGCGATCGGCGATTTTTACCAGAATGGTGTCACCGGCGGCGTGGCCGGAAATGTCATTGATGTTTTTAAAGTGATCAAGGTCGCAAAGCAACAATGACACGGCGGTTCCCTGAAGCTTTGCATCATCAATTGCCGATGTCAGGCGCGCATGAAACTCACGGCGGTTCGGCAGGCAGGTCAACGGATCTTCCATGGCAAATTTTTCCAGGTCCGCTTTGGTTTTGTCCATCTCGACAATTTTCTGTTCGAGAGACTGTATGGCAAGCGTGCGATCGATGGACATTTGTGCAGAAACATTGATGACCTTGACCAGGAAAATGGCGTAGCTCAAAACCAACCCGGCAAGAAGATAATATTCTGGGGTGCCCAAAAGGATGCTACTGATCATTCCAGCCAATGTCAGGGTGGCAAGATAAGCGATGGCGGCGGGGTAAATGCGCGACAGGTGAAGGCTGCCTGCTGCGGTCATGCCAGCGACAACAGCAACCAGAATAAGTTCGGCTCCTTGCGATATCTGACCAAGGTATGCCATGATCAGATAGGCCCAGGGCAGGGCAAAGACCACGGCAGCGGCAGTCAGTTTTCTTACAGCGCGTTTTGAAGTGGTTTTTGGTTGTCTGCCCCGGTTTTTTTGCCATCGTGCGATGGCATAGGCTGAACTGGCAAAAATGCTTGTCCACCACAGTAATACTTCCTGCCAGCCGATATCGCCCAGTAACGCTACAGCCATGATCGTCGCATTGATTATAGTGCCGACTGCCGCTGCCAGAGTGGTTGAAAACAAGCCGCCAAATTGAACCGGACCTATGTTTTTTACTAGCGGATGGTGCCAAAAATTCACCGATAAACTCCCTGATAAAACCCCTTGTTGGTGATTTATAACTCAAACAGTTTGCGGTTCGGTCAAAACCAGCGAAGTGATTTAATCTTTCCAGGCAAGGTTCCGTTAATGTCCAGGGATTTTAATCAGCAACAAAATGACTTGCGCAGCAAAACCGGATTTGCAAGACTTGCAGAAGTTGAAAAATTAAGGGAAGTATTTATGAAAACGCGCGCGGCGGTGGCTTTTGAAGCCGGGAAACCACTGGAAATTTGTGAGGTTGACCTTGAAGGGCCAAAGGCCGGGGAAGTGCTGGTGGAAATCAAGGCAACGGGTGTGTGCCATACCGATGAATTTACCCGTTCCGGCGATGACCCTGAGGGGTTGTTTCCGGCTATTTTGGGCCATGAAGGTGCCGGAATTGTGCTGGACGTGGGGGCCGGTGTGACGTCGCTTAAACCTGGCGACCATGTAATCCCGCTTTATACCCCGGAATGTCGCGAATGCGATTATTGCCTCAACCCGAAAACCAATCTTTGCCAGTCAATCCGTGAAACCCAGGGCCAGGGCCTGTTGCCCGATGGCAGCACGCGGTTCTCGCTTAATGGCAAACCGATTTTTCATTATATGGGCTGTTCGACCTTTGCCAACCATACAGTGATGCCCGAGATTGCTCTTGCCAAAGTGCGCAAAGACGCTCCGTTTGAGAGCATTTGTTATATCGGTTGTGGGGTGACCACCGGGGTAGGTGCTGTAATCAACACGGCTAAAGTTGAGCCAGGTTCCAATGTGGTGGTGTTTGGCCTTGGCGGCATCGGGCTGAATGTTATTCAGGGCGCACGGATGGTTGGAGCCAACAAGATTATTGGTGTTGACCTTAATCCCGACCGGGAAGAATGGGGGCGCAAATTCGGCATGACCGATTTTGTCAATCCCGACAAGGTTGAGGGTGATCTGGTTGCTCATCTGGTTGATCTGACTGACGGTGGGGCGGATTACACCTTTGAATGTATCGGCAATGTTAATGTGATGCGCATCGCGCTTGAATGTTGTCACAAGGGTTGGGGTGAATCGATCATTATCGGGGTTGCCGGGGCCGGGCAGGAAATAGCCACCAGACCTTTCCAGCTGGTCACCGGCCGCTCATGGCGCGGTACCGCATTTGGCGGGGCCAGAGGGCGGACCGACGTGCCCAAAATCGTTGACTGGTATATGGATGGCAAAATCCAGATTGATCCGATGATCACCCACACCCTTAAGCTGGAAGACATCAACAAGGCCTTTGACCTGATGCATGCCGGAGAGAGTATTCGCTCGGTGGTGGTTTATTAAGCGTCTGACGCTACCCGGTGCTCCAGGCGCGGGGTTGTTGCAGACCGGCGATTTTACAGGCCTGTTTGACATAGCCATAGGGAAAGAGAGCAAAGAAATGCCGCCGGGCTTCTTTTTTGCTCAGGTTTTGTTGTTCAGCCAGAAAAGCAAATGCAAAGCGCGCATCAGCTGCAACCAGATGTTCTTCCAGATAGTCACGAATGAAGTGAATAATGGCCCAATGTTCGTTGCCCATTACAATGTTTTCTTCTTCGGCAATGAATGTTGCAACGTCTTCATCCCAGTCTTGAGGATTCAGGAGAAACCCTGCCTCATCGCGACGAATAGAGCGGTTTCCGATTTGGCTAACCTTAACTTTTCCAGGTAGTGTTCTGATGGGGCCTTCCTCCTGTGATCGATATGGTCTGTTCCTTGAATGTTGAAACAGCCTAGGCAGGGAAATTTGTTTTCGTCATTGATCAAAATCAAACCACTATGTGTAGTTGTCCACAAATCCCAGGGTTTTTACCGGGTATATCCCGGTAAAAAACACCTGTATTCCAGCGTAGTGCAGCATCCCGCTTTATTTAATAATTGTTAGTGGAATCGCTACGCTTGGCGATGCGCTTCCGGCAATGTTAACGTCAGGTATCGATTTGTCTGGTCCGTTAGCAATCATTATAATGTCAAAGGAGGAAATAATATGAACAATCTGGTCAAATTAGCGGCAGTGTTTTTAGTTGCTGCGTTTACATTTGGTTCTGTGGTCAACGGCGCCTCGGCGCAGGAACGCTACGGAAAACAGAAGGTTGTTTATCACATCAACTATGAAGGTGGGAAAGACAGCAAAAAATATCGTGGAGCAATGCGTAACATTCAAAACCATATCAATGCGGTTGGTGCGGAAAACATTGATGTCAAAGTTGTGCTGCACGGCAACGGACTTGGTTTGCTTATGAGCGCCAAGGAAAATGAAAAAATTCAAGGCCAGGTAATTTCCCTGAAATCGCAAAACGTCAAGGTACTGGTGTGCAACAATACTTTGAAAGGTCGAAAAATCAGCTATGAGGATGATCTTTTCGAAGTGTTTAAAGATGATATCGTTCCAAGTGGCGTTGCAGAATTGTCATATCTGCAGCAACTGGGGTACACATATATCAAGCCCTGAAACGTAACAACGCCAAATCGACAATCAGTGTTGTCAGAGTAATAACATCAGGAGGCCTCTGAATTTTTCGGGGGTCTCAAACAGGGTTCGCTTCAAGCAGCTTTTATTACCTTTCCCAAAGCTTCGAAATCGGCAACTCTCGGGCTGTTTTTACGCCAGATGAGGCCGATGGTGCGTGAGGGTTGGGGGGATTTGAAGGGGCGGGCGGTTAGCTTGTCATCGAAAGCGGTTTCTTTTTCAACAGCCATTTGCGGCAGCAGGGTCAGACCGAAATCGGCTGATACTATTTGGGTAATCGTTGCCAGCGAAGTTGCTGCCAGTGTGCTGAATTTCGAAAGTCCGCTGGCGGTACAAAATTCTATAGCCTGGTCGCGGAAGCAGTGACCTTCTTCGAGCAGCAACAAGTTTTCATCGTTTAGTGCTTTGGCATCGATTTGCTTTTTGCCCGTCAGGGGATGTGTTGCTGGCATGACCAACACAAAATTGTCTTCAAACAGTGGTTGCTCGACCAGTTTGTTATCACTGGCGGGCAGAGCGAGCAAGGCAACATCGATTTTACCGGTCAGGACTTCATCAACCAGTATCGCGGTTTGGGTTTCGCGCAGGGCCAGATCAAGACGGGGGTATTGCGCGCGCAGATTTGGCAACAGTTTTGGCAGCAGGTACGGTGCGATGGTGGGAATAGCGCCCATATGCAGGCGGCCGGTGAGCGGGCCATCACTGGTAGCTGAAAGGGCCATCATATCCTCGGCATCACGGACAAGACTGGCCGCCCGCTCGGCAATCTGGGCACCAATGGGGGTAATGATCACTGTGCGTTTGGTCCTCTCGGCCAACTTGACGCCGAAGACCGTTTCCAGCTCCCGAATGCCGGCACTGAGGGTAGACTGGGTGACATTGCACAATTGGGCGGCTCTTGAGAAGTGCTCAGTTTGGGCAAGGGCGGTCAGATATTGCAATTGTTTGATGCTGGGCAGGTATTTCATTGTGGGTTTATATATTGAAAAAAACGATTAGTAAAATAAAATTACATCGTTTTACTGCATTTATTAAAGGGCGTAGGTTCTCTTATGACAAAAAACAAAGGAGAATCCAGATGAATGAACATAGCAAATGCCCGGTCGCAAGCAGCGGTACCACAAACCAGAAGTGGTGGCCGAACCAGTTGAACCTTAAAATTCTTCATCAGCATTCCTCTTTGGTTAATCCGATGGATGAAGGGTTTGATTATGCCAAAGCCTTCAAGAGCCTTGATCTTAAAGCTCTTAAACAAGACCTTTATGCGCTGATGACCGACTCGCAGGATTGGTGGCCGGCTGACTATGGTCATTACGGGCCGTTTTTTATCCGCATGGCATGGCACGCGGCAGGTACTTATCGCATCAGCGATGGTCGCGGTGGTGCCGGGACCGGCAACCAGCGCTTTGCGCCGCTCAACAGTTGGCCTGACAATGTCAATCTCGACAAGGCCCGTCGCCTGTTATGGCCGATCAAACAGAAATACGGCAAAAAAATCTCATGGGCCGATCTGTTGATTCTGGTGGGCAATTGCGCAATTGAATCGATGGGTGGCAAAACTTTTGGCTTTGCCGGTGGACGCGAAGATATCTGGGAACCTGAAGAAGACATTTATTGGGGCGCGGAAACCGACTGGCTCGACGACAAACGCCATACGGGCGAAAGGGATCTGGAAAACCCGCTTGCTGCGGTGCAGATGGGTCTGATTTATGTGAACCCGGAAGGGCCGAACGGAAATCCTGATCCGGTTGCCTCTGGCCGGGACGTTCGCGAAACCTTTGCGCGCATGGCAATGAATGATGAAGAGACCGTTGCGCTTACCGCTGGCGGCCATACTTTTGGTAAATGTCACGGTGCCGGTGATGCTGCACTTGTTGGTCCTGAGCCGGAAGCAGCCAGCATTGAAGAGCAGGGCCTTGGCTGGAAGAGCAGTTTTGGCACTGGCATAGCTGGTGATCAGATTGGCAGTGGCCTTGAAGGGGCATGGACGTCGAACCCGATAAAATGGGACAATGGTTATTTTGATGCCCTGTTTGGCAATGAATGGGAATTATCGAAAAGCCCGGCGGGTGCAAACCAATGGACGCCGAAAGATGCTGATAAAGATGCGGCACCCAATGCCCATGATGCCTCCAAACGGCAACCAATTATCATGACCGCCGCTGATATGGCGATGCGCATGGACCCGATCTATGAGCCGATTTCAAAGCGTTTCCATGAAAACCCTGATGAATTTGCAGATGCCTTTGCTCGCGCCTGGTTTAAACTGACCCATCGTGACATGGGCCCGCGTTCGCGCTATTTGGGAGCCGAGGTTCCGGCTGAAGAACTGATTTGGCAAGATCCGGTCCCGGCTGTTGATCACGACCTGATTGATGACAAGGACATTGCCGATCTCAAAGGCAAAATCCTTGCAACGGGTCTGTCGGTTTCTCAACTGGTTTCGACCGCATGGGCATCGGCCTCCACCTTTCGGGGGTCTGACAAGCGTGGTGGTGCAAATGGTGCACGCATTCGTCTTGCCCCGCAAAAAGACTGGGAAGCCAACCAGCCGGCGCAACTGAAAACCGTGCTTGGGGCCCTTGAGGGTGTCCAGCAGGCGTTTAACAGTGCCCAGTCCGGTGGCAAGAAGGTTTCCATGGCGGACCTGATTGTTCTTGGCGGCAATGCGGCTATCGAGCAGGCGGCAAAAAATGGCGGTCAGGGTGTGAGCGTTCCTTTCACACCGGGGCGCACCGATGCATCGCAAGAGCAAACCGATGTGGACTCCTTTGCGGTTCTTGAGCCGGTTGCCGACGGGTTCCGCAACTACCAGAAAGCAAAATTTGCCTGTTCGGCAGAAGAGTTGCTGATCGACCGGGCGCAATTGCTGACGCTGACAGCGCCTGAAATGACTGTGCTGGTTGGGGGCTTGCGGGTTCTTAATACCAATGTCGGGCAAACAGCGCACGGTGTCTTTACTGACCGGCCTGAAACCCTGAGCAATGATTTCTTTGTTAACTTGCTCGACATGGGTACGGCCTGGAAAGCAACCTCGAAAAATGACGATGAGTTCGAAGGTCGTGATCGCGTAACGGGCAAGGTCAAATGGACCGGCACCCGGGCTGACCTGCTGTTTGGCTCAAACTCGCAACTACGAGCCCAGGCAGAAGTCTATGCATGTGAAGATTCGCAGGACAAATTTCTCAACGACTTTGTTGCCGCCTGGACCAAAGTCATGGAACTTGACCGTTTCGATCTG
>UOEC01000028.1_pt1 | contig 18702 bp, 18 predicted proteins | sample 1988601 | NCBI WGS metagenome assembly UOEC01 (sample SAMEA4712195, study PRJEB27164) | hydrothermal vent metagenome | biome: marine basaltic hydrothermal vent biome; feature: marine hydrothermal vent; material: mineral | place: Pacific Ocean | collected 2011-06-14/2011-07-23 | depth 1719 m
GTCAAACGCGAGCTCGATGAATTGACAGCCAAAGTCATTGAACTGGGCATTGCAACCTGGGCCGGAAGCGCTGAGGGTGATCCCAAAAACCTTATTGTGCGCGGTCAGGCCAATCTGATTAATGATGATGCAGCTCTTGAAGATCTTGAGAAAATCCGCCAGCTGTTTGACGATTTTGAATCCAAACGTGAAATGGTTGAATTGCTCGGACGGGCCCAAAATGGTGAAGGAATGCGCATATTTATTGGCTCTGAGAACAAGTTGTTTTCCTTGTCCGGATCCTCGCTGATTGTCTCACCCTACCGCGATTCCCACGAAAAAGTGGTTGGTGTTTTGGGCGTGGTTGGTCCCACCAGACTGAATTATGCCCGCATTATTCCGATGGTTGATTACACCGCAAAAATAATTGGTAAACTCATTACTTGATTTTTGTCTCGCAAAGCCTGATATCCACTGTTGAAATCTTGAATTTTGAGTTCCGACTAAAGGATCAGGTATGTCTGTTACTGGTAGAAATACACCCGATGACCGCGAAGAAGCATTGCTGGATGACTTTGAAGCATTAGATGCTGCAGAAGCAGCAGAAGCTGAAGCGCTGGAAAAAGCTGAAGCGCTGGAAGAACAGCAGGCCGCACAGGGAGTTGCAACAGAAGAAATTCTGGACCCGGTGGCGCTGCTTGAAATCGAAGTGGCTGATCTGAAAGACAAATTGTTGCGCAATATGGCCGAGATGGAAAACATGCGCCGCCGGGCCGAACGCGAAAAGGCCGAGGCAACACTTTATGCAGCGACCAATTTTGCCCGTGATGTGCTGCCAGTTGGCGACAATCTGGCCCGGGCGCTGGAAACCATCGATGACGAAGCACGGGCAAATGCCAGTGATGCGGTCAAAAACCTTCTCGAAGGTGTTGAGCTAACCCAGCGCGAGCTCTTGAATACATTACAGAAGCACAACATCACCATCATCGAGCCAATGGGTGAAAAATTTGATCCCAACAAACACCAGGCAATGTTTGAAGTGCCCGACCCCGAAGCTGTAAACGGCACGGTAGTTCAGGTTGTGCAGGCTGGATACTCAATCGGTGACAGGGTTCTGCGTCCGGCCATGGTTGGTGTTGCCAAATCGGACAAAAAAGCCAGCTAAAAACCTAAAGAAAACTGGGTTGGCGCCGGTGCTGCAACTTTGGTACCACCTGCTGATACTTCCAAAATTGACAGTCCGCGTTCAATACGGCCATCGGGGCGGAAGCGGAACAGGCCGTTAACGCCGTTAAAGCCTTCGACATTGGTAATCTGTGTCGGGGTAAATCTGGTGCCGATTGGCGATCTGGCAAATGACAGCGTCAGAGAAAGAGCGTCATAGGCCAGACTGGCAATACGTGGTGGCTTGGTTTGATAAGTCGCACTGTAACGTTGGTCAAAAGCCTGGACCTTTTGAGGAGAAACGCCAGCGTACCAACCGCCAAATGCAATCGGTGTGCCGGTGGTCAAGGGGCTGTCCCAAAGACCGGTACCCAATACTTTTGCCGATTTCGGCGAAAAACCAGCCTGGGTAAGTGAGGTCCCGATAGAGCGCAAAATTTGTCCGCCTTCTGGAATAAACACAGCCCGGGCCGGATTTGTCGGCGAGTTTACCGCTCTGGCAATGCGGGCTGAAACCGCCGACAGGTTTTGTCCGTTGCGGTTAAACCGTACTGTAGTCACAATGGTAACACCCATTACCGGGGCTGAGGTTTTAAGCGCGCGCTCAACCACATTACCATATTGTGAATTGGGGATCATCGCCGCGATAGTCTGAATGCCGCTTTGGGAAAGGTGCCGCAAAAGGTTGCTGACTTCCTGTTCGGGCAGAAAACTCATCAGATAAACGCCTGGTCGTGCAACACTGCTGACCGATGAAAAGGCGATCACTGGAATGTTGCGGCCCCTGGCAATCGGGGCAACCGCTGCAACCTCACTGCCAAGCAGCGGCCCAAGAATAATTTCGGCCCCTTCGGCAATGGCTGCCTGGGCGGCAGCAGCAGCTGTCTGGGGGTTGCCGGCAGTATCTTTGGTAATCAGGGTAACATTGGTCTGGCCAGCTTCAATCATTGCCATTTCGGCAGCTTTTTTCATTGCTGCAGCAATGTTGGCGGTTCGCCCCGGTGCTGTTAAGGGCAACAGCAGAGCAACTTTTGCAGGTGTGACATTTTGCGAGGGCGCATTGCCACCAAAACCGCCTGAGCCAGAATCCTTGAAAACGCCGCCAAGATCAAGGCCGCCGCACCCGGCCAAAGCCAAAATTGCCGCCAGTGCGCCGATCAGGCCAATCGCCCGCAAGCCTCTTTTGAATACATTTTGTGTCTGATCCACGATAAGCCCCATCCCGATCAAATTTTTTTCAAACAACGCAGATTGTTGCGCAATCGCGCAAATCCCGTGCTGCACCTAACAACTTTTATGATAAACAAATCCTTAAACAATTCATACCCTCAACTATTGGCCGTCAATATTTATGCCCACAGTCAACTCCAGTTTGCCCGAATTCGTTATTGAGGGGCACAAAATTTCCGCCCGACCTATCGAGGCTGGCCTGCATATTACCGCAACACCGATTGGCAATATGGCGGACATCACCTTAAGGGCGCTAAATACACTGGCAGCAGCTGACTTGATTCTGTGTGAGGATACCCGAATTACCTCACGACTATTGCAGCGCTACCAGATAATCACTCCTATGAAGCCATATCACGACCATAATGGGGCAAAAGTCAGACCAAAAGTCATTGAGGACATCAGGGCGGGCAAAGCCATTGCACTTGTTTCAGACGCCGGAACGCCGTTGATTTCTGACCCGGGATTTAAACTTGTGCATGAATTGCGCGGTTGCAACCTGCCGGTACACATGTCGCCGGGCGTTTCAGCGCCGATCATGGCACTGGCCTTGTGCGCCTTTCCCAGCGACAAATTTCAGTTTTGTGGATTTTTGCCGCCCAAGTCGGCCGCCCGTTGTACTGTTCTGGCCCAAACGGCTGGTTATCACGGGGTTAGCCTGTTTTTTGAAAGTCCCAAACGCATCGAAAGATGCCTTGCAGATGCTGTTAAAACCATACCGGATGCACAAATTGCCATCGGCCGGGAACTGACCAAGCGTTTTGAAGAAGTGATGACTGGCTCACCGGCGCAATTGCTGGAAGAGATCAGCCAGCGCGGTGGCATAAAAGGTGAAATCACACTGGCCATCTGGCCCGGTACGGCTGAAATTGTTGAAATAGATGACGAACGGGTGACTTTGGCCCTTCAGGAGGCCGTTCAATCAATGCCTGCCGCCAAAGCAGCTCTTGAAGTGGCTAAAATGTACGGGCTGCAGAAGCGTCAGTTATACGACAAGGCTGTCCAACTTAAGAACGCCGGAAAAGAATGAGCAACAAGCGACAGATTGCCGAAAAAAAGGGCCGCAAGGCCGAAACTTTGGCGGTTTGGTGGCTGCGGCTTCATGGTTATCGGATCATTTCTCGACGCGAGAAAAACCCCGGAGGTGAAATTGATATCATTGCAGCGAGAGGCAAAACGCTGGTTTTTGCCGAAGTAAAAGCCCGGGCTGATTTTGAACGGGGTATCCAGTCGATTTCGCCTCGTCAAATGCGCCGGATCGTTGCTGCCGCCCGATATTGGCGATCGACCCGCGAAAACCAGCAAAACTACACCTGCCGCTTTGACATCCTGCTCGTCAAACCCTACCTGTTGATCAAGCACATAAAAAGCGCCTTTGATGAGACTGGCAGGGCGGTATAGATTGCCCTTTAAAAATTGGAAAGAGACAGCATGGGATTGAAAGTAGCGGTCCAGATGGACCCGATTGAAGATATTGACGTTGCCGGTGATTCAACCTTTGCCCAGATGCTTGAAGCCCAGAACCGTGGTCACGAGTTGTTTGTCTACCATCCTGATACTTTGGCTTTTGAGGCAGGTCGTTTGTCGGCAACAGGCAAGACCGTCAGTGTCAAAGACCAAAAGGGCGACCATTTCAAAGTGCTGGATGAAAAGACTGTCCACCTCAACGACTATGATGTGGTGCTGATGCGTCAGGACCCGCCCTTTGATATGCACTACATTACCGCGACCCATCTGCTGGAACAAATTCACCCGCAAACATTGGTGGTTAATGATCCCGGCCATGTGCGCAATGCGCCTGAAAAGCTGTTTATCCTGCGCTATCTGCAATTCATGCCACCAACCCTGATCACCCGTGATGTCGCACAATTGCGGGAATTTCGGGCCGAACATAAAGACATCATTATTAAGCCGTTATACGGCAATGGCGGGGCTGGCGTGTTTCGTCTGACCGGGCAGGACCAGAATTTCTCGTCGCTGGTTGAAATGTTCCACGACAGTTTTCGCGAACCTTTTATCGCCCAGAAATTTCTCTCTGATGTTACAAAAGGCGATAAACGCATTATTCTGGTTGATGGTGAGGTGGCTGGAGCCATCAACCGAATACCGGCCGAAGGTGAAACCCGCTCGAATATGCATGTGGGTGGAAAACCGGCACCAACCGAGCTGACTGATCGCGAACGCGAAATCTGCAAAGTGTTGGGTCCAGACTTGAAAGAGCGTGGTCTGATTTTTGTCGGTATTGATGTCATCGGCGATTACATGACCGAAATAAATGTCACTTCACCCACTGGTATCAGAGAGGTGAAAAATTTTGGCGGCAACGATATTGCCGTACTGATATGGGATGCCATTGAGCGCAAATTAAGCTAAATCACCGCATGTTCTTATAATGTTCTTGTGCTGGAATTAAACTTCCGCTAAGTTGACCTGAAATAGTTGGGCCTGAAGTCGTTGGGCCTGAAGTCGTTGGGGGAGTTAATCTTGTGACAGCACATATTTCTACTGTTGCCTTTCATGGTGTTGAGGCTGTGCCGGTTGATGTGCAGGTACAAATTTCATCCGGCGTGGTGGCCTTTACTATTGTTGGATTGCCTGACAAGGCGGTTGCTGAAAGCCGCGAACGCGTTAGTGCGGCTCTGCGCTCGGTTGGTCTGGCCTTGCCTGCCCGACGCATTACCGTGAACATGGCACCGGCAGACTTGCCTAAAGAGGGCAGCCATTACGATTTGCCAATTGCCCTTGGGTTGCTGTCAGCAATGGGTGTTTTGCCCCATGATTACCTTGCCCAGTATTATGTAATCGGCGAATTGGGGCTGGATGGTTCTGTTGCCGCCATTTCTGGCGCCTTGCCTGCGGCCATGGCCGCCAACAGTGCCGGGCGCGGTTTGATTTGTCCCGGGTTATGCGGTTCAGAAGCGGTGTGGGCCGGGGAAGATGTTGATGTTCTTGCCGCTGACAATCTAATTCAGATCGTTAATCACTTTAAAGGGACGCAGGTTCTTTCGCGTCCCGAACCAGGGCTGGAAACCGAAACACCTATTTTATCCGATCTGGTCGATATAAAGGGTCAGGAAGCTGGTAAGCGGGCTCTTGAGGTTGCCGCTGCTGGTGGTCATCACTTGCTAATGGTTGGACCGCCTGGTGCGGGGAAATCCATGCTGGCTAACCGTTTACCATCGATTTTGCCTGCCATGACGGCCAAGGAAATGCTTGAAGTCAGCATGATTGCCTCGGTCTCAGGTGACATTCGCAATGGCGCGTTGTCTGCCCGGCGTCCGTTCCGCGCCCCGCACCATTCGGCCAGTCAGGCTGCATTGGTGGGCGGTGGTATGAAAGCCAAACCGGGCGAAATGGCTTTGGCCCATAATGGTGTGTTGTTTCTCGATGAATTTCCCGAATTTCAATCCCGCGCCCTTGAGGCCCTGCGCCAGCCGCTTGAAAGTGGTCAAACTGTCATTGCCCGGGCCAATCATCACGTCACCTATCCGGCAAACTTTCAGCTGATAGCCGCCATGAACCCCTGCAAATGCGGCATGGCTGGAGAACCGGGACATGTCTGCAAGCGCGGCCCGCGCTGTGCCAGCGATTATCAGGGCCGCATATCAGGGCCGCTACTTGACCGGATGGACATTCAGATCGAATTGCCCGCCGTTCGGGCCAGCGACCTGACTTTGCCAACCCCCAAGGAAACCAGTGAAGATGTGGCAAAACGTGTGGCCCGGGCGCGTGAAATTCAACGACAAAGGTTTACCGACCTTGGTCTTGAGCATTTGCGTTCAAACGCTCAGGCCGATGGCCGTTTGCTGGAGGAAATTGCCCGCACCGATGATGCCGGTCAAAGCCTGATGAGTGATGCTGCCGAAGCAATGAATTTGTCAGCGCGCGGATATCATCGGGTTTTGCGGGTTGCCCGCACACTGGCCGACCTTGCCAACCGACCAGATGTATCGCGGGTCGACATCGCTGAAGCGATCTCTTACCGCCAGCAGTTGGCTTCATTTTCCCTGGCAGCATGATCTGGCATTGATGAATTTTCGCGTCATTCGGTAAAACTTTACTAATATCCCTGTGCTATTTTTTAGCCGTTCTATTAAGTCTAAAAAATGAGCGGTCGACAGTGCGCAAAAACAAAAACCCCCGGATGATTGCCATAGCTAAACCGGCTATTCGTATCAGTGTTGCTTTTCTGGGCGTAATTTGTGCATCTGCCTTGAGCATTGTTCTTTTGTATCAGGTATTTTCGCCCGGGGCGCCTGAGCCGCGCGGCTTTGCTGCTCTCATTGGCGTGATCCTTGCAATTTACGCAGCATCGTCGGTTCTTTACATCTGGCACACGACCTACCGCCGGTTCAGCGCTTTGAACACTGCCATGGAAGATCTCAAACAAGCCCAAATTGAAGCTGATGCGGCCAATCAGGCAAAGTCGCGTTTTCTGGCAAAAATGAGCCATGAAATTCGAACCCCTATGAACGGTGTCCTTGGCATGAATGCCTTGTTGCTCGACACCGACTTAAGCGACGAGCAATACAGTTATGCTGATGCGGTTGGTTCATCGGCCCGCGCTCTGCTTTCAATTATTGATGAAATTCTTGACAGCTCAAAGGTGGAATCAGGCACTGTTGATCTGGAAGAAAAGTGGCTTGACCCGGTTGAGTTGATTGAGCAGGTAACTGAACTTCTCAGCCCGCGCGCCCATGCCAAAGGCATCGAAATTGCCTGTCATATTTCACCAGACATTCCCGCAAAGATAAAAGCTGACAGTCATAAACTGCGTCAAATTCTTATCAATCTGGCGGGTAATGCCATCAAGTTTACTGAAAAAGGCGGTGTTACAGTTTCCCTTGAGTTGATTGATGGAAAGGGTGGCCAGCAAAATTCAAACAATACTGAAATTCGATTTAGCGTCGCAGATACAGGTATTGGTATTTCCCGGAACGATCAAAGCAAGATTTTCGAACTCTATGCCCAGACCGAAGAAGGTGCCCATGAAAAATACGGCGGCACCGGTCTTGGTCTGCCGATCTCTCAACAGTTGGTGCAAACGATGGGAGGAAAAATCAACATACACAGCGCGCCGGACAAGGGCGCAGTATTCTCCTTCCTGCTTGATTTTGAAACGAAAAATAACAAGACAGTAAAACCGACAGAAGACTTGAGTGGCAAATTAATAATGTGTGCGGTTCCCGCTGGGCCGACGCGCAATATTATAAAAAGCTATTTGTCTGACTATGATGCAAAAGTCACTGAAATCTCAAATCCAAATGACCTGAAAACCGGTCGACAAAAAGCTGATCACATCATCATTGATGAGCGCGACGAAACGGTTATTCGCAAATGGCTTGCAAAAGCTGCCGCACATGCCCCGCACGCCAGGGTCTGGCTTTTGTTGCAACCCGAACAGCGTCGGCAATTGCGCGATGTTTTTGAAGACTCACATGCTGGTTATTTTGTCAAACCTGTAAGGCGTAAAACCCTGCTCAAACAATTGGGTGTTGCTGGCAGTGACCCGATTGACAGAGCTGTCAAAGCCTTGCGTAAAAAAGTAAATGAAACCAAACATATTGACCTGCCGGTTTTGAATGTCCTTCTGGCTGAAGATAATCCGATCAACGCCATGCTGGCCCGCACCATGCTTGAAAAATCCGGGCACAAGATCACTCACGTTGTAAATGGCCAGCATGCCGTTGATCTTGTGGTAGAAAGTTTCGATCAGGCAGCAGAAGTCGACAAGCTTGATTTGGTGTTAATGGATGTCTTTATGCCAAAAATGAACGGCCTTGATTCTACCCGGGCTATTCGCCTGGCAGAAAGAAAAGCAAAACGCGCAGACCGCCTGCCAATTTTGGCCCTGACCGCCAATGCCAGACCGGAAGACCAGACAGACTGTCTTGAGGCCGGCATGGATGGTTATTTGTCCAAACCGTTTGATCAGCACGACCTTGAAAAAGCCATTGCGTCACTGGTTTCCCAGACCCGTGCAGCCTGAAGCAGATATATTGCTGATATAAAGAGCAGGAAGGACAAATTATTGATTCTTGCCCATAAGGGAAATCTTGTTGCCCGCCTTGCGGCAAATAATGGTGAACTGGATGCCGCCCAGCATCTTCGCTATAAAATTTTCTATCAGGAATTGTCCGCTTCCCCTGATCAACAGTCGCGCCTTACAGAACGCGATGTTGATGAGTTTGATGAAATTTGTGATCACTTGCTGGTTGTGCGCGAAACCGCGGAAATCAAACCGGACACGATTATCATCGACGGTGGCGAACTGGTTGGAACCTACCGGTTATTGGCCCATGACAAGGCTTTGGCTTGTCTTGGTTTTTACAGCCAGAAAGAGTTTGATCTCGCGCCGTTGATGGCCAGAAAGCCAACCCTTAAATTTCTCGAATTAGGGCGCTCATGCGTTCGCCGACCCTTTAGGACCAAGCCAGTGGTTGAGCTGTTGTGGCAGGGCATCTGGAATTACCTTCGCCTGCACCAACTTGATGTTATGATTGGCTGCGCCAGCCTGGAAGGAACTGACATCCAGGAACTACAATTGCCGTTGAGCTTCCTCCACCACAATTTCAAACCTGCGTCAGGCTGGCAGGTCAGGGCCCATGAAAAATGTCGTGTGCCATTCTCCCCGCTTCCGGTCGATCAAATCAATGACCGCCAAGCTTTAAAAGCCCTGCCACCTTTAATCAAAGGGTATTTGCGTCTGGGGGCCAGTATCGGCGAAGGTGCGGTTTTTGACCATCAATTCAACACCACAGATGTTCTGATTATTCTACCGGTCTCGGCTATTGACCCACGATATTTCGCTCGCTTCGGCGCACCCGGAGAACAACCGGTAGTGTAACAACTGGCGGTAGGAAACAGGGGAATGCTTGCCTTAAACCTGTTTGCGAGTAGACAATCCGGGCGTTGTTGCTGTTAAAACGTGATCGTTGCGCTCTGTGAAAAACAGTGCAAGCCCGCGGGTCAAACCGCTGAGAAAATCTTTGAGACCAACAAGAAATGCCATAACTCAGGTTTCCTTTCCAGATAAAAGGCACGTAACAATTTGTCTATCCCTTATTTAGTTGCCCGCATTGCCAGATACAATCATCGATTACTCATACCTGATATGCAAAATGGGCATAACGGCGACCTTCCCAAACGGTCCAGTACGACACATGGACAATACCGTTAAACCTGTCATAGTGATAAGACGTTTCCCTTAAAGGGTAACATGAGGTTGAGGGCGCGATATGGTAGCCAACAGAATAGTAATTGCAGATGATCATCCGCTGTTTCGCGATGCGCTGGAACAAACCATAGTCGGCGCTTTGGTGGACCTGGAAATCATGCAAGCTGGAAGTTTGGAGAATGTTATCTCCATCCTGGAAGGGCCGGAAGAATTTGACCTGATTCTACTCGATTTGAAAATGCCTGGCGTACAGGGGTTTTCCGGCCTGATTTTTTTGCGAGCCCAGTTTCCAAATATTCCGGTGGTAGTTGTATCAGCCAGTGAAGAAGCACCAGTGGTGCGCCGGATCATGGAGCTTGGGGCTTCTGGTTTCATTCCCAAATCGGCTTCAATGGAAGATATGCAACGGGCGGTGAAAATAATTTTGGACGGCGAAATCTGGGTGCCGGAAAATATCGATCTTGATCAGGACAAACCTGATGAGGACGCTGATCTTGCCCGGCGAATGACAACCCTGACCCCGCAGCAGATGAGGGTTTTGATGATGTTGCGGGACGGTTTGTTGAACAAACAAATCGCTTTCAAGCTTGAAGTGTCTGAAGCAACGGTCAAGGCGCATGTATCTGCAATTTTGCAAAAACTCAATGTCGACAGTCGGACACAAGCGGTAATCGCTGCAGCAAAAATAGACCGTTCTGTCGATGTGTGAGATTTAAGAGCATCTGCTTTCTGTCGATTAAATTTGAATAATTACTCTTTGAATGATGTCACTTGCGCCCTGTTAAACCGTCTGAAAAATTGGCGTCGAGCCAACGCCATTTTTATCTATTAAAGTTCCATGGCCCTGAACTGTAACGGGTTTTCCTGATTGGAATTAAGCATTGGTTGACACAGGCCATTGCGCAAAACCAGTTTACGGCATAAACTTTACGCCGATTGGTCTGTGTTTGTAGCCAACTGGCTAAGATAACAACGATAAGACTGTCCGTAAACAGATTAAAAGCGCAAGGGAAGTAATCATGAAAACGTTAAAGATTTTAGCTGTCGCTGGTATTGCATTGGCAACCATCGCCGGTGCAGCATCAGCCCAAATGAAAGTTCGGATAGGCACTGAAGGGGCTTACCCTCCATTCAACTTTAAAGACGCTTCAGGTGAGCTCAAGGGTTTTGATATAGATATTGCCAAGGCGCTTTGTGCAGAAATGAAAGCAGAGTGCACCTTTGTTGCCCAAGACTGGGATGGCATTATTCCAGCCCTTCTGGCCAAAAAATATGATGCGATCATTGCCTCGATGTCGATTACCGAAGAGCGCAAGAAAAAAGTTGATTTCTCGGACAAATACTATTCCTCACCAGCCAAATTCATCGTCGATAAAAAGTCAGGTATTACAGATGTAAGTGTTGACGCCATGAAAGGCAAAACCATTGGTGCCCAGGCTTCAACCATCCACTCCAATTTTCTTGAAGATTTGTACAAAGGCTCAACCATCAAGCTCTACAAAACCCAGGACGATGTAAATGCCGACTTGGCCTCAGGTCGCCTTGATGCAGTTCTGGCGGACTCAGCTGTTTTGCTTAGTTGGTTGAAAACCGATGCAGGTGCCTGTTGCTCGTTCACCGGCCCGGGTTTCAATGATCCGAAATATTTTGGTGTTGGTGCCGGCATTGCGGTTCGCAAGGGTGAAGACAAGTTGCGTGAAGCACTCAATAAAGCCATCACAGCAATTCGTGCCAACGGGACTTACAAAAAAATTAACGAAAAATACTTTCCGTTCGACATATACTAGGCCTTGGTAAGCAACACCAAACAGTCTGGCTTTCGTGTAAAAATTCAGCGCGAGAGCCAGGTTCTATCATGGGGCTGAATGACCAAGTATCTGGAATACTTATCATATGGAGACGCTGGCTGGGGTGACCAGCTTCTTGCCGGACTGTTTGTTACAGTAACCCTGTTTCTGGCGACTTTACCTTTTGGGCTGGTGCTGGGTTTTTTGATTGCTCTGGCAAAGCAAAGTAAAATGTCGCTCGTGAGGTTTGTCGCGACAGTTTTCACCACTGTTTTTCGCGGCGTTCCCGAACTGCTGATGCTGTTGATTATTTTTTACGGCGGTCAAATTGTTTTGCAGCAACTGGTCGATCTTTTCACCGATGGTGTGGTTGTAGATCTCAACGCATTTGTAGCTGGCATGATTGCTCTCGGGTTGGTGTTTGCCGCATTTGCCAGCGAAACCTTTGTATCGGCTCTAAACGCTGTCCCCCAGGGACAGGCAGAAGCTGCCCGCGCCCTGGGTCTGGGGCGGGTCCGAACCATGCAAAAAGTGCTGTTCCCGCAGGTGTTACGCCACGCTTTGCCGGGCATTTCAAACCTGTCACTGATACTGCAAAAAGAAACAGCGCTGGTTTCCATTCTGGCTCTTGATGAGTTTTTGCGCCAAACCCAGATTGCTGTTGGCTCAACCAAAGAACCGCTTTTCTTTTATGCCCTTGCCTGTGGCGGTTATGTGCTGTTGGCTTTCCTGACCTCTATCGTAATTAACCGCGTTGATGGCTGGACCCAACGTGGCGAGCAGAGGGTCTGACGATTATGGATATCGATCTGATCATAAAATATGGACCAAGGATGGTTGATGGTTTGATTGTGACCTTGCAACTGGTTGGTATTTCCCTGGTGATTGGTGCCCTGATCTCTTTGCCAGTAACGGCAATGCGATTGTCTTCCAACAAGGCCTTGCGGGTGATTTCTTACATCTATGTCTATTTCTTTCGCGGTTCGCCATTACTGGCCCAGTTGTTTCTGGTCTATTACGGTTCCGGTCAGCTTCGCCCGTTTTTTCAAGACATCGGTTTGTGGTGGTTTTTCCGTGATGCCTGGTATTGTGCGTTGTTTGTTTTCTCGCTCAACACGGCAGCCTATCAGGCTGAAATTCTGCGCGGCGGCATTTTGGGCGTTGATCGCGGACAACACGAGGCGGCAAAGGCTTTCGGGCTGGGACCGGCCGTCACCTTTTTTAAGGTAATACTGCCGCAGGCTTTGATCTCGACATTGCGGCCCTATGGCAATGAAGTCATTTTGATGATCAAGGGCTCAGCAATTGCCAGTGTGGTTACCATATTTGACCTTTTGGGTGCAACGAAGCTGGCTTTCTCTCGCACCTTTGATTTTGAAATTTTTCTTCTTGCAGCCTTGATGTATCTGGCCGTGGTTGAAGTCATTCGGTTTGTCTGGGAACGCATGGACCGCCGTCTGACCCGTCACTTGCGACAGATTTCTGATCAGTAATCAATCAATGTTCTTGTTTTGATCTGTACTTTTTAACGAATCAACATTAATATGTTTCGATGGATTTTTACGATGTGGTTTTCACCATTGGCGAGCGTCAAATCACCTTGCTGGATGTTATTGTAGCTGCAGGGCTTTTTGCGTTGCTACTGTTGACTGCCATTCTTGTTGTTGTGTGGCGGGCCGGCGGGCGTCGCCATGACGATGTGGTTAGCGCCCAGCGCCGGGCTGGAGAACTTGAAAACCGCCTGTCGGAACTGGCCGGACAGCTAAAGAATTTTTCAGAAACCACCGCGACCCGGGAAACTCAACTGTCCCGAAACCTGGATGACCGGCTCGACAAGGTTTCGCACCGGTTGGGCGCAGGCTTGACCGACAATGCCGAGCGCACCACAAAATCCCTCCAGCAGCTCTATGAACGTCTGGCTGTTATTGATACCGCCCAGCAAAAAATTACCGCACTGTCGGATGAGATGCTTTCGCTAAAAGATATCTTGTCCAACAAGCAGGCTCGCGGTGCGTATGGCCAGGCTCGGATGGAAGCAATCATTCGCGATGGACTGCATGCCAGCGCTTATCGTTTCCAAGGGACCTTGTCCAACAACACCCGGCCTGATTGCCTGATCCGCCTGCCTGAGAATGATCAGGAAATTGTCATCGATTCAAAATTTCCGCTCGAAGCATTCAATGCCCTTAAATCAGCGGTCGATGAGCAGGCCATTGTTGTGGCTGAACGGCAACTGCGCAAGGATGTACTTTATCATGTCAAGGACATCGCAAAAAAGTATCTGCTCGCCGGCGAAACCCATGAAACAGCGATCATGTTTGTTCCTTCAGAATCTATTTATGCAGATCTGCACGAACATTTTGAAGATGTCATTCAAAAAGCCCATCGCCAACGGGTGATCATTGCCTCGCCCAATATCCTGATGTTGCTGGTGCAAACCATGCAGGCAATTTTTAAAGATGCTCGCATGCGCGAACAGGCCAGCCTGATTCAGAAGGAAGTCGTTGTTCTGCTGGAAGATGTCGGGCGCCTGCAAACCCGCCTTGGTAAACTGCAAAGCCATTTTCAGGCCGCCAACAAGGATGTTGATGACCTGGTCATCTCCACCGGAAAAATCACCTCACGTGGTCACAAGATTGAAAAAATGGACCTCAGCCAGGATCACGACACTGCGATCCCGGAAGAAACATCACCTAAACCTAAACTGGTTGTCGGGCAGGGCAGCTAACATAATGGGTCCTGACCCTTATTGTGAAATGAACAAAGTCACCAGCGACTTGCCGATTTGTTCAAATGCAGCAGCAAGCGCTGCGCTGTCACTGGCATCAAAGTAGTAGCTGTCATTGGTTGCACATTCGCGGATCATCTTTTTGGTCGCTGGATCTGTAACAGCAAATGTTACGGTATAGATGCGTATTTTTTCTTTTCCTGTGCCGTTGCTTTTGATGTTCTGGCAAATTTCTTTGGTCAATTCGTCAGCATTTGTACCATTGCTGACCCGGTGATCTGGATAGTTGGGTGACACGGTGTTTTCACCATCTGTCATCAGCACGATAGCCTTGGTGTAGTTTTCGCTTTTCATTTTCGCTTTGCTGACACCATCTGTCAGCGGCACATCGCTGGACAGCATCCGCCATCCCCACATCAGTCCGGCAGGAATATAGGTTTGATTGCCGCTGGCACTCATTTTATCGATTTCATTGCTGATGGTACTTTTGCTGGAGGTCAACGTTGTGATTTCGCGCGAACAACTGCGGTTAAGCAATCCGGGAATTTTTGAGGTCGGAGCCGTGTCTTGTGTGTTGAGCGGGTAATTGCGCGAACCAACACAGCCATTCCACCGATATTTTTTGACATAAGAGTATGTACGCCGCTCTTTGGGGCCATATTCGCGATCGCAAACCCTGGCCTCATAGGTGGAAGAAACACCATCGCGAACTCTCGTGCGAGTCTCCATGCGGCAGTTGTATTTGCGCGTGACCGGACGGTACCAGTAACCGCCACTGCGCGGCTCGTCCCAGTCGGCCGGGATATCAGCCCATGGAGCGTTACGGCGACTCATGCCAATATTGACATATTGGGAAAATGGCACCAGGGAAATATCCAGCGAAGCCGCAGCGCCCTTGTTGTCGTGCAACTTGTCAACCAGCGTATTGGCGGCATTTTTCAGCGCCGCCATTTTGCCTGCTGCTGACATTGAAAACGTGTTGTCGAGGACCAGGGCGACTTCGAGGTTGCCATAATTGTTTTTAATATAAGTTTCAGCGCCAATGTCGGTGGTGTTGTTGCCAATGATGCGCATCAGATAATTATCTACCTTACCCTTGGCGCTGACTTTCAGGCCAGTGGTGCCAATGCGTTTGATTTTCACCTCATCCAAAGATTTCAGGGCGTTTTCGGCACCATTTGATTCGAGATACTTTTTTACCAGCTTGAGCATGTCAGCATCACTCATGGTGGTATCGTAACCAGCTGCCAGTGCCGCATTGTCAACCGCTGCCTGAATACTTGCTTTGGCCTGAATGGCGTTGGCATAATCAACAGCAATACCTCCTGCAAGCATCATTGGCACGGCGGTCAGGCCAAACATCAGGGCCACGTTTCCTTTTGTATCGCGTTGGAATTTTTTAAACAGCCCAACAAGTTTTTTGACTGACAACATTTTCGCATCTCCTGGTCCTGATCCCCGCGAGCCAAATCGGCTCATTTTGGTACGGGGTCGATGTGTTCAGAAGACAAGGAGCAAAACCGGGGCCAACCGGAGCCAAAGTACGCGCAGGCCCAGGCAAAGCCTGTAAACAGAGTAAGCAAAGTGTTAATGTGGAAAACTAAAAGGGCCGCCGGGCTTTGATTGCTGCAGCAAGGGTGCCTTCATCAAGATAGTCCAGTTCACCGCCAACCGGCACACCATGGGCAAGGCGAGAGACTTTAACATTGCACCCTTTTAGTTGTTCGGTGATGTAGTGGGCTGTGGTCTGCCCGTCAATTGTGGCGTTCACTGCAATGACAACTTCATTGACCTGGCTAGCGCCTGCTCGCTCGACCAGTTTATCGATGTTAATATCTTCGGGCCGGATGCCTTCAATGGCAGATAATGTGCCACCCAGAACATGGTATAGCCCGGTTGTGGCGCTGGCCCGCTCAAGGGCCCAAAGGTCGCCGGCCTCTTCCACCACACAGATCATGCCCTGATCGCGGCGCGGATCATTACACAAAGTACAAGGGTTAATGGTGTCAACATTTCCGCAAGCCGAACAAATGCTGACTTTTTCATAGGCTTCAGCAAGTGCGGTGGCCAGCGGTGCCATTGTCTTTTCGCGATTACTGATCAGGTAAAGAGCAGCTCGCCGGGCAGAGCGCGGCCCAAGTCCCGGCAATTTTGCCAGCAACTGGATCATCCGCTCAATTTCTGTTCCGGTTACCCGCCTTGACATGTCATTCCCCGATTAGCCCGGCATTTGAAAACCCGGCGGTAAAGGCATGCCACCGGTAACTTCATTCATTTGTTCGGCCATCATTTTATCAACCTTGATGCGGGCATCGCCATGAGCAGCCAGAATAAGGTCCTCGACGATTTCTTTTTCGTCGGCAACCAGCAATGAAGGGTCAATCGATACACTCTTCATGGCTCCTTTGCCATTGAGCTCAACCGTTACCAGTCCACCGCCTGATGTGCCAGTCACCGTTGCCTCTTCCAGCCGAGCCTGCATTTCCTGCATCTTGCCCTGCATTTCCTGAACCTGTTTCATCATTTCACCAAGGTTCTTCATGTTCTACTCCCGTGTTCTGGTTTATTCAGTTTGTTCATCGGGTAAATCATCTGCAACACCGGCATCGAGTGTCAAATCAGAGACATCGACAATCTCAGCTCCGGGAAATTTTTCAAACACCGACTGCACTACCGGGTGGCTGCGCGCCTGCTTGAAAACCGTGTCCCTGGCGTCCTCACGCTGGCGGTGCAATGGATCAGCACCGCCTTCGCGGGCTATCAGCACCATCCACCGGCGGTTGGTCCATGCTTCCATTTTTCGACTCAGCTCGCCAGCAAGTCCTTGCGAGGTTCCCGGCTCAAGAGCAATCTCTATTTTTCCATCTGAAACCTTTATCGGGCGAACTTTGGTCTCAAGCACCGTTTTGAGCTTGATGTCGCGCATCTTGCTGACCAGGTCAACGATGTGTTGAAAAGACGAAAATTCTGCCTGGGGTGCCTGAGATGATTGTGGGTCATTGCCGTGCGGAGGTTCTGCGATCTGGGCCTTTACAGCCAGTTGGCGGTCTGTGGCAGGTGCCACAGGCTGGGGTGCCATAGCCACTACATTATGGTTGTCGACTGGGGCAGCGACCGCTGTCGGTTTTGCAGCAGGTTCGCCGGGCTGGTCTTTAAGTTTTTTGACCAGTTCACCAGGGTTGGGCAATTGGCTGGCATAGGCAAGCCGGATAAATACCATTTCGACCGCCAAAATGGCATCCGGGCTGGTTGCCACTTCACCCAAACCTTTCAGGGCCATTTGCCAGGCTCTGGTCAGAACCGGCATGGTCAGGTTTTTTGCAAACTCTTTGCCCCGGGTTCGTTCAACTTCACTAAAGGCGGCATCATCGCTGCTGGTCGGGATCACCTTGATACGGGTGACCCAGTGCACAAAGCCGGCAAAATCATTGAGCATGGCATGTGGGTCAGCACCGTAATTGTACTGCTCGCGCACTTCGGCAAGAGCGCCCGCAATATCCCCTTTCATAACCGCCTCAAACAGATCAACAACCCGGCCCCGGTCAACCAGACCGAGCATGTTTTGCACATCAACCGATTTGACTGCATTACCGCCATAGGCAATGGCCTGATCGAGCAATGAAAGCCCGTCGCGTACCGAACCTTCCGCTGCCCGGGCAATCAGTTGCAGGGCCTCGTCATCAATTTCAACATTTTCCTGTTTGGCGATATTGCCAAAGTGCTCGATCAGCAATGTTGTATCAAACCGTCGCAAGTCAAACCGCTGGCACCGTGACAACACGGTAATCGGTACCTTGCGGATTTCCGTGGTCGCAAAAACAAATTTCACATGTTCAGGCGGTTCTTCAAGGGTTTTAAGCAGGGCATTAAAGGCCTGCTTGGACAGCATGTGAACCTCGTCAATAATGTAAACTTTATAGGGTGCGCTGACCGGCTTGTAGCGGACCGACTCAATAATTTCCCGAACATCATCAATGCCGGTTTTTGAAGCAGCATCCATCTCGATGACATCAACATGGCGCGACTCCATGATTGCCTGACAATGTTCGCCAGGTTCAGAAAAATCAGTGGTTGGCTGGCTTTCCTTGCCCGGCTCTACATAATTCAAAGCCCGGGCGATCAACCGGGCGGTGGTTGTTTTTCCGACCCCACGCACCCCGGTTAACATATAGGCCTGGGCAATACGGTTGGTCTTGAAGGCATTGGTCAGGGTTTGCACCATGGCATCCTGACCCAGAAGTTCATCAAAGGTGGACGGGCGGTATTTGCGTGCCAATACCCGATAGGCTGGAGGGCTATCGCTTTGGGTTTTTTGGTTCTGATCTGATGTCGGGTCGGCCAATGGTTGGTTCCGTTTGTTGGCGTCATCGGCATTCTGCAAGCAGCAGAGCCGGAACAACAGGAGAAAAGCAGGAGGCTGAACGGTGACCCGTGAGAATCTCGTCTGGGCTGCTTCCTTCCGGATCTGACCCGGTCGGCGAGGGACACGTCCTCCGCCAACCTCCCAACAGCACTATATCATCTTTGCAGCGGCAAGATGCAAGAGTGATTTCAAAAAAATCCACCACCATTGCGGCATTGGTGAATAGTGATTGCCAAAATCCTTTGTTGCCGTCATGGTTTGCTGACCACCATTT
>UOEC01000156.1_pt1 | contig 18246 bp, 19 predicted proteins | sample 1988601 | NCBI WGS metagenome assembly UOEC01 (sample SAMEA4712195, study PRJEB27164) | hydrothermal vent metagenome | biome: marine basaltic hydrothermal vent biome; feature: marine hydrothermal vent; material: mineral | place: Pacific Ocean | collected 2011-06-14/2011-07-23 | depth 1719 m
ACAAGGCAAGTCTTCGGCTGAAATCGCTTTTCGCCCGGCCCGGGTACTGATGCAGGACTTTACCGGGGTGCCGGCGGTGGTTGATCTGGCAGCGATGCGCGATGGCATCAAGGCGCTTGGCGGCGATCCTGAAAAAATCAATCCCCTCGCCCCGGTTGATCTGGTTATTGACCACTCTGTCATGGTTGACAATTTTGGCAATGAAGATGCCTTTGCCGCCAATGTGGCCCGCGAATATGAACGCAATGCCGAGCGCTATGAGTTTTTGAAATGGGGACAGGGCGCATTTGATAATTTCCGCGCTGTACCGCCTGGTACCGGCATTTGCCATCAGGTCAATCTGGAATATCTGGCCCGCACCGTATGGAGCAAGCCCGATGCGGACGGTGTTGAGGTTGCTTATCCTGACACAGTTGTCGGCACCGACAGCCATACGACGATGATCAACGGGTTAGCTGTTCTGGGTTGGGGCGTTGGCGGCATTGAGGCAGAAGCTGCCATGCTCGGCCAACCAATTTCGATGCTGATCCCGGAAGTTGTCGGCTTTCGCCTGACCGGGGCCTTGTCAGAAGGTGTGACCGCCACCGATCTGGTGTTGCGGGTGGTAGAGATGCTGCGTGAAAAAGGCGTGGTTGGCAAATTTGTTGAGTTTTGCGGCTCCGGGCTGGCCAATCTTTCGCTGGAAGATCAGGCGACACTGGCCAATATGGCCCCTGAATATGGTGCAACTTGCGGTTTTTTCCCGGTTTCCAATGAAACGCTTGAATATATGGCCAATACCGGCCGGGATGATGCGCAGATTGCGCTGGTTAAAGCTTATGCTCAAACGCAAGGCATGTTCCGGGAAAATGACTCAGCCGAGCCGACCTTTACCTCAGTCGTAGAGCTGGACATGACTACGGTGCGCCCGGCCATTTCCGGTCCCAAGCGGCCGCAGGACCGGGTTTTGCTGGATGAGGCAGATACAAAATTTGCCGAGGCCATGAAAGTTGAGTTCAACAAGGACGAGGCACCAACCACCCGCTTTCCGGTCAAGGGCATGGATCATGATCTGGGGCATGGCGACGTGATGGTCGCTGCGATTACCTCGTGCACCAACACCTCCAACCCTACGGTAATGATCGGCGCCGGACTTGTCGCGCGCAATGCCAACCGGCTGGGGCTGACGGTCAAACCGTGGGTAAAAACCTCACTGGCCCCTGGTTCGCAGGTGGTGACTGAATATCTGGAAAAAGCTGATCTGCAGGATGAGTTGAACCAGCTCGGATTTGACCTGGTTGGTTATGGCTGTACCACCTGCATCGGCAATACCGGACCACTGGCCGAACCTTATGTTGAAGCAATTAACGAGCACGACATCATTTCCTGCTCGGTGTTGTCGGGCAACCGGAATTTTGAGGGACGCATTTCACAAAACGTTCGCGCCAATTATCTGGCATCGCCTCCGTTGGTTGTTGCCTATGCGATTGCCGGTTCGCTGAACATCAATGTTACCAAAGACCCGCTTGGCACTGACCGGGACGGCAACCCGGTTTATCTCAAAGATATCTGGCCAACATCAAAAGAAATCGCCGACACGGTGGCAAAAGCTGTTACCCGCGAGGCCTTTGTTGAACGTTATGCTGACGTGTTTACCGGCGATGCCGAGTGGCGTGCCATCAAAGTCGAGGACAGCCTGACCTACAACTGGTCAGACAAATCCAGCTACATTCAAAATCCGCCCTATTTTGACGGTATGACGCTGGAAGCCGAGCCGATCAAAAACATTTCCGATGCCCGCATTATGGGTCTGTTTGGCGACTCTATTACCACCGACCACATCTCGCCAGCAGGTGCAATCAAGGGTGAAAGCCCGGCCGGACGGTATTTGCGCGATTTTCAGATCAGGCCGGAGGATTTCAACTCTTACGGTTCGCGGCGCGGCAATCATCAGGTGATGATGCGCGGCACCTTTGCCAATATTCGCATCAAAAACCAGATGCTGCCCGGCACCGAGGGCGGCTTTACCATTCACCAACCTTCTGGCGATGGCATGGACATTTACGATGCGGCGATGCGCTACAAGGAAGAAGGCGTAGAACTGGTGGTGTTTGGCGGCAAGGAATATGGCACCGGCTCGTCACGCGACTGGGCTGCAAAAGGCACCCTGCTACTGGGGGTTCGGGCCGTCATCGTTGAGAGTTTTGAGCGCATTCACCGCTCAAACCTGATCGGTATGGGGGTTCTGCCTTTACAATTCACCAACGGTGAAAGCTGGTCAGGGCTTGGCATCAAAGGCGATGACACGGTCACCATTGAAGGCCTTGATGGCGATTTGGAACCGGGACAGACCTTCACAGCCACGATCACATCTTCTGACGGCTCGGTTAAAAATATCGAGTTGCTGAGCCGGATTGATACGCTTGATGAGCTGGATTACTACACAAATGGCGGAATTCTGTCCTATGTGCTGCGGAATTTGGCCAAAGAAGGGTAACAGGTGCTTTATTAACCTCGATAGCACACTCACCGCAACGTGAGTGGTGGTTGATACCACATTGTGGCATGATTTCTGTCATGGAAAAAAGACAAACCATATCGCGTCGCTCAGCATTAGTGCTTGGCGGGGCAGCGGCAGGATCGCTGGTTTTGGGAAGCAAATCCCTGATGGCCGGGGGCAAACCGCCTGTTGTCGTTGAATTGTTTACTTCGCAAGGCTGTTCCTCTTGCCCACCCGCAGACAAATTGCTCGGCGAACTGAGCCAAAACCCTGACATCATTACGCTGTCTTTGAATGTGGATTATTGGGACTATCTGGGTTGGCGCGATACCCTTGGCTCACCGCGCCATACCAAACGCCAGCAGGCCTATGCTGCCAATCTTGGCAAGCGGCAGGTCTATACACCACAAATGATGATCAATGGTCATCTTGATGTGGTCGGTTCGCGACGCAAGGAAGTTTTCAAAACTCTTGAAAAGGCATCTACACCCGGTCCCCGGATCCCCATGACTATTGCCGAAAACGACCGGGAAATCGTTATAACAGTCGCTGAAGGCCCACTGCCGGACCAGGTCGAAAAAGCAACTGTGTGGGTATTTGTTACTTCGCCCAAAGTGCTGGTGCCGGTGGAACGCGGTGAAAACCGCGGCAAGAACATTACTTATCATAATGTCGCCCGCCAAATGATACCGGCAGGCATGTGGGAAGGCAAAGCCATGCGTATCACCCTGCCAAAGGACGGGCTTGGCCTTGAAGGCGAGCGGGATTGCGTTGCCTTGTTGCAAAAGGGAACGGTCGGTGAGGTTATCGGTGCAGCCCGGATCAGCGACCCGCATGCATAATTTCTCTCACGGCTATTCGAACGCGTTGCGTTCGGCCTGCGAGGGCGCGGCACAGTGGCGCCGAAACGCAGTCGCGTTTAGTCCTCACTAACGTTCGTCCGGCTGCGGCTCAAAATTTACCCGAGAATCCGCAGCGGACAAGCGGGAACTTGTTCCCGTGAGGACTAAACGCGACTGCGTTTCGGCGCTTATGCGCCGCCCCAGCGGAGCATTTTGCGTAGCAAAATTTGCGTGAGCTATATCAAGACTTCCTTGCCGACATGTAGTCGCCGTATTTTTCGGTTTCGGCTTTCCACCAACGGTGAAAAAGCGTGTCGCGGCGTTCGGGCAGGGTTTCATCCAGGGGCGTTAAAGTATCCATTCGATCGATCCGGAAATGGCGGAAGTCACTGCGGAGCTCACACCAGGCAACCACCAGACGTACACCCTCGTGATAGGCCAGGGCGATCGGCCAGATGATGCGCTGGCTCGGGGCGTTTTGGGCATCTGCGTAGTCGATGTGAAGTTTCTTGCTTTTGCGGATGGCGATGCGGATCAGGCCGATATCAACCTTGTCAACAATGCTGCCGCCAAAATTGGGCACATACAAAGGGGCATCCAGCAAGACCGGGCGCAAATCTGCGGGAATGACCGTGGCAATTTTAGCAATAGCGTCATTGGCTGAACGGGTCAGGGTTGTATCGCCGTGCGAGGCCACCAGCCGGGCACCGAGCATCAACGCTTCCAGTTCATCGGCGCTGAACATCAAAGGGGGCAGATCGTAGCCCTCTTCCATCACATAGCCAATGCCCGCTTCGCCGCGAATGGGCACACCATTGCCAACCAGTGAAGCTATATCGCGGTAAACAGTGCGCTGGGTAACTTCCAGTTCCTGGGCAATGGATGAAGCCGTCACCGGGCCGCGGCGTCGGCGGAAAAGCTGAATGATCTGCAACAGTCTGTCGGCACGTCTCATGAGCTTCTGCCTTTTAGAAAATTTGACCATAGCAAAACAATGCTGACACCATGGTGTCAGTAGCATGTCAGTAAGATCACCACAAAGAAAGGGAAAGCAGATGAAAAGCTGGAAAGAAAAGCTCGAGGATTCGAAACCTCATCAGGTCAAAACACTGAACAAATCGATGGTTGGCATGAAAGCTGGACAAGTGATGCTAATCGCTTCACCGGTTATTGTCGATGAATTTATCCGCAATATTCCAGAGGGAACAGCTGTCGGTGTCAAGGAGATGAGAACAGCTTTGGCCCATCAGTATGATGCCGAAGTAACCTGCCCGATCACCACCGGGATTTTTCTGCGCATTGTGGCTGAGGCTGCTTATGAAGCCTACGAAAACGATGAACCCATTGATAAAATCACCCCGTTTTGGCGAGTGTTTGATGCCAAAACAACCACCCTGAAAAAGCTCAGCTTTGACCACGAGTTTTTATGGAACCAGAGAAACAGAGAAGGACTGCCCATATGATTACCCTGTATCAATTTGGCCCGGCTTTTGGCCTGCCAGACCCCAGCCCGTTTTGCATGAAAGCAGAAATGCTTTTGAAAATTGCCGGGCTTGAATACCGCAGTGACAGGACAGGGTTTAAAAAAGCCCCAAAAGGCAAGCAGCCCTATATGGACGATGACGGGGAAATTATTGCCGACAGCACCTTCATTCGCCTGCACATTGAAGAAAAATATGGCTTTGACTTTAACGCCGGGCTGGACCCACGTCAGGCCGGTTTTGCCTGGGCGGTGGAAAAAATGTTTGAGGATCACCTTTATTGGGTCATCGTAACTGACCGATGGACCAACGATCAAAATTTTGATCGCGGCCCGCGAATTTTCTTTGATGAGGCCCCTGCCCTGATCCGGCCGCTGGTTGTTTCGATGATTAGAAAGAAAGTTGCCAAAGCCACCAAAGCGCAAGGTCTGGGCCTTCACAGCACGCAAGAAATTCATCAACTGGCAGAAAAAGCCATTGATGCCGTTGCAGATGTTCTGGGTGACAACAAGTACCTTATGGGTGACAAAATCTGCGGAGCCGATGCCACCGCCTTCTCGTTCATTACCGGGTTGGCATGCGAGCAGTTCGAAACACCGGTCATCGACATGATAAAAAGCCACAAAAACCTGATCGATTACCGCGACCGGATGCTGGAGGAATGGTTTGCCGATTTAAAGGGCTGAGGCCAGTACATAGACCGGGACAGCAGTTGCAAACAGTAAAACGGTGGCCATGAGTAAAAGGCGCTTTCTGGTTTTGGTGTTTAACATTGAGCCGATCCCTCAGGGAGAAGAAGTTTGCTTTGAACTTAAGATGACAATAACAAAGCCGGTATGACTCAAGGCTGAGGATGTTATTCATCAGGCGTTCATAAAGAGGAAGCAATGACTTTTAAAAATTCCGCTGTAGAGCAAGCCTTCGATGCTTTCCCGCCTGCGATCAGAAATCACCTTCTGGAGGTCCGCGAAATTATTTTTGAAGTTGCCGGGCAAACCGATGATGTGGGCAAAATCGAAGAAACACTCAAGTGGGGTGAGCCGTCCTATCTCACCAGCCAATCGGGCAGCGGTACGACCATACGCATTTCGACCGTCAAAAACTCACCTGACAAATTTGGTATCTACTTCAATTGTCAGACCACTTTGATCGAAGACTTTCGCCAGCTTTATCGTCATGAATTTGAGTTTGATGGAAAAAGGGCGTTAACTTTCAAGGTCGGCCAAGCCTTGCCGCTTGAACCATTAAAGCATTGTATTGCCCTGGCCCTGACCTATCACTTGCGCAAAAAAAACCGCAAGCTCAGATAAGCCCGCCCGCCAATACCGCGACTGGTGCAATTGTGGCCAGTGCCAAAGCAACCGCCATAATCAATAATTTGGCTTTGGTGCGTTTTGATTGGGTTATATCCATGCCGCAATAATGGTGCGATTCTGTTGGCGTGAAAATGATTCTTTTCAATGGCTTAGAAAAAACCGCTGTTAAAGTGATTCACATGGGTGCTGTTGAAACCGGGTTTCAGACGTCCATTGTCACTTTGCCAATCATTTGTTTTCCAGGCTTTGCAAAAATTTGGCCAGCAATCGGTCAAGAGTTTCGTATTCTGTGGGCGACAAGCCCGAGGTTAGTTGGTCCTGTGTCTTAACGTGCGCGGTAACAGCTGCATCAATGAGTTCAAACCCCTTGTCGGTCAGAGATATGAAAACACTCCTGCCATCTTTGGGATTGTGTTCCCGCTTTACCCAACCAGCCCTTTCGAGTTGGTCAATACGGTTGGTCATCGTACCGGATGTTACCATCATGGCGGCCAACAGGTCACTCGGCAAAAGACGATAGGGCGGGCCGGAGCGGCGCAAAGTGGCCAGAACATCAAAACTTGCACTGTTTAACCCAAATCCAGCAAAGGTTTTCCCCATGCCTTGCGACAGATGACCAGCAGTGCGCTTAAGGCGGCCAACCAACCCCATCGATGTGACATCAAGGTCGGGGCGTTCGCTATGCCATTGGGCGAGAACTTTATCCACATGATCCATGCTGATAATAATACGAGAATATATCTTGACATCAAGTTATTTCCATTTATCTTGATATCAAGATAGTTTTGAGAAAACCCTCCATGTCCCGCAACACTGATCTATTGCTCACCGCCCTTGCCCCAGCCATATGGGGCAGCACTTATCTGGTGACGACGCAACTCCTGCCCGACGGCTACCCGCTCACAGCAGCTATGCTGCGGGCGCTACCGGCCGGCATTTTATTGTTACTGGTGGTTCGCCAGCTACCAACGGGCAGTTGGTGGTTCAAGGTACTGGTGTTGGGCGCTCTTAATTTTACAATATTCTGGTGGCTGTTATTCGTTGCCGCTTACAGGTTACCGGGCGGGGTAGCCGCAACGGTTGGTGCCATCCAGCCTCTGATTGTGATTTTTCTGTCCCGCCTGCTGCTTGGTTCCCAAATCACGGTGCTGGCGATATTTGCTGCCCTGGCCGGGATTGCCGGGGTGGGCCTCTTGATCCTGTCCCCGCAAGCGGCCCTTGACCCGGTCGGGATTGTTGCCGGGCTTGGGGGTGCAGCTGCCATGGCAGCAGGAACGGTGCTAAGCCGCCTCTGGCAACCGCCAGTCTCACCCTTGACCTTTACGGCTTGGCAATTGACCGCAGGCGGCGTTCTGTTGCTGCCGGCAATGTTATGGTTTGAACCTGAATTTCCGGCACTTACCGGGGCCAATGTGCTTGGATTTGCCTATCTTGGCCTGATCGGAGCAGCTTTTACCTACATCCTCTGGTTCAGAGGGATTGCACGCCTGGAACCGGCGGTGGTTACCACCCTGTTATTCCTCAGTCCATTGGCAGCTGTCGGTCTTGGCTGGTGGTTCCTTGGCCAGACCTTGAGTTCTTTTCAGTGGCTCGGCGCTGCTGTTATTTTCGGCAGTGTCTGGCTCGGTCAACGGGCGGGTTTGTCAAAACCTGCCACCACGGCCTGAACTGAAGTTTACCGGAAAATCCAGACTATTCCAGTACAGTCAAGATTTCCATCGGGTCCAGCGGTTTTGGCAAAACACCCAGAGCACCTTCTTCCAGCGCCCGGTCAACCAAATCTGTTGCTGAAAAGCCGGTCATAAAATAGACCTTGGCATCGGGTGTCTGTTTGCGGATCTCGAAAAAGCTGTCGACACCGTTTTTGCCTGGCATCATGATGTCCATAAAGGCCATGTCGAAGGTTTTTTGAGCAAATGCTGCGATGGCGTTTTCGCCACTGTACACAACAGTTACCTCGTGATCGTCCATTTCAAACAGTTCTGCCAGAGAATCTGCTGCATCGATATCATCATCAACGACCAATATCTGCATTGCGCTTGCCATAAATGTTGCCTTTTGAGTTTTTCTTTTGTTGTTCTAACCACTGTGCGGCCTGGGGTTAAACAAAAGGTTAAGAAACCGGTTAAACTGTTATTCGGGGTGCTAACTTTACTACTTGGTTAAAATTAAGGTTAATTCCATCCATTCCCAAACAGGCCTCACGAACTTTTGTCAGCAATGCCAAATTGAGCATTTGTTGACGGAAACTTCGGCGCTATACTATAATTCCAGCGAAATACTTGAGAAAAAGGCAGATGACCATGAAGTATCTATCGAACCTCGTGTTGGCAGGCAGCTTGTTGGCATTGGCCAGCACCACCTCGCTCGCTCAGGAAGGAAACAGCACAATCAAGTCGTATGAGTTTGAAGGCAGTTATGAAGATGCCCTGTTTGATCTTGGCGAGGCACTGATCAACAAGGGGCTGGTGATTGACAATCAGGCCAAGGTGGCAAATATGCTCAATCGCACAGCCAAAGATGTCGGGGCGACCAAAACTGTTTACAAAAACGGCGAGGTTCTGGAATTCTGCTCTGCCAAGCTGTCGCGCAATGCCATGGAAGCAGACCCGCTGAACATGGCTTTTTGTCCCTACCGCATGTTTGTCTATGAAACCACCGCCAAGCCGGGGTTCGTTACAGTTGGTTATCCAGTGCTTGGTGGCGCATCTGGTGAAGCCTCAAAAAAAGCCCTTGATGCCATCAACAAGCTGGCAGATGACATGGTTCGTGAGGTTGCCGGGATAGAATAGACCTAAACTTCCGCTACGTGAACAGTAAATGAACAGGTTGCTCCGAGTTCGTTCAGTTTGATCGTGCAACTATCTCCTCAATGTTGAAACGACCTGATCCATTTCAGGTCTCAAACCAAAACAATTGAAGGAAATAGTCCCATGATTAAAAAATCTCTCGTTATCGCAACTGCAATGTTTGCCGCTGTTGTTGGCCTCCAGCCGACCCAGCAAGCAGAAGCAAAAGTAAAGTTTAACGTCCATATCGGCATTCCCGGTGGCTTTTACGGCGGCCCGGGTTATGGTGGTGGTTACTATGGTGGTGGCTATGGCGGCGGTTATTCCGGCGGTTGGGCCCCTCGCCGCATTAATTGTAACCGCGGCAGACGTATTCTTCGCAATAATGGATACAAGTTTATCAAGATGGTCGACTGTGCCGGCCGTGTTTACAAGTACAAAGCCTCGCGTGGCGGAAAACGCTACCTCCTGAAGATGAAATCACGCAATGGCCGGGTTTTCTCGCGCCGCTTTATTTAAGCGTTTAAGTCAAACCCTATTTTCCCTTAAATCAAATCGGCGAGCCAGTATCTCGCCGATTTTTACCATTGGGCAAATATGAATGGCAAATGAACAGTTATGATTGCATTTGTTCATTTAAGAAGACATAATATGGTCGACACTCGACTCTGGTCAGGCACAAGGAATTTTCCAGTTAATGTGCCAGGGGACGGAGCCAGGGTCTTAAAGCCTAGGAGGCCAAGGATGTTAAAAAAAACAATAATTGCAGGTTTTGCGCTGTTGATCGCAGCCTTTGCATTCCAACCTGTTGACAGCGCTGATGCGAAAGTCAGAGTACATATCGGTATAGGTGACCCCTATTATGGTGGACCCTATTATGGTGATCCCTATTATAATCCCGACCCTTATTATCGCGGATATGAACCACGCTATCGGCCGGTTCCCCGCTACCGCCCGAGACTGCGACCGGGTCGAATTAGCTGTCGGCAGGCAAGACGCATTGTGCGCAGAAACGGGTTTCGCAATATTCGGGTCGTTGATTGCACCGGCAAGCAATACAATTTTCGCGCCACAAAACGCGGGCATTGGTACCGCATGAGAATGCGGTCAAACTCGGGGCGCATTTATCATATACGCCGCATGTAAAAACAAAATAACAACAAAATGTTTAACCGCCCTGCCGCAATCTGATGCAGGGCGGTTTTTTTTGTTCATGATTAAGCCGGTTGGGCTGAAATCTTGTTGCGCAGCAAGCTGTAGGGCACCAGCATGGCAACTGCGACCAGCATCTTGACAACAAAGTCACCGGCGGCCAGCGAAACCCACCGCGGGGCTTCGGTTGCAAACAAGCCAAGCAGTGGCGCACTTTCAATCAAAAACGGGACGCTTGGACCAAGCACCGCAAATGATGCGGCAAAGGCCAGGGAAAAGAACAGTGTCGTATCGAGTACAGACCCCAATGTGGACGAAATAATCGGGGCGCGCCACCACACGCCTTGGCGCAATTTATTGAAGACAAAAACATCAAGCAGTTGGGCCACAAGAAAGGCAGCACCAGAAGCAATGGCAATCCTGACCGGGGCAAGTATTGCCGACAAAACCACAGCAACCGCAAAACCGATGATCACCACCAGCCGGGCTTTGGAGGGACCAAAGGCCCGGTTGGTCAAATCAGTAATCAGAAACGCGGCAGGATAGGTAAATGCACCCCAGGTCAAAACATCGGCAAGATTATAGCCACCGATTGTAATTTGAACTGGAAACTGCACCAGATAGTTTGATGCAACGACAATGGCAATCATTCCTGCCATCAGAACAATCATGGTCTTGTTTTGCATTACATTTCACTTTTCTCCAGCCGGTTTAACCGGATGAGTTAGCCGACGATTTCTTCGTCCTTAAAGCATTGGCTGATTTCAAGTGCAGCGTTTTCGGGGCTGTCTGAACCGTGGACTGAATTTGCTTCAATGCTTTCGGCAAATTCGGCCCGGATGGTACCGGCATCGGCATCAGCCGGGTTGGTTGCTCCCATGACTTCGCGGTTTTTCGCAACCGCATCTTCACCTTCAAGAACCTGCATGACAATGGGACCGGAAATCATGAATTCGACCAGATCGTTAAAAAAAGGGCGCTCTTTGTGAATGCCGTAAAATTCTTCAGCATCGGCGCGCTGCCACTGCACCCGCTTTGAAGCAACCACACGAAGGCCGGCCTCTTCAAATTTTGCAATAATTTTGCCCGTGATATTTCGACGGGTTGCGTCTGGTTTGATCATAGAGAATGTGCGTTGAACCGCCATGGTATTGTTCCTTGGAAATATGAGGGATTAAGTTTGCGCGGTTTATAGCGATGAAGCGGCAGAACTGCAAGGGGGGCTCTTATATCTCTCACGGCTATTCCTCGCTGCGCTCGGGCCTGCGAGGCGCGGCGCATAAGCGCCGGGGCGCAGTCGCGCCCAGTCGACGGCAAAGCCGTCTTCGCTGCGGCTCCACAAGTACCTGACAATCCGCAGCCGGACGAGCGATAGCGAGGACTGGGCGCAAGCGCCCCGGCGCTTATGCGCCGCCCCCGTGGAGCATTTTGCACAGCAAAATTTGCGTGAGCGATATAAGCCAGCGAAGCCCGAAGGGCGACAGCGTGAGCGAAATCAACGTCTCACGATCGGCGTAATGCGCCGAATGGTGACGCGGCGATTTTCTGACTCTGCATCAAGGGTTGGTATTTTCAGATAGCGTTCACCCAGGCCGACAGTTACCAGGGCGCGAGACGGGATTATAAAGAATTTCGTTAAAGCGTTCTTCACCGCTTCGGCCCGCTGGCGCGATAGTTTGAGGTTGTAAGCGTCTGAACCAACAGCATCAGTGTGGCCCTCAATCTGGAAAACCTCATAGGGACGCGCCGCCAGAATACGTTCGATTGTCACCGCCATGCGCTCAAGCTCATCCACCTCTTCTTCACGTATCCAGTACTCGTTGAAGCCGAAATTCACTGTGTCCACGTCAATACCGGCAAATCTGCGGGTCAGGTCGGGGCGTCGGACAATCTCCTCTCGGCTGTAACGCCTTTCGAAATTTTGAGGCGCGGGCTCCAGAAATTGCCGTTGAATTTGGCCCTCATCGGCTTCGGCTGCCGCAAGATCACCACGGTGACCGCCATTACGATTGGGCTGACGAGCAAAACCGGGGTTGATTTCAATTCTCAATTGGCCCCGCGCCCGCAAACGGTCAAGTTTTGCCTGACGGCGGTCTCGCGCAGCGATAAGCCTGCGGCTTTTTTCTGCCCGGTCAAGTTTAAGCATATCGCGCAGTTGCGCACGCTGGAAGGGACGCAAAGCAACGAATTTCAAAACATTGCGAGCCGCTCTGATACGGGTATTCAACTGCCTTTTGTTCAGGGCTCTTGATGACCGGTAATCTGTCAACAGACGCCGGGCCTGGTCAGATAATTTTACCTGGGGCGGATTTGGCTCAACCGGCTGGAATCGTTCCCCAGCCTGACGGGCCCGCTGCTCCGCCACCCGACGGCGCAGCACAGTGCGATCAGAGATCAGCTTGCGAGTCAATTGTTTGCGAACCGGACGAGGCAGGTTATCTTGCCGCAAAGTATTGCGCAATGCCGCAACGCGATCCCGCAGTTCAGGAATGCTCAAGCGGGCAGCTGGTCGACGATCTCGTAGAACCGGATAAGTCCTTGCAGGCGGTTGTTGTACGACCGCCCGGCGACGGTTTAGCTCGGCAACATCGCGCGCACGTACGGTTGCCAGGGTTCTTTTTTGTCTTTTATTTAATCGTTGCGTGTCGATCAATTTTGCCAGTCGGGAAATCCGGCGTTTGAGTTCGCGACTTGAAAGTGATTGAGAAGTACGCTTATCCCTCAGGGCGGCAATTACAGCTGGCGCATTTCGCGGCGGCTGGACGATCGCGCGGCGACGGTTTAACTCGGCAACGTCTCTGGTATGTATTCTCTTTAGGGTTTTCCTGTTTCTTTTGCTCATCGATTGCCGTTCAAGCAAATTTTCCAAACGGCCAATCCGGCGTTCAAGCTGACGATTTGAAAGTGATCGCGAAACACGCCTATCACTCAAAATTTGATTCAATGCAGGTACATTTTGCGCTGGTGAAGCCACCCGCGAACGGTTTTTCAACTCCTTGATATCGGCTGCATGCATGTTTCTGGCCCGGCTACGCTGTCTGGGCCGGTTTCCCGATGCGGCAATAACCTGAGACAACCGCCTGATACGCTGGCGTAATTGCGGCGTCGGCAGACTGACCGAAGGACGCCGGTCTTTGAGCACAGCAAAAAGTTGGGGGGGGTCGATGACACCATTGCGTCGGCGCAACTCTGCAGCGTCACTGGCGCGCATGTTGCGAGCGACCTTAAGCAGTGCCGGGCGAACCTGGCGGTTAGCGATAATGTTGCGCAATCTGTTGATACGTTGGCGCAATTGCGGGCGCGAAAGACTGGCCGAAGATCGCTCATCGGCCAACACCCTTAGCGCCGCCTGATTTTGAGGGCCACGGTTAGGATTGTTTTTCGGAGCTGCAACAATTGCTGGTTTGCCCGGTATGGCAATATTTCGATTGCGCATCTCAACTTCGACCATACGCAACTTTGCAGCGGCATTACGAAGGAGTTGCGCTGACCCTTTTTTGCGCCTGACAAATTTGGCCAATTTTTTGCGTTGCCATAAAAGCTGGTCGTTTGACAAGGCGCGCACTGGTGTCCTGTCAGCCAAAACCTGGGTAATCACAACCTGCCTGATTAAATCTTTCGCAGATTGAGCAGCGGCGCCCGGGACAAATGATGTCGCGATTAAAAAGCTCAGCAATACAATTTTCAGTTTGTTGTGGAATTTTTGGAATGCCATTTTACCAATACCTTTTCGGGCTTTTCGTGTGCACCTTAGTTATGAAAGCCGACATTTGGCCTTCATTGTTTGGTTTTTTCGCGGCGATTGCTGGACTGCCCCGGTGCAGCACCATGCAATTTTCTCGCACATGAATGTCAATCATAAAAAAAAGAATATGAACCTAACATGAACCTGGGCCGGTACGCAAATCGTGTCGAAGTGTTTCCTCGGCGTTTACCAATCTGCAATTGATTTCTGATATTTCTCCAACTTAATGAAGTATTGGGGCGGACAACGCCTGTCGGGAAAGGCTCAATGATATGTTTAATTCTGAAAACGCCACCAAAAATATCGCGACGAAAGTCAAGCTAATGGATGGTTCTGTGCAAACGGGAAACCTGATCATCAGTATGACATCTGACTTGCCGCGAACTTTAAATGGCGAAACCAAATTTCTTGAATTTGAAGATATGTCCGGGGAGCGTTGTTTTTTTGCCAAGCATTCTCTTGCCCAGGTGACACCGACAGACATTCCCAAAGCGAGAAAGCTTGATGCCGGCGCTGACAGTGACGAGAATTTCAACCCTTATCGGGTTTTGAAAATCTCACCTGAATCTGATGCAGCGGCCATTCAGGCAGCTTACTATCAACAGGCAAAGCTGTATCACCCTGACCGTTTTTCAGGCTGTGAATTACCCGACGAAATGGCGCGTTATGCTGACAATATGAGCCGACTTATTAATGCTGCTTTTCAGGCCATTGGCAAACCAGATGTACCAGCAGAGGCTCAGCCAACCACTTCTGGCCAGGCAGTTAACTTATAGCGGTGTTCAAAAGCCTGTTTTCCGCTGATTTTTATCTATAGCATTTGGTGCAGATTTTGTTCACCATGGTATTTTTTAATGCTTTTTTTGCGGTGATTTTTAACGCCGCCGCCACTGTCACGCGCTAATCTGAAGTCAGTTCAAAAGACAAAATATCAGAAAGCGGAACAGATGTTTAAAGCAACGCAACACACGAAACACATTTTTGCGAGAGTGAAACTGTCTGATGGCCGTCAGCTTGATGGCAAATTTATTGTTTCTGAAACCACCAATTTGCTGGCCTGCCTGAATGACGAGGGGAAATTTGCGGTTTTCGTCAGCCATGAAGGTGATACCAGACTGATCGCCAAATCGATGATTATCGAGGCCAATGAAAAGGCCATCAAAAAGATAACCCCCCTCAGCCCTTGCAACGACAACGGGTTTGACCCTTACAAAATTCTTGGCGTTAGCACGCAAGCGCCTTTTGAGACAATTCAAGAGCAGTATAACATGCTGGCACAGCGCTATCACCCTGCTCAATACACTGGCAAAGACAGAGCACCAGAGATCATTGAATATGCTGACAGCATGTCGAAGCTGATTGAACAGGCGTTTCAGGCTTTAGCGACCAACAACAAGCCTTGCGACCAAAAGGTAGCCAGCTAAGCCGGTTTTTCCTTTCAAAGGCGCTTTGCATGGGCTAGTTCTGTCGCCAAATTAACAGACACTGACCTTACCACCCATGTTGCACATCAATGACCTGACCTTTCGGATTGAAGGACGCCTGCTGCTTGATCATGCGACAGCAGCGCTACCGACTGGCCAAAAGATCGGGCTTGTGGGGCGCAATGGCACCGGCAAGTCGACCCTGCTCAAGCTTATACTGGGATTGCTTTCAAGCGAAACTGGCACGATTTCGATTCCCCGGCGCGCCCGCATCGGCACCGTGGCACAAGAAGCACCGGGTGGTGATACCAGCCTGATCGATACGGTGCTGGTGGCTGATATTGAGCGCACAGAATTACTGGCCGAGGCTGAAACGGTTTCAGACCCTGACCGGATTGCTGAAATTCACAACCGGCTGGCCGACATTGATGCCCACACGGCCCCGTCACGGGCGGCAACGATTTTATCGGGACTGGGTTTTTCCGAGGAAGCCCAGAAAGGCCCGTGTGGCGGGCTTTCGGGTGGCTGGCGGATGCGGGTGGCATTGGCTGCGGCCCTGTTTGCCGCCCCTGATGTGCTGTTGCTTGATGAACCAACCAACTATCTCGATCTGGAGGGAGTGATATGGCTCCAGCAGTATTTGCGCAATTATCGCCATACCATTCTGATTGTCAGTCACGACCGCGACCTGCTGAATGAGTCGGTGAATGCGATTTTGCATCTCGATCAGCAGAAATTGACGATTTATCAGGGCAACTACGACAATTTCGAACGCATGCGGCGCGAAAAACAGGCGCTGCAACTCAGCCTGAAGAAAAAACAGGACGATCAGCGTCGACATATGGAGGCTTTTGTCAATCGCTTCAGGGCGCAGGCGACCAAGGCACGCCAGGCACAATCTCGGTTGAAGGCATTGGCCCGTCTGCAACCGATTGCCGATATTGTTGAAGAACGCTCGGCCAGTTTTCATTTCCCCAAAGCCCAGAAAATCCTCAACCCGCCACTGGTGCGTCTTGAAGGAGCTTCGGTCGGCTACGAGCCGGGCAAGCCAATCCTGCGTGACATCAACTTGCGAATCGACGGTGATGATCGCATTGCCTTGCTAGGAGCCAACGGCAACGGTAAATCCACCTTTGCCAAACTTTTGTGCGGTCATTTGCAGGTGGAAGACGGCCACATGCGCCATCACAAAAAAATGGAGGTGGCCTACTTTGCCCAACACCAGTCTGATGAACTGGATGCTGACTGGACGCCCTATGATTATTTTACCAAGCTGTTACCCGATTCAAGCCAGGCCCAGCGGCGGGCAAGATTAGGCCAATACGGTTTTGGTATCGATCATGCCAACACCAAATGCAACAAGCTTTCCGGTGGTGAAAAAGCCCGGCTGCTGTTTGCCCTTGCCGCCTTTAAGGGACCGCATGTTTTGGTGCTGGATGAGCCAACCAACCACCTTGATGTGGATGCCCGCGAGGCACTGATCCACGCGATCAATGATTTTGAAGGGGCGGTTATCCTGATCGCTCACGACCGCCATTTGATCGAAACCTGCGTTGATCGTTTGTGGCTGGTGCGCGGCGGCACAGTTGGTCCTTTTGATGGTGATCTTGATGATTACACCCGGATTATCCTTGATGATGCCAAGCTGGCGCGCAAGAAAAAACCTGAGTCAAATCAGAAGGATAAAAAGGCTGGCTCACAAAGTGATTCACGTCAGGACCGCAAAACCAGAGCGCTGGCCCGTGATGGATTGTTGCCCCTTAAAAGCAAGATACAAAAAGCTGAATCACAAATCAAAAAACTGCAGGGCAAGCTTGAAGTCATTGACCGGGCTTTGGCGGTGCCGAGCCTTTACAAGACCGACCCGAAACAGGCCAAGGAGTTCAACAAGCTGCGGACCAAACTGGCCAATGATGTTGAGAACAAAGAACTGGAATGGCTGGGTCTGCAGGAAGAACTTGAGGGTTTGCGGGCGGCGATGTAGGGTAAGGTTTTGGGAGGCCGGAATGGGACTTAACATTTTCAAGAGAGCTATTGCCGGTTCGGCAATCGCGGCATTTTTCGTATCTGTGATTTTGTCTGATCCGTCGGCTGCACAAGGATTGGGTGGCGCAACCACCCCGGAAAAACCTGCTGCTGCCCCGGCTGAGGATACCCCAATTGAGGCCCCGGACGAGACTGACAAGACTGAGGTCCCGGATGAGGCTCCAGAGCCGAAGATTGACAAGTCACGCTTACCGCCACTGGCGACCTATCAGGCGATGCTTGATGTTAACAAAAAAACCGGCTGGGTTTCCTTCCGAAATTACAACGGCAATCAACTGATCTATTTTACGGCGCTGCAAACCATGCATTGCCGGTTGAAAGAAATTCGCTATTCGATTAACTCGACGGACCTGGATCAGCGTTTTGATTTGGTCAAATGCAACCCGTACCTGCCCTTCTCCCTGCCCAGTAATGCCGGGCCGAAAGACATTCTTATCAATTTACCTCTGGGAGAAGCAGAAACTATCGCCGTTCAGGTGGTGTGGGAAGATGACCGCGAGAGCGAAGTTGTTGTTTTCGGCCCCTGCCCCGATGTTGGCGAAGCCACCTGCGCGACAGTAGTCGAATAAGCGGTCAGGCAAACAATATTCCCTGATGACCTTTGGGCGGGGCAATTTTTTGCTCATGTTTCAGCAAAAATTCTTTGGTCGGCAAACCACCACCGAAACCTGTCAGGGTTTTGTTGGCACCAATGACCCGGTGACAGGGCAGGATGATCGGCAGATTATTAGCGCCATTTGCGGCACCAACCGCCCGGCTGGCTTTTGGCCGGTTCACTCGTTTTGCCATCTCGCCATAGGAAATTGTTTGGCCAAAAGGTATTTTTGCCAGCGCCAGCCAGACGTCTTTCTGAAAATCTGTGCCAAACAATTCCAGTGGCAGGTCAAATTCCAGTCTTGTTCCGGCAAAATATTCTTTCAGTTGGGTGATGACCGGGGCAAATGTATCGGCATTCTCACGCCAGCCGTCTTG
>UOEC01000138.1_pt1 | contig 18105 bp, 11 predicted proteins | sample 1988601 | NCBI WGS metagenome assembly UOEC01 (sample SAMEA4712195, study PRJEB27164) | hydrothermal vent metagenome | biome: marine basaltic hydrothermal vent biome; feature: marine hydrothermal vent; material: mineral | place: Pacific Ocean | collected 2011-06-14/2011-07-23 | depth 1719 m
GTTCGGGTCAAGACCATCGGTTGGTTCATCCAGCACCAGCACTTTGGGTTCGTGCAAAATAGCCTGGGCAATGCCAACCCGGCGCTTGAAACCTTTTGACAAGGTATCAATGGTTTGATCAACCACCGAAGAAAGCGTTGTCCGGTCAATCGCCCGGTCCACCGCCTCACGACCAGCAGCACCTTTTAACCCGCGAATGGCCGCGCAAAATTTCAAAAAACCCAGCGGCGTCATTTCACCATACGCTGGTGCCCCTTCGGGCAAATAGCCAAGATTCATTTTGGCCGCTCTTGGTGAGGTAATAATATCATCACCGCAAATCTGCGCGCTGCCCTGATCAGGCTCAAGAAACCCGGCAACCATTTTCATGGTGGTTGATTTGCCCGCCCCGTTTGGCCCGAGAAATCCGAGCACTTCTCCAGCAGGAACAGAAAGGGAAATCCCGTTCACCGCCTTAACCGGCCCAAAGGCTTTATACAGCCCGTCAATTTCCAGCAATGCAGCCATAAAACAGCCTGTCTCCCGAATCGTAATTACGGCAGAAATTATGGCAATCAGGCCGATTCTACAACCATTACAAAATTAATTTCAGGCAATAAAAAACCCCGGCAGAAATAGTGTTCGGGCCGGGGTTTGAAATTTTCGTTTGCTCAAACAATTATGAGTAAAATTCGACCACCAGGTTTGGTTCCATCACCGTCGGGAATGGCACATCTGAAAGGCCGGGAACCCGGGTCATCGACGCGGTCATTTTCTTATGGTCAACTTCGTAATATTCGGGCACATCGCGCTCAGCCAGTTGAATGGCTTCAAGCACCAATGGCATCTCGCGAGATTTTTCGCGCACTTCAATCACATCGCCAAGTTTCACCCGGTAGCTGGGAATATTAACCCGCTTGCCGTTGACCAGAATGTGGCCGTGATTAACGAACTGACGAGCAGCAAAAACCGTTGGCACAAATTTGGCCCGGTAGACAACTGCATCAAGACGCGATTCCAGAATGGCAATCAGGTTTTCAGCCGTGTTGCCACGCACCCGCACAGCTTCGCGGAAAATCGCCCGGAACTGTTTTTCACCGATATTGCCGTAATAACCTTTAAGCTTCTGCTTGGCCCGCAACTGGATGCCAAAGTCAGAAGGCTTACCCTTGCGCCGCTGACCGTGCTGGCCGGGGCCATATTCACGAACATTGACAGGACTCTTGGGACGACCCCAGATATTCTCGCCCAAACGGCGATCAATTTTGTATTTGGAACTCAAACGTTTGCTCATTGTATTCTCCATAGTATGGGTGCGGGACATGACTCCCGCAAAAAACTTACCCTCCTGAACCCTCTCTCGAGAGCTGACAGGGTGCTGATCCAACGTATCCAAAAATGGAAAGACCATAGCCCCACGGGCAAGCAGACAAGCGCAAAACCAAAGGTAATGCGATGGCGCGGTATTTAGGGGGTTTTGGCAGGGATGTCAAACCCATAATGAGCCAATGCCATGGCAAGTTTTGCATCTCTTTTTACATTAGCGGTCAACAACGCACGATTGGCAAAGCTCACAACTTCCTCATATTTGCATCCAACCCCAACAACCCGCAATACCTGCCGCGCAATGGCCGGGGCCGGGTCGATGAAACTTACTGGCCAGGGTGTTACTTCTTTCAGCTCATCAAGCAGCAGCGGGTAATGTGTACAGCCCAGCACCACTACATCCGTCCGGCCTTTTTCGTCCTCGACAAACACCGGCGCCACCTCGGTCCGCAGTGCTTCCAGATCAACACTCTTACCGGCCAACTTGTCCTCGGCCATTTGCGCCAACCTGACCGCACCGTGCAATTTAACCTGACAGTGAAAGGCGAAAGTATCAATCAGCGCCTTGGTGTATTCGCGGTTTACAGTCCCCGGTGTCGCCAGCACGCTGATATGTCCTGTTTTGGTCAGGTTGGCGGCTGGTTTGATGGCCGGAACTGTGCCAACAAAGGGCACATCAAACTGCTCGCGCATGGCATCAAGCCCGATGGTGCTGGCGGTGTTGCAGGCAATCACCACCACATCAGGCTGCATCTGTTCAATCAGCCGCCCCATCACCTGCGTCATCCGTTCAACCAGCGCGTCCTCGCGCCAGTCGCCATAGGGAAAGGCGGCGTTGTCAGCGGCATAGGCAAGCTGTGCATCGGGCGCGGTTTCGCGCAAGGCTTTCACCACGCTCAGGCCGCCAAGGCCGGAATCAAAAACCAGTATGCGCGGGTTCAATTGTCTTTCTCTCGTTTGTAGCGTCCACGGCTCAGCGAGGAAATCACTCCGCGAAAGGTCCGCACTTCCTGCTCGGTAAATTCAGCTCGCCCCATCATGTTGCGCAAATTGACTTCCATCTTGGGGCGAATTTCTTTGGTTTTGAAAAACCCGCCCGCCTCAAGTTCACGCTCAAGGTGTTCAAACATGCCAACCATTTCTTCCTTGGTCGCCGGTCGGGTTTCGGGCATCTTCAATCCCGTTTGAATTTCCGGCCCGGCCTCCTGCGTTCCCATACCCATCGATTGGGCAATCGGTTTGTACCATTCATAACCCACCAGCAGCACTGCCTGGGCAATATTCAACGACGCATGGGAAGGATCAACAGGGGCCATCACCACCACATCGGCCAGCGCAATCTCATCATTGTGCAGGCCCCAGCGCTCGCGCCCGAACATCACCCCGACCTTTTGCCCACCGTCAATGCGGGCGTGCATGTCAGCGGCAGCTTGATCGGGTGTCATAACCTCCTTGATCATGTCGCGCGGCCGCGCCGTTGTGGCATAAACAAAATTGAGATCACTCAGGGCATCTTCAAGTTTGTCGTGCACACTGGCCCCATCAATAATCCAGTCGCCCTTGGTGGCTGAAGATCGCGCCTTGGCATTGGGCCACCCGTCACGCGGATCAAAAATCCGCAAATCAGGCAGGGCAAAATTTGCCATCGCCCGCGCCGCCGTGCCTATATTTTCGCCAAGTTGCGGGTTGACCAATATGATACTGGGGGTTTTGGACATCAGGGAATTCACATTTCAACTGTTGATAAAGTTGCTACCCCCATAAGCCAAATGTTGGGTTTGATCAATGCGCGATGCTCTGCTACACACGGCCCGACAATGCAACTCCCCTCACAAGAAAGGCACTTTTCCCAATGAGCAAAATCAAGGTCAAAAATCCGGTAGTTGAACTGGACGGCGATGAAATGACCCGGATCATCTGGCAATTTATCAAGGAAAAGCTGATCCACCCCTATCTTGATGTTGATTTGCACTATTACGATCTGGGTATTGAGGAACGCGACCGCACCGATGACCAGATTACCATTGATGCCGCCAATGCCATAAAAAAACACGGCGTAGGCATAAAGTGCGCCACCATCACGCCCGATGAGGACCGGGTTGAGGAATTTGGCCTCAAGCAAATGTGGCGCTCGCCCAATGGTACCATCCGCAATATTCTCGGCGGGGTAATTTTTCGCGCCCCGATCATCTGTTCAAATGTCCCACGTCTGGTACCCGGCTGGACGCAACCCATCGTGGTTGGCCGCCACGCCTTTGGTGATCAATACCGGGCCACCGATTTTCGCTTTCCCGGCCCCGGAAAACTGACAGTAAAATTTGAAGGTGAAGACGGCAAGGTGATTGAAAAAGAAGTGTTTCAGGCTCCCGGCTCCGGCGTTGCCATGGCCATGTACAACCTCGATGACTCCATCCGCGATTTCGCCCGCGCTTCGCTTAACTACGGCTTAAAGCTTGGTTACCCGGTTTATCTGTCAACCAAAAACACCATCCTGAAAGCCTATGACGGCCAGTTCAAAGATATTTTCCAGCAGATTTTTGACGACGAATTCAAGGACCAGTTTGAAAAAGCCGGCATCACCTATGAGCACCGCCTGATTGACGACATGGTCGCCTCGGCTCTGAAATGGTCCGGCGGGTATGTCTGGGCCTGCAAAAACTACGATGGTGATGTGCAGTCAGATATCGTTGCGCAAGGCTTTGGCTCCCTCGGCCTGATGACCTCTGTTCTGGTCACCCCGGACGGAAAAACCATGGAAGCAGAAGCAGCTCATGGCACTGTCACTCGCCATTACCGCCTGCATCAGGAAGGCAAGGAAACCTCGACCAACTCCACCGCGTCAATTTTTGCCTGGACCCGCGGCCTTGCCCATCGCGGCAAACTGGATGATAATGCCGAGCTGATCCGGTTTGCCGAGACACTGGAAAAAACCGTCATCGACACCATCGAAAGCGGTGACATGACCAAAGACCTCGCCATTCTGGTCGGCCCGGAACAAAAATGGCAATCAACGCAAGGTTTCCTCGACAAAATCGATGCCAACCTGCAAAAGGCCATGGGTTAAGCCAGTTCATCTTGGCGGCGTGCTTCGGCAGTTTCGCGGATTGCTGCAAGCAATTCCGGGCGGCCGCGCATCAGACGGTGAAAATCGGGGGCTTCAAGTATCAACAACCGGCACTTGGTCTGGGCCCGGACGGTGTGGCTGCGCTGGCGTTTTTCCAGCAAGGCCATTTCACCGAAATAGTCTCCTTCACTGAGGGTCACCACCGCGTTTTCGGCCTCTACATCTACTTTTCCCGAAGCGATAAAATACATGGCTGTTGCCGCATCGCCCTCATGTACGATCAGTTGGCCTGGTTCATACGTTGCAGAATTGAGAACCGGTAACAAACGGGCAACCTCGGCCCCGTCAAGCCGGGCAAAAATTGGCACATTTGCCACCAAATTCCACGACACAACAAACTCGCGCCGATGGGTTTCCTGCGAGAACCCCGTGGCCATGATGCCAATAGGCAAGGCAAACATGCCAAGGCCAAAAAGCATCACCAGTCCGCCAAACATTTTGCCTAGCGGAGTAATTGGCGTCACGTCTCCGTAACCTACTGTGGTCAGTGTCGCGACCGCCCACCACATGGAAGCAGGGACCGAACCAAACGCTTCGGGCTGGGCCTTGTTCTCAACAAAATAAATACCGGTCGAAGCAAACAGCAAAAGACACACCATTAACAACAAGGCCCCGAGCAGTGCCCGGCGCTCGTTATTGACAACCGTAACCAATGATTGCATGGCCGGTGAATAACGAGCCAGCTTGAGCAATCGGAACAGCCGTAAAATCCGCAACACACGAAGATCAATGGCAAACAGGAACGACAGGTAAAATGGCAGAATGACCACCAGGTCGATAATCTGAAGAGGACGCAGAGCATATTTCAATCGGGTTTTCCACTCCGGTTCTTCAGGTGAAAACGGGAACTCTGCCGCCGCCCAGATGCGTGCCACATATTCGATCGTGAAAACCACAACAGAAAAAAATTCAAACCGCTCAAAAGCCAATCCCCATCTGGCCTCATTGGCTGGAACAGTCGAGAGCATAAATACAACGATGTTGGCAATGATCAAAACAATGATGAAAACATCGACTGCCTTGCTGGTAAAACCTTCCGATGTCCCATGTTCAAGAAGCTCATGAGTTCGACGGCGATATTTTTGCCAGCTGGTCAGTTCTGTTTTCATTTGCTCAGGTTTGGTTATCCTTTAAGGCTTGCCGTACCGCTTGTACCGCGGCATCAGCTTTGCTGCCATCTGGGCCACCAGCCTGGGCCATGTCTGGCCGCCCGCCACCACCTTTACCACCCACTGCAGCCGAAGCTTCTTTGACCAGATCAACGGCATTATAGCTATCTGTCAGGTCCGGCGTAACCCCGACCGATACACCTGCCTTGCCATCGTTCACAGCCACCAGAACGATTACCCCTGATTTCAGTTTCTGTTTGGCATCATCCATCAACCCACGCAGTTCTTTGGGATTGATACCATCCAGAACTCTGGCCATGAACTGGCAATCGCCAATGGTTTCAACATCATCGCCCTCGGCTGGCCCGGATCCGGCCAGTGCCAATTTTTTGCGAACTCCCGAAAGTTCCTGCTCAAGCTTCTTGCGCTCTTCCAGCAGGGATGAAACCCGCTCGCCCACTTTGGCCGGCGCAACTTTTAAACACTCAGCCGCCTTACGAAGTTGCTGGTCCTGGTTCTCGAAATATTCAATGGCAGCATTTCCTGCCACCGCTTCAATTCGCCGGACACCCGATGAAGTTGCCGATTCTGAAGTCACCTTGATCAGGCCGATATCGCCGGTACGTTCCACATGGGTGCCGCCGCACAATTCAAGCGAATAGACCTCTTTGCCATCCTGTTCCGGCAACCCGCCGCCCATCGAAACCACCCGGACTTCCTCGCCGTATTTCTCACCAAACAGCGCCATGGCACCAGCAGCCACGGCTTCATCAACACCCATCAAACGGGTTGAGACAGTATCGTTCTGCTGCACCACCTGGTTGGCAATTTTCTGGGCTTGGGCCAGTTCATCGTTATCCATCGCCTTGGGATGAGAAAAATCAAAACGCAGGCGGCCCGCTTCCACCAGCGATCCTTTTTGAGCAACATGAGTGCCGAGCACCATCCGCAGTGCTTCGTGCAACAAATGAGTGGCTGAGTGATGGATGCGCGTGCCTGAGCGACTATCGTGGTCGACCTCCATTTCCACTGCATCACCAACTTTCAAGGAACCTTTTTTAACCACACCCGTATGAATAAATAAATTATCGAGCTTTTTCTGGGTGCCGGTTACCTGAAACACCAAATTGTCCGAACTGATTACACCGCGATCACCCACCTGCCCGCCGGACTCGCCATAAAACGGGGTTTGATTGGTGACTACTGAACCTTCTTCACCGACCTTGAGTTTCTGAACTCTCTCGCCATTACGGATAATACCCGTGACCACCGCTTCTGAAACCTCTGTGTCGTAACCCAGAAAATCAGTTGCACCCACTTCATCTTTGAGGTCGTACCAGATTTCATCAGTCGCAGCTTCACCGGACCCGGACCATGCCGCCCGCGCTGTGGCTTTTTGCTGCTCCATCGCGGCATTAAACTCATCGGTATCCACGCTGATGTCGCGGGCCCGCAGAGCATCTTGTGTAAGGTCAAGCGGGAAACCGTATGTGTCATAAAGCTTGAACGCCACCTGCCCGGAAAACTTGTCACCGGCCGAAAGTTCGCCCGACTCATCACCAAGCATCTTCAAGCCGCGTTTAAGCGTTTTTCGGAAACGTATCTCTTCACCTTTAAGGGTTTCGGTAATCAACGCACCGGCCTGACCCAATTGCGGATAGGTCTGACCCATTTCGCGCTCAAGCGCCGGGAACAGTTTCCACATCATCGGCTCTTTTACGCCAAGCAGTTCCACATGGCGCATGGCCCGGCGCATGATTCGGCGCAGCACATAACCGCGCCCCTCATTGGAGGGCAGGACACCATCGGCAATCAGGAATGAGGTGGCGCGCAGATGATCAGCGATCACCCGATTGGAAGCCTTGTTCTCACCGACCGCTTCAACGCCGGTTTCCTCAACGATGGCAGCGATCAGGGCTTTGAACAGATCGGTTTCATAATTGTCATGGGTACCCTGCAGTAAAGCTGAAAGTCTTTCCAGTCCCATGCCGGTATCGATCGACGGCTTGGGCAGATCAACCCGCTCATTAGCGCTTTTCTGCTCATATTGCATGAACACCAGATTCCAGATTTCAATGAACCTGTCGCCATCTTCATCGGGCGAGCCGGGTGGCCCGCCAGGAATGTGATCACCGTGATCATAAAAAATTTCAGAACACGGCCCGCAAGGTCCGGTATCACCCATGGCCCAAAAATTGTCACTGGTTGGTATGCGGATGATTTTGCTATCTGGTAACCCGGCGATTTTCTTCCACAGGTCAAAGGCCTGATCATCGGTGTGGTAAACCGTCACCAGTAATTTGTCCTTGTTCAGACCAAACTCTTTGGTGATCAAATTCCAGGCCAGTTCAATTGCCCGATCCTTAAAATAGTCTCCGAAGGAAAAGTTGCCGAGCATTTCAAAAAATGTGTGATGGCGGGCGGTATAACCAACATTGTCGAGATCGTTATGCTTGCCCCCTGCCCGCACGCATTTTTGCGATGTTACTGCCCGCTTGTAGTCGCGGGTCTCCTTGCCAACAAAAACGTCCTTGAACTGGTTCATGCCCGCATTGGCAAACATCAGTGTTGGATCATTACGCGGCACCAGTGGGCCAGAGGATACTATCTGATGATCATTTTTGGCAAAATAGTCCAAAAAAGTGGTGCGGATTTCGTTTACGCCGGTCATATAAGCTCAAGCTTTCATTATGCAATTTCCCCAATTGTTTGATAAGGGAAAGTGCAGCCAACAGCAACCAGCAAAAAAGCACCTCCCAAACGATTGGAAGGTGCTTTGTATTGGTTAAAAGCTTTTAAAAGACCGTCGCCCCCTAACTGGCAACATCTGCCGCTTGATCAGGTTCAGGCACAGCCTCTTCCTTGATCAGCCCGGCGCTGACCCGGATTTTATGCTCAATCACATCAGCAATATCAGGGTTATCAATCAAAAAGCGTTTGGCATTTTCACGGCCCTGCCCCAGACGTTCCCCATCATAGGAGAACCATGATCCGGCTTTTTCAACAATACCTTTATCGACACCCATGTCGAGAATTTCACCGGTCTTGGAAATACCCTCACCATACATGATGTCAAATTCAACCTGTTTGAAGGGTGGGGCCACCTTGTTTTTCACCACTTTGACCCGGGTATGGTTGCCGACCACCTCGTCGCGATCTTTCAGGGCTCCAATGCGGCGAATATCAAGGCGCACTGAAGCATAAAATTTCAGCGCATTGCCGCCAGAAGTGGTTTCAGGTGAACCAAACATCACCCCGATTTTCATTCTGATCTGGTTGATAAAAATCACCATGGTGCCCGATTTGGAAATCGAACCGGTCAACTTGCGCAGTGCCTGGCTCATCAACCTGGCCTGCAGGCCAGGCAGACTGTCGCCCATTTCCCCTTCAAGTTCGGCCCGCGGTGTAAGGGCTGCAACTGAGTCAATCACCAGCACATCAACCGCCCCCGAGCGTACCAGCGTATCAGCAATTTCCAGCGCCTGCTCACCCGTATCAGGCTGTGAAATCAGCATCTCATCAACATCAACCCCCAGTTTTTGGGCATAGAGCGGATCCAGCGCATGTTCAGCATCAATAAAAGCACAGATACCACCGGTTTTTTGCGCTTCAGCAATCACATGCAGGGTAAGTGTTGTCTTGCCCGATGATTCAGGACCGTAAATTTCCACCACCCGACCCCTGGGCAATCCACCAATCCCCAGCGCCACATCAAGTCCGATAGAACCGGTTGAAACCGATTCAATAGCTGTAATCGGGTTCTGGCCCAGTTTCATCACCGAACCCTTGCCAAATGCTCGTTCAATCTGCCCCAGCGCGGCCTCAAGTGCCTTTTCTTTATCCATTGAAGAATTCTCTACCAGTTTCAGTTTGGCCTGTGCCATGTTTTACTACTCCTTATTTCACATGGATTGAACGAACGCAAACGATCGAACAAAAATAGAACATGCCTATGTATGTACCGCATTTGTTCTTTTATGCAAGAGGTTTTTTAAACTGCTGAAAACATTGGTTAATTCGCAAATTTTGCCGATTTTACAACGACGTTTGCTCAAAAACCGGCTTCACGCAACAATACTGAAACCATATTGCGAAAGAATCGCCCGGCAATACTTTGGGCAGAGGCCTGGACCACAACAGTACCACGTTGCTCGTGCAACCAGCCCGACATCTGCGAACCGGTGACCTTGAACAAAACCGGATAAACCGCATTGGCCGGACGGCGCTGGCCATCAGCGCTCTGGTCCATGGCCACCGGGCCGCCGTTTTGTGAAGCCAGATAAACAAGTTCCGGACCCTCGCTGTTGCCAAGGCCAATCCTGTCGATACGTACCTCAAGTTTAACCGGACCGGCATTTTCAGAAATAAACACCCCGGTATTGCCCTTCTGCAAACGATCAACGCTGGTTTCGGCGGCCAACCCATGAGCCGAAAATCCGGCATCGGTGGCCACAACATGCACCAGCCGCAATTCCGGGCTGACCCACAATCCGGCCTGCAACCCTGGCGCAACCTCACTCACCACGCCATCCATGGTGGCCCGCAACACCAGTTCACCAACTTTGTTTTCAAGCCCTGAAAGTTCTCCACGCAGCCCGGCGGCCTCACGCAGCAAAACCGCCCGCAAGGCCCGCTCTTCCAGATCGGCCCCGCCGCGGGCCAGCCTCTTGTCCACCAGCACCAGTTTCAGCTGGGCCCGTTGCCGGGCCTCGCGATGCAACGGCGATGACAAGCGCACCAGCACCTCACCAGCCCTGACCCTTTGACCCGGCACGACCCGAACCTCATCGACTTGCGACACCACAGGGGCATGGAACCGCGCCTCTTTGGCCGCTACCAGCACTGCTGGCACATTCACACTTTGCCCTAATGGCAAAAACATCAAGGCCAGAAACAAGCCAAAAATCGAAAACGTCACCCAGGCCCGGCGTTGTTTTGCGATCTCACCACGTCGCTGCCACCATTGGCCCATTTCATTAAAAATCGGCAGGCCGATGAACCAGATAATCTCAACCACAAACAGAAATATTCCCAACAATTTGAAGAACATGAAATAAACCAGCAGCGCAATGCCAAGGAACAGAAAAAACCGGTAAACCCACGTCCCCCAGGCATAAGCAACCAATATTCGGTGCAAACGCTGTGAAAATTGTTCTGGTGGTTCTTCGCCCAGACCAAACAGCAGTTTTCGCAACTGCCAACGACCAATGGCAAACCCCCGTGACTGAAGATTATGGATACCCAGACCATCGGCCAGAAGGTGATAGCCGTCAAAACGCATGAATGGCGACAGGTTGATTGCCAGACTCATAACCCAGCCGGTGGTTGCCACAAAAAAGCATACGGTGCGAAACGGGCCATCTGGTACCAACGCCCATAAAAACAGCGCGATACCACCCAGCGCCATCTCAACCATCATGCCTGCACCATCAATCATCAAACGCTGGCGCCGGTTTTTCAACCGCCAGGCATCACTGACATCGCTATACAGCATGGGAAAAAGCACCATAAAGGCCACGCCCATCACCGGCACCTGACATTTATAGCGTGTTGCAACAAAAGCATGACCAAGCTCATGGGCCGATTTCAAAAAAACCAGCGTAACCCCGAGCAAAACCACCCCCTGCCAATTGGCAAAATCGGCAAATGTGCGAAAAAACACGTCCAGCTGTTGCCCAGCCAGAAAAACCCCGATCAATGTCAAGAACAAGATGGTACGCATCGCCGCCCGCGACCCCAGCCAGGCGATGTAAGGAAACATCTCATCAAGAAACCGTTGCGGCCGGACCAGTGGAATTTTGAAAAACAGGTAGGAGTGCAACCCCATGGTAAACAGTGACTTTTTCGCCTGCAAATTTCGCCCGACAAGTTGTTCAGCCATACCGCGTCCGCCAACAATCAGGTTGTTGGCCGTAACAAACCGCACCAGTGCATCAATATCTGCCAAACCAAATGACAAACCCTTTTGCTTCAATTGCGCAATCAGTTTGCCCGCTGTGCCGCTCCCCCAGGCACCAAGAACCTGGGCCCCTTGCAAACCAATACGAAAATATCTGTGCCGTACCGGATCGAAAATCAAAAACCCGGCCTGACCATCCCCGTCTGTTGCCCCTTCCAGAAATTGCAACTCATCGCGCAACATCGGCAGAGGTGTATCATCGGTTAAATCCACCAGCTAAAATCCAAAATACTGGCGAACACTGGAGATCGGTTTTCTGAACAGGTAAAATCCCAAAAATACTTGCTCGCCGAAAATCTGGGCCGTCCCACGCAAACCGATACGCGGCACGATTTTTCTTTCTCCACCAACTTCAAGATCAGCAACCACCCGGTAAACCAGCCCGACACCGGGCTGCTCAACCGCAAAATAGCTGGCGTGGCGCAATTTTGCCGACAGGGCCTTGAGAGGGTTGGCATCGAGAAACAGCCGCACATCAGCCCCGTTGCGCAAGTTAATCGCCTCAGCCACAGGCAAGTCAATGCGCAGCACAACCCGTTTGACATCGGCAATTTCCATCACCCGCTCACCGGTACGCACCGGCTTGCCAATCCAGTCCTTGCGATCTGTGTAAATCAATTGCCCGGACTTTTGCGCCCGGACAATGGTTCGCGCCAATTTGTTCTCAGAAAAGATTTTTTCCGCCCTGGCCAGTTCCACTTCAGCTTTGGCAATTGCCAGTTGCCGGTACACCTGCGGGTCACTAAAGGCAGCTTGTCTTGCAGTTGCCAGCCGGGCCTGACTGACCAACTCGGTGCGCCGGGCAATGTCTGCACCAGCTTTCAATTCGGTATTGTCAAACTCAAACAACAGATCACCGCGTTTAACGGCAACATTGGCATCGGGAAAAATACGCGCCACCACCCCGTCAATCGGCGCGACCACGATCACCGGCTCATCAGCGATAATTTCTGCCGGGGCCAGTGTTGTCATCGGCACCGGAATAAACATCGCCAAAGCCACCAGTCCGGCCACGCCCAGCCCCAGCCATTTAGGCATTGACCAGACCCGCAATCGTTTTTGCGACGTCAGCGCCTGAAAAGCATGGGAAACCGTTTCTGCCAATCGCACGGCAATCACCTGTTCAGCCTCCTGCCAGGCTTTGCTACGGGCCATCAGCAAACCGCCAAACATTCGCCCTGACCGGTCGTAAAAGGGCAAAAACACTGTTTGCTGAAACGGATAAACCTCGTTGTTGTGCTTGCTCGTATTACCGGCAAGGGATATCTCTATAATTTGGGCCTGCGCATCACCGTCAGATTTGGCTCGCTCTTTGGAAACCTTGCTTACCTGCTGTTCTATCCAGCGGACAAAGGGCGCATTTCGGTCAACATTGGCCAAACTGGAAACAGCGGTGACCCGGGCTTTTCCTACCCGGTTCATCCGCAATAAAAAGCATTGGGAATAATCTACAACAGCACGCACTTCATTAACGGCCCACAAAGACAGGGCCATTTGGGTTGGCTGCCGCCGCAGTTCAGCTTCCAGCAACAACAAGGCCTGCAAGCGTTGATTTTGGTTGTCATTAGAAGGCTCTTTATCAACTTTGATTTTTTGCACATCGCCCCTGCAAGTAAAATTTCAGATTACGAGTTAGAAACCGGGTGCGCTTATAGAGGCTAAGATTGACATGAGCCACTCGTCGGGGAGAGAGAAAAGCACACCCGATTTCATTTGTTAGCGCCCTTGGCGGGGTGCAATTTGAATATGTTCGAGACCGGACATCTACTACGGCACTTGATTGACATGAGCCGCCTGTTGGGGAGAGAGAAGTACACACCCGATCTCAACTGCCGGAATAAGTAAACGTCGCCGTCCCACTCATTCCTGGCAAAACTGTATTTTTCTGATCACTCAAAAACTCACCGGTTATTCTGATGGTTTGCGACACCGCATCAACAACAGCACCCAACCGTGAAACTTTGGCCTCAAGCACCGCGCCGGTTTCATCAACCCGGAAACTGAAGTTGGTTCCCGTTGTTAACCAAACCAACCAGCGCGACGGAATAATCAACTCAAGTTCGGTCTTTTCCACATCAACTATTTTGATCAATGGCTGGTTGGGCCCGGGCGTTTCGTTTTCATTGATCAACCTTTCGACCACTCGACCGCTATAGGGCGCCTTGACAATGCATTGCTGCACCAATGCCTGTTGCATTTCCACCAGCGCTTCAGCCTCCAGCATGCGGGATTTGGAAACAGCCACCTCGCTTGCCCCGATCGCACCAAAGCGCAACAACCGCCTGTTATTGGTCACTTCTTGTTTGCGGGCGGAAAAAACCGCCTGCTTGGCTCGCAATTCTGCCCGGTATCTGGCACAATCAAAGGCAATAATAACCTGCCCTTTCTGAAAGGTTTGCCCGGCCCGAAACGGTAGTTTCTTCACCCGCGCAGAAAGAAAAATTGAAATTGTTGCCTGGGCATTGGCCTTTACAATCGCCCGTGCCGTTTGCTCTTCCGCACCCATTGCTGGTCCTGCTGACAGCAGGAGTACAAACGTTGGGACAACGATTTGATTTAACTTTTTCAACATCTGGTTCACTCAAGTGCTCCGGTTTTCTGATCTGGGTTACGCGCCAAAGCGCGCGCCCCGTTCCACCCATGTTTTCCGCAAGGAATTGGCCAGTGATTTGATATTCTGGTCACGGGTAATATTTGCCGGATAAGGGTCAACCCCCATCGAGGCATAAATATTGGCATAAGCGTTTTGCAACTCGGCGTAGGCAATGTCATATTTTGCCCGCGCCACCAGGGCATTCATTTCTTCACGAATGAGCGTCTGTTCGCTGCTGGCCTCATTGTCGGTTTTAGTCCTGACCTTGTTGCGAATGCGCTGTTGCACCCGATAATAATCGCGTGATGCTGCAAGGATACGGCTGGAATGGGCAAATTTGGCCCGCGCCACATGAACCTGTGTCATCACAGCCATAGTCACTGCCAACGCTCTTTGTTTCTCCAGATCCTTTTGCGCATCAATGCCAGCTTTTTTGGTCGGATAGGCAAACAACCGCATGACATTCCAGCTGGCTTTTGCACCCCATGACAACCAGTTATTGTTAAACAGGAAGTCATTGGTATCAATATTAGCCGCTGCATAAATATTTGCACCAGGCAACAATTCCAGCAACGCTGCATCTGCTTCCTGCCTGGTAATCCTGACATTGATCATTGCTTCACGTAATTCAGGCCGGTTTCGCAGCGCTGATGCAATCATATCCGATGATTTCATTGGCAGGCTCAAACGGGTTCCACGTCGCCGCGAATCTTTCAGACTGAACCTGCTGCCCGGAGACACATTCATCAATGCAGCCAGTTGTGTTTTCGCCGTTGTCAGGTCGCGTCTCAACTCATAGATCTGGCGCTTGATACCAATCAGCTCGCGCTCATAAGTCATAGCCGTCAGTGGTGCCGCTTCCCCCGAGGCGGCAAGCGAGCGCGAATTGCGCAATGCCCGTTCAACCCGTTGCCGCAACCTCGACAATGCACCAACCAGGCGCTGGGCGCTGAGCGCCCGCCAATAAGCAGTTCGCACATCTTCAATAATCCGGTTGACGACTTTGCGTCGCCGTTCTTCAGCAATCAAAACCTTGTTGGCCGCCTGCTTGGCCCGCACATAAGAGAGACCAAAATCAAGTATGTTCCAGCTGAAAGTCAAATCGCCTGTTATCACATTCTTTTCCGAGGAGGTTGAAGGTGCCAATGAGGTTGTCTTGGGCGGTCTGATCAAGCGACTGCTGCCACCGGCATAATTATCGCGACCAGCATATCCCGAACTGGCCACCAGAGATGGCAACATGTCGTATTTCTGCAAATCAAACTTGCGCGCAACCAGCGCCTCATTCATCATTTCAACTTTGAAATCAAGATTGTACTTGAGAGCTCGCGCCATGGCTTCGTAAAGCCCGATGGACCCGCGAACCGGCTCCTGATTTGCCACCACCAGGTCGACATTGGTTGCTGTAAACTGGTTGACTTCAAGAGAAGTCAATCCTTCCGGCGAGACCGTACACCCCGCCAACAACATACCGGCAATAATTGTTCCTGTTGCCTTGAAATTCATAACCCCATTTCTCCTTCTACCCTCACGTGTTGAATCACACCGTAGACTATCTTAAGTTGTATTATCAAGCTACCTACGCGTGTAAATTGAATTTTTAGCTGTTTAATGCTGCCATTATTGACTCTATTTCGCTTGTACGACCGTTAGCAAAGCTTTGTAATTGCTCTTTAAATAACGAACTTTCCTGTCCGTCACCGCCATTTTCACCAAGTGTTATTTCACCCGATAAAGTATCGATTTTGATATCCCAGGTTTCGGCAATGCCCTCTAGTGATTGACCTTGAAGCCGCAAATTGATCCATTCGCTGCCACCAGGGACTGTGATCACCAGCGTGCCATCACCAATCCGTGTAATAAAGTCTTGCGGGGGGTTACCATTGGCTGACAAAACCTCCAACCTGTTCAGGAACCCGGCATTTGCATTCTCACTGCCAAGCTCAACAAAGATGACATTGCCAATGACCAGCGCCTCCACTATCAACTTGCTTTGCTGACCATCAGTGAACCCGCCATCTATGGAAATTGACATCGTTGAACTCTGACTGGCATACACTGCAAATTCGGGGTTATTGACCAGTTCGGCCATCCATCCCGCACCCTGTCGACCAACCCATTCAACCAATTGAGCAATAACTGTATCGCTGGCAAAACCAAATGCGGGACCGCCAACCAAATTATCAATACTTTCGATGGCTTTCAGGATGCTCAGGGTTTCATCTGTGTCCTTTGAGTCGGCGTCACCACCATTATCTTTGGCGTTTGTTTCTTCTGCGCTGGTGGTTGTCTGGGTAAGTGCTGCAGGCGCAGCATCACCAATCAGCCCAGCGGTGACCGGAGGCGAGACATTGCCGCCGCTGTCCGTCGCTGTTGCGGTAATCGTGCCAGAACCTTCAACCCCGCTTGAGGTCACGCTGTAACTGCCATCAGGCTGAACAACACCGGTCACAACTTCGCCACTCGGGAAGGTAACCGTAATCGTTGCACCAGGTTCGCCGGTTCCTGTCGCAGTCGCTGTACCATTGCCGTTGGGCGTGCCGGTAATTGTCGGGCTGGTCGGCGCAACATTGTCGGTCAGGGTATCAGTGACCGGGGGCGAGACATTGCCGCCGCTGTCCGTCGCTGTTGCAGTAATCGTGCCAGAGCCTTCAACCCCGCTCGAAGTCACACTGTAACTGCCATCAGGCTGAACAACACCGGTCACAACTTCGCCACTCGGGAAGGTAACCGTAACCGTTGCACCAGGTTCGCCGGTTCCTGTCGCAGTCGCTGTACCATTGCCGTTGGGCGTGCCGGTAATTGTCGGAGTATCAATCACACTGGTTACTGTCACAGTCACCGTGGCCGTATCAGTACCACCATTGCCATCAGTCACCGTATAGGTAATCGTGTCAGTGCCGTTAAAGTCGGCATCAGGCGTGTAGTTGAGAGTATTATCACCATTAACCGTCACCGTACCGCTGATTGCGGTCGGGGCGCTAGCACCACCCAGTACACTAAGCGTATCACCATCAACATCACTGTCATTGCCCAGCACATCAATATTGTTGGCCGCGGTATCTTCAGCAGTTGCGGCGGTATCATTGTTGGCGACAGGATTATCATTGACCAGGGTAACCGTCACAGTCACCGTCGCAGTGTCAGTCCCGCCATTGCCATCGGTAATGGTATAGGTGATCGTGTCGGTGCCGTTAAAGTCGGCATCAGGGGTGTAATTGAGCGTATTATCACCGTTGACAGTAACCGTGCCGCTTACTGCAGTCGGGGCCGAGCCCCCACCCAGTACGCTGAGCGTATCGCCATCAACATCACTGTCATTACCCAGCACATCAATATTGCTGGCCGGGGTATCTTCAGCCGTAGTCGCTGTATCAGCAACCGCAACCGGGGTATCATTAACCGCCGTTACGGTCACAGTCACTGTGGCTGTATCGGCACCGCCATTACCGTCTGTCACAATGTAGGTAATCGTGTCAGTGCCGTTAAAGTCGGCATCAGGCGTGTAGTTGAGAGTATTATCACCATTTACTGTGATGATACCATTTGGCGCGGTGGGCGTACCCAGCACGCTGAGCGTGTTACCATCCACATCGGTGTCATTGCCCAGAACATCGATGTTGTTGACCGGGGTGTCTTCTGCTGTGATGGTGACGTCATCAACACCCACCGGGGCGTCATTGACATTGCTGATGGCGTTAAATGACAGATCCGCAGTGTCGCTCAAAGCTCCATCGCTCACCGTATAGGTCGCGGTCGGAATAGCCCCGGTATAGTTGGCATCAGGCGTAAAGGTGTAGGCACCATTGGCCGCAATGGTCAATGTACCAACCCCGGCAATGGTCGCTGTATCACCAGGATTGTAAACCGTCGCATCACCGGCAATCACAAACGTAGTCACAGTCAGCACATCACCATCAGCATCAGTATCATTGGCAATCACATTACCCGAGACCGGTGTATCTTCAGCAACCGTTACCGGCCCGTCATCAACACCCACCGGGGCATCATTGAC
>UOEC01000067.1_pt1 | contig 17927 bp, 16 predicted proteins | sample 1988601 | NCBI WGS metagenome assembly UOEC01 (sample SAMEA4712195, study PRJEB27164) | hydrothermal vent metagenome | biome: marine basaltic hydrothermal vent biome; feature: marine hydrothermal vent; material: mineral | place: Pacific Ocean | collected 2011-06-14/2011-07-23 | depth 1719 m
ACCGTTCTTATGGTATTCAGGTTGCCAAACTGGCAGGACTTCCAAGTGCCGTCATTGAGCGGGCCAGCGATGTGCTTGCGGCATTGGAAGAGCGCCGGTCGCAAACCGATACAACAGATACCATTGATGACCTGCCACTGTTCAACACAACCCGCCCGGTTTCTGCACACTCTGGCACTGGCAAAAAAAGTGCCGTGGTTGAAAAGCTGGCAGAAATTTTTCCTGACGAATTAACGCCGCGCGAAGCACTTGATGCGCTTTACCGGCTTAAAATCCTTTTGGATGAAGAAAACAAACAATGATGAGCGCAGTCGACATAACGGCAAAAATTGATGTCCTGCTTGATGAACACGGGCCCGAAGGTTCGCGCTTTCGACCGGCTCTGCTCAACCTTTTGAAAATACTGATTGCTGATACAAAGGCCGACCTTGAAAAACAATTGATCAGCGACAATGACGGTACAGGTTGTGCCGTCAAACTATCGCATTTTCAGGACAATCTGATTGCAGCAGTTCACAACCTTGCTGTTAGCCATTTTTATCCAGCGACCAACCCCTCAACCTCTGAACACCTTTCGATCGTTGCGGTTGGCGGTTACGGGCGCGGGACACTGGCACCGGGATCGGACATCGATCTGTTGTTCCTTTTGCCCTACAAGCAGACCGCATGGGGTGAAAGTGTGGTGGAGTTTATCCTTTATGTGTTGTGGGATCTGCGTTTTAAAGTTGGTCATGCAACACGCAGTGTTGATGAGTGTATTCGGCTGGCAAAAAGCGATACCACCATTTTAACCTCGGTGCTCGAAGCCCGGCTGATTTGTGGCGAAGAAAGTCTTTTTGCTGAACTGACTGTCCGTTTTGACAAAGATATTGTTGCTGGCGGCTCACAAAAATTTATCAAGGAAAAACTGGCCGAGCGCGATATCCGCCATAAACGTTCAGGCGAATCCCGGTATCTGGTTGAACCCAATGTCAAAGATTCAAAAGGCGGTTTGCGCGATTTGCATACGCTGTTCTGGATCGCCAAATTTGTTTATGGCACCAAGAACACCAGCGAACTGGTGGATACAAAAACCTTTTCACAGGAAGAACTGGATGTATTCACGCACTGTGAAGACTTCCTGTGGACCGTGCGTTGTCACCTGCACTTTCTGACCAAACGCGGTGATGACCGGCTGACCTTTGACAAGCAGACCGACGTGGCAGAGCGCATGGGGTTCAAATCGCAAGGCCGGGTCAAGCAGGTTGAGCTTTTTATGCGGGCCTATTTTCTGGTGGCCAAGGACGTTGGCGATCTAACCCGCATTTTGTGTGCGGTGCTTGAGGCCCAGGAAGTAAAAACCCTGCCGCGAATAAATGAATTTCTCAAACGTTTTACCGGCAGTGTGAAGCTGGTGGCCGGGCACGAAGCCTTTAAACTTGATCACGGGCGGTTGAATTTTGCCAGCCCGCAGGAATGCACGGAAAATCCGGTTTCAATGCTCAAACTGTTTGAGGTTTCGGCAAAGGAAAATCTGGCAATACACCCAGATGCCTACAAAATCATTCACCAGTCCCTTGACGGTATTGATGACGAAGTCAGAAATGACCCTGAAGCCAATGCGTCCTTTATGGCAATATTGCTCGACACCGATGACCCGGAATCAATCTTGCGACGTTTAAATATGTCCGGTGTTCTCGGGCGCTTTATTCCTGAATTCGGCAAGATTGTCGCGATGATGCAATTTAACATGTATCACCACTTTACAGTTGATGAGCACCTGCTGCGGGCAGTTGGCATTCTTGCCAATATCGAGCATGGTAATCTGTCCGATGATCACCCGATGTCGAGTGAACTGATCAAGTCGTTTTCAACCTCCTCGCGGCGTATTTTATATCTGGCGGTGTTGTTGCACGACATCGCCAAGGGTCGCCAGGAAAGCCATTCAACCGCCGGTGAACGGGTGGCAAGAGAGCTGTGTCCGCGACTTGGGTGCAGTGCTGCTGAAACCGATACCATTGCCTGGCTGGTGCGCTATCATCTGGTGATGAGCGATATTGCCCAGCGGCGCGACCTCAACGACTTTAAAACCATTCTTGATTTTACCGCGATCATCCAGTCTCCCGAACGTCTGAAGCTTATGTTGATTCTGACGGTTGTTGATATCAGGGCGGTTGGGCCGGGTGTGTGGAACGGCTGGAAAGGGCAATTGTTGCGCACATTGTATGACGAGGCAGAACCGGTTGTATCGGGTGGGCACAGCAAGATATCACGCACCGCCAGAACACAGGCTGCCCATACAGCTTTTCTGGAACTGGCAAAAGAAAAATCAACCGGACTGTCGGTCAAGGATGCCAAAAAATATATCAAACTTCACTATGCGCCCTATTGGCTGACCCTTGATACGGCCACCCAGCTGGCCCATGCCAAATTTGTTACCGAAGCAACAAAAGCAGGCATGCAGGTTGCAACACGCATTCATACGGACGCATTTACCGCTATTACCGAACTGACCGTTTTGGCCCCTGACCATCCGCGCCTGTTGTCCTTGCTGACCGGAGCGTGTTCGGCCCTTGATGCCAATATTGCCGGAGCGCAGATTTTTACCACCACCGATGGCATGGCTCTTGATACGCTGCTCATTCAGCGCACTCTTGAAGAAAAAGACGAATGCCAGCGGGCAGAACGCATTTCTGACCTGATCACCAAATTGCTGCACGGCGATGAGCGCTTGCGTAATGTGCTGGGCAAGCGGCAAAAAAGCGATAGCCGACTTGAGCCTTTTAGCGTTGAGCCACGGGTGGTGATCGACAATGATTCCTCCAACAAGCACACGGTTATTGAGCTGACCGGCCTTGATCGGGTCGGACTGTTGCACGATTTGACCGAGGCGCTGTTTTCCCTGAACCTCAATATTGCCTCGGCTCATATCACAACCTATGGCGAACGAGCCGTTGATGTGTTTTACGTCAGCGACCTGACTGGCGCGCAAATTTTAAACACTGATCGTCAGAACACCATTATTGGAGTTCTTTCCCAGGCACTGGCCGGTGAACAACCCGCTGTTCTTGAAGCGGCGGGGTGAACAAATGTCGATGATAAAATCTATCGCAACTGTCGGTGGCTTTACCATGATCAGCCGGGTGCTGGGCTTTGTCCGTGATGTGTTGATCGCAGCGCTTTTGGGGACCGGCGCGATTGCCGAAGCCTTTGTCATTGCCTTTCGCATTCCAAACCTGTTTCGGCGGTTGTTTGGCGAGGGTGCCTTTAACGCCGCCTTTGTGCCTCTATTTGCCAAACGCCTTGAGGCCGATGGACCCGATGCTGCCCGCGGGTTTGCCAATGAAGCGCTGGCCGGACTGGTGTTTGTCTTGCTGATTTTTTCTGCCCTTGCCATATTGTTCATGCCTGTCCTTGCCTATATTCAGGCGCCTGGTTTTATCGATGACAGCAAAAAATTTGAACTGACTGTGTTGATGAGCCGTATCGCTTTTCCCTATCTGGCCTTCATGTCAATTACTGCAATGTTGAGCGGTGTGCTTAATTCAATGCACCGCTTTAGCGCTGCTGCCGCTGCTCCCATTATTCTCAATGTAGTAATGATTATCGTTGTCGGCTGGCTGACATTTGCCGGTTGGGGCAATACACCTGAAACAGGTCGGGCAATGGTTTGGGGTGTCTCTTTTGCCGGGCTGGCGCAATTGACCATGTTGTGGATTGCCACCCGCCGGGCCGGTATGAAACTGAAACTTCGCAGACCACGCTACACACCTGCAGTTAAACGTTTGGTACAACTTGGTATTCCCGGAGTTATTGCTGGCGGAATCACGCAAATCAATCTGGTCATATCAACCGCTTTTGCCTCCATGCAAGATGGTGCAGCGCCGTGGTTGTATTATGCGGACCGGGTCTATCAATTGCCACTTGGCATTGTTGGAGTGGCAATCGGTATTGTCTTGTTACCCGAACTTTCGCGGCAATTGCGGGCCGGTGATACAAAAGCTGTCGATGAAAGCCAGAACAGGTCGCTGGAATTTGCCCTGTTTCTGACCATTCCTGCAGCCATTGCCCTGATGGCCATTCCGCAACCGGTTATGCAGGTATTGTTTGAGCGCGGTGCCTTTAACGCCAACGACACCACAGCCAGTGCTTATGCACTTGCAGCATTTGCCATTGGCTTGCCAGCCTTTGTTCTGGTTAAAGTTTTCTCGCCCGGATTTTTTGCCCGCGAAGATACCAAAACCCCGATGTATTTTGCCGGAGTTGGTGTAGCAGTTAATGTCATACTGGCTTTTGTGTTGTTTCAATATCTGAACCACATTGGCATTGCGCTGGCTGTTTCTATTGCTGGCTGGGTCAATGCCGCCATGCTTGGCATTACCCTGACCAATCGCGGGTTTTTCAAAACAGACAAACGGTTGCGGACAAACCTGTTCAAAACCTTGCTCAACAGTCTTTTCATGGGCGCGGTTTTGCTGGTCGCCAATAATTACCTGGCACCATATTTTACCTCGGCCACCTCACTGTCCATACGCCTCCTGTTACTGGGCGCAATGGTTGTTGTGGGCGGATTTTGCTATTTCGCAGCTTCACATTTCAGTGGCGCGTTCCGATGGCGTGATTTCAGACAGGCGTTTCGTCGCGCAAAATAACTGAGCGCTAAACTTGTTTCACTCACGGCTGTTCGAACGCCCTGCGTTCGGCCTCCGCAGGGCGGCGCAGTGGCGCCGGGCCGCGGTCGCGACCTTGGGCGGTTCCATGTAAAGATGAAACGCCCTATGCAAACCGCGTGCTTTGCGGCATATACACCGACAAATTGGTTTTGGAGAAAACAAATGACTGCTTTTGCCCCCCGGGTCTTTTCCGGTGTTCAACCTACCGGCAACTTGCACCTTGGCAATTATCTTGGTGCCATCAAGCGTTTTGTCGATATGCAAAAAGACCACGAATGCATTTATTGCGTGGTTGACCTGCATGCCATTACCGTCTGGCAGGACCCGACTGAACTTGCCCGCAACACCCGTGAGGTGACAGCTGCCTATCTGGCCGCAGGCATCGATGCCAAAGAGCACATTGTTTTTAACCAGAGCCAGGTGCCCCAGCATGCCGAGCTTGCCTGGGTGTTTAACTGCATTGCCCGGATGGGCTGGCTTAACCGCATGACGCAATTCAAGGACAAAGCCGGTAAAAATGCTGAAAATTCATCGGTAGGGCTATATGCCTATCCAAACCTGATGGCGGCCGACATTCTGACTTATCGCGCCACCCATGTACCGGTTGGTGAAGATCAAAAGCAACACCTTGAATTATCCCGCGACATTGCCCAGAAATTCAACAATGACTTTGCCGTGAGCATCAAGGGAGCCGGGTTCAAAGATGGTTTTTTTCCGCTGCCGGAACCATTGATAACCGGTGCTGCGACGCGGGTCATGTCGCTCAAGGATGGCTCGAAAAAAATGTCCAAATCTGATCCGTCTGACTTGTCACGGGTTAATCTGGCCGATGATGCCGATACTATTGCCCGCAAGATTAAAAAGGCGCGCACCGACCCCGATGCTTTACCGAGCCAGGAAGAAGGACTGAAAGGGCGCCCGGAAGCGGCAAACCTGGTGGGAATCTATGCGGCTCTGGCTGATAAAAGCAAAGCTGACGTTCTGACGGAATTTGGCGGTTCGCAATTTTCTGCTTTTAAACCGGCGCTGGTTGATCTGGCTGTGGATAAATTGGGACCGATGGGCGTTGAAATGAAAAAACTGATGGATGACAAATCCTATATTGATGGCGTTTTGGCCGATGGTAGCGCCAGAGCCCGAGCTATTGCCGAACCAATTATGCAGGATGTCAAAAAAATAGTCGGTTTTATAAGATCCTGACCCAAAGCACCGCATTGCAGAATTGGGTCTTGAACAGTTCCGGCAGATGCTTACTTTATAATTATTCTAAATTTTTTATGTGGCAGGCCATTGACTGCCCAAGCGGAGCTTAAAAAATGTTTATTCAGACCGAAGCAACCCCAAACCCGACAACGCTGAAGTTTCTTCCCGGTGAAACCGTTCTGGCAGGAAACCCTATTGATTTTCGCAAGGACAGTGACTTTTCATTTTCACCTTTGGCCAAACGACTGTTTGAAATCGAAGGCGTGGATGGGGTGTTTTTGGGTGCAGATTTCATTACGGTCACCAAAGATAATAATGACTGGCAACACCTGAAACCAGCCGTTCTGGGCGCCATTATGGAGCACTACATGTCTGGTGCTGCTGTGGTTGAAGGGCTGGGAGAGGCTCCATCTGGTGCAGAAGACTACGATGAAGCTGATAGCGAAATCGTTTCCACCATCAAGGAATTACTCGATACGCGGGTTCGTCCGGCAGTTGCCCAGGATGGTGGTGATATTACTTTCCACGGATTTAAAGACGGCATTGTTTCCCTGCAAATGAAGGGTGCATGTGCCGGTTGTCCAAGCTCCACCGCAACGCTCAAACACGGCATTGAAAACCTGCTTAAACATTTCATTCCTGAAATCAAAGAAGTCCGGGCTGTCTGAACCATGATAAAACCGGTTCTTAGCGACAAGGCGCTTGATCAACTGTTTCGCCGGGCCCGTTCTTTTAATGGCTGGCTGGAAGAAGATGTCAGTGAAATACAGTTGCAGGGCATTGTCGACCTGATGAAGATGGCGCCGACCAGTGCCAATTGCCAACCGGTTCGCCTGTTGTTTCTGAAAACCAGTGAGGCAAAAAATCGCCTTAAACCCCACCTGATCGAAAGCAACATCGAAAAAGTGATGAGTGCTCCGGCAGTGGTGATCATTGGCCATGATCTGGAGTTTTATGAAAACCTGCCAAAATGGTTTCCGCACACCGACGCGCGCAGCTGGTTTGCCGGTAATGATGCCCTGATCGAAACGACAGCTTTTCGCAATGGTACCTTGCAAGGGGCCTATCTGATGCTGGCTGCACGATCCCTTGGCCTTGACTGCGGGCCGATGTCAGGTTTTGACAATGCCGGCGTTGATGAAGAGTTTTTTTCTGACAGCACCATAAAGTCAAATTTCATTTGCGGTCTGGGTTACGGTGATCCGAAATCGATTTTTGATCGCAGCCCGCGCCCGTCATTTGATGACCTTGCAAAAATCCTCTAAGACCCTTTGCCATGTATATTCTTGGTCTTGATACCACCCAGGCAGCCTGCTCGGCGGCGATTTTTAATCTCTCATCCCGGCGCATTTGCGCAAGGGTGTGGGAAAAAATGCCGCGCGGCCATGCCGAAGCCCTGCCGGCAATCATTGCCAAAACGCTTGATCAGGCCGGGTTATCATTTGCGGATATTACAAGTCTGGCAACCAGTGTCGGGCCTGGCACCTTTACCGGGGTGCGAGTTGGCCTTTCAGCAGCGCGCGGGTTTGCACTGGCGCTGGATTTGCCGCTGGTCGGGATTACCTCGCTTGAGGCCATCGCAGCCGGGGTGGAAAATTACCGGCAAAAAACCATCCTTGCTGCCTTTGATGCCCGGCGCGATGAGGTTTATGTACAGCTTTTTGACAAGGGTGAACCCAGCCAGCCACCTCAATTGCTTGATGTGAAATCAGCGGCTAATCTTACCGGAGGGCGTTCGGTTGAGGTCGTTGGTACTGCCAGCATATTGTTGGTTGAGCAAAACAGCGCTCTTGTCCTAAGCCAGGCATCTGACCTGCCCGATGCGGCTGTGGTTGCGACACTGGCCGCCCGACAAGAAAGCCAGGATACGGTCCAACCGCTTTATTTACGCCGGGCTGATGCCAAGGCTCAGACACCACTTTTGAACATTCAATCAGGGCAACTGGAACTCAAACAGGTAAATGCAAATCATTGTGAAATTCTCGCCGACATTCACGCGCAAGGGTTTTCCAACCCCTGGTCAGTAAAAAACATTGCGACCAGCTTGCTCAGCCCCGGTGTGAAGGGCTTGCTGGCATCAGGAAACAACGATGAACCGCTGGGATTTATCCTGATACGCGACGCCGCCGGTGAGCGTGAAATACTCACCATCGCAGTCAGGCTTGATGCCCGGCGCCGCAGTGTCGCAAGCTTCCTGCTCAAGGCCATTTCCGGTGAGGCTGGCAAGGAGGGCATAAAAAAAGTTTTTCTGGAAGTCAGCGAAAATAACTTTGCGGCACAAAACCTCTATAAAAAATTTGGTTTTGCCACCTGTGGCAGGCGTAAGAAATACTACACTGAAAATGATGGCCAAAAATACGATGCTATTGTTATGGAGCAAACCATATAATTTGCGCATCGCGCTGCAAGGGACTATATCTTTGCCAACGAGGGAACAAAATGAATGATATTGAAAAATCCTGCCTTGACAAAGGCATGCGGATGACCGGCCAGCGGCGGACCATTGCGCGCACCATTGCCCGGTCTGATGATCACCCTGATGTGGAAGAGCTGCACCGGCGGGCGGTCAAAATCGATGATAACATTTCCATTGCAACCGTATATCGAACGGTAAAACTGTTTGAGGATGCAGGCATACTCGAGCGCCACGACTTTCGCGAAGGGCGCGCGCGTTATGAACCGGTTACCGATGAGCACCATGACCATTTAATCGACATGAATTCAGGCGAGGTTATAGAGTTTCGCAACGAAGAAATTGAAGAGCTGCAGCGCGCTGTTGCCAAAAAACTTGGTTACAAACTGGTCGATCACCGGCTGGAGCTCTATGGCGTTAAAATCAAAACTGGCGACGATGATTAAAGCTGGTTTTATTCTCGGTAAAATAGCGGTCAGCATATTACCGGTTATGGTTGTTCAGTCGGTATTGCGCAAAACCTCACCGCAGTTGGCCCGCAAATTTCCGCAACGTTATTACAGCTGGCTGAACCAGACAATGGAGGCCCGCATTACGGTGAGCGGGGAGCCGGTTACAAATCAGGCCTGTCTGTTGATTTCCAACCATGCCTCCTGGCAGGATATATTGCTGCTGGGCGGTACGCTGCCGATTTCTTTTGTTGCCAAAAGCGAGGTTGCAGACTGGCCGATTGTCGGCCGGTTGGCAAAACTGGGTGGCACACTGTTTATTGACCGCGCCCGCAGACAGGCGGCAGGGGAAACCAAAAACCAGATGCAGACGCGGCTGGATGAAGGTGGGTCACTGGTTCTGTTTCCCGAAGGCACAACCAATGACGGCAATCAGATTCTGCCCTTTAAATCGTCCCTGTTCGGAGCCAGCCAGATGGAAATTGACGGGAAGCCGGTTATCGTCCAGCCGGTTTCAATCGCCTATCAAAGAGTTTGGGGGTTGCCCATGGGCCGCGAACGGCGCACGCAATTTGCCTGGCCCGGCGATATCGGTTTTACCGAACACTTGTGGAGCAACCTGAAAAGCGGGCCGCTGGATGTGGCCATTCACTTTCATCCAGCTACCGACATAAAGCAGGCCGGGGGGCGCAAACAACTGGCCAAGCTGTGCGAGGAACAGGTTCGCGATGGCCTTGCCAACCTGATTGCCAACAGTCGAGCGGAAGAATAAAGTTTGTATCAATGGCCGCAAAAACCCTGTAAAGAAGCGGCAATTTTCTAAAACCTGCCGGATCCAATGAACTCAGAACCCAATAAAAAGGTTTTTATCAAAACCTATGGCTGTCAGATGAATGTCTATGATTCTGAGCGCATGAATGATGTGCTTGGGTCGCTGGGCTATGATGCTGTTGATGGCCCGGAAAATGCCGATCTGGTTATCCTGAACACCTGCCACATTCGCGAAAAAGCGGCTGAAAAAGTGTATTCGGAAATTGGCCGCCTGCGCCAGCTTAAGCAGGAGCGCCTGGTCGAGGGCAAACAGGCAATTATTGCGGTTGCCGGTTGTGTGGCCCAGGCTGAAGGTGAAGAAATTGTTCGCCGCGCTCCTGCAGTTGATCTGGTGTTTGGACCCCAGACCTACCACCGACTGCCACAGTTGATTGAAGCGGTTGTTGCCGGTGACAAAAAAATCATCGAAACAGACTTTCCCGCCGAAGACAAATTTAATGACCTTGAACAGAAAAATTCGGTAAAATTACTGGCGCGGGGTGTCAGCGCCTTTCTCACCGTTCAGGAGGGCTGTGACAAGTTTTGCGCTTTTTGCGTTGTACCCTTTACCCGCGGGGCCGAATTTTCCCGGCCGGTTGAGCAAATTGCAGCTGAAGCGCGCGCGCTGGCAGATGCCGGGGTGCGTGAAATCACGTTGCTGGGGCAAAACGTCAATGCCTATCTTGGTTTGGACGCCAACAATCGCCAATATTCCCTTGGCCGTTTGCTGGAGCATCTGGCTGAAATTGACGGTATTGAGAGGTTGCGCTTTACCACCAGTCATCCACGCGATATGGACGATGAACTGATCGCTGCCCTTACCGACAACAAAAAAGTCATGCCCTATCTGCATCTGCCGGTGCAGGCCGGATCTGACAAAACCCTTAAAGCCATGAACCGCCAGCATACTGCCCGCCACTACATTGACCTAATTGCAAAAATCCGCAAAAGCCAACCCAACCTTGCCCTGTCAGGCGACTTTATCGTCGGCTTTCCCGGTGAAAGTGAACAGGATTTTGAAGAAACCCTGGCGCTGGTACGTGAAGTGACTTATGCTCAGGCTTATTCCTTTAAATATTCGGTTCGACCGGGCACCAAGGCGGCAGAAATGGCCGGACAGGTGCCTGAAGAGGTCAAATCTGAACGGCTGGCGCGGCTGCAAGAGCTGCTTAATGAACAGCAATTGCAATTCAATCAGGCCTGTCTGGGCCAGCAGTTTGATTTGCTGCTGGAACGCCCGGGACGCCAGGACGGCCAACTGGTTGGTCGCTCACCCTACCTGCAATCGGTGTTTATTGATGCAAATGGTCACAAAATTGGTGAAATCGTGCGTGTATGTGTCGATAATGTTGGCCCTCACAGCCTTTCTGCCCATATAGTGTAAAGAGTCATGACATTTTGTTGAGGAGAAACGTCACTTGTCACCGGTAAGTTCCACCGGCAATTTGCAAACAGACCACACCACGCATGCTGATGATTTCAGTGTGGTAAAGTCTTTTGACAACAACAGAGAATTGTCGTCGCTGTTTGGCGAGCATGATGAACACCTTTCCATCATCGAAAACGAGTTGCAGGTCGCCATAACCCCGCGCGGCAACAAACTTTCCATTCGCGGCAACCAGCAGGCATGTGAAAGCGCTGCCCGCGTACTTGATGCTCTTGCCAACCGTAATCTCAACCACCTCGATATCACCATTGGTGATGTCAAAGGAGCCATTCGCATGTCTCGCACCAACACCCAACAACACCAGATGAACCAGCTGATCCAGATTAAAACTCCGCGCAAGATGATTTCACCGCGTTCGCCCGGACAGGCAAAATACATTTCTGCCATTGCCCAAAACGAACTGGTATTTGGCTCAGGTCCAGCGGGAACCGGCAAATCCTATCTGGCGGTTGCCTGTGCTGCTGAAGCATTGCTTGAAGGTCGGGTGGAGCGGATCATTTTTTCACGCCCGGCAGTTGAAGCAGGTGAAAATCTTGGGTTTCTGCCTGGCGACATGAAAGAAAAAGTCGACCCCTATCTGCGCCCACTCTATGACGCGCTATATGATGTGATGCCGCAGGCAAAGGTTGAACGCGATATTGCCGATGGCACCATTGAGATTGCACCGCTTGCCTTTATGCGCGGTCGCACCCTGGCAAACTCATTCATTATTCTTGATGAAGCGCAAAACACCACACAACAGCAAATGAAAATGTTCCTGACCCGACTTGGTGAAGGCAGTTGCATGGTGGTCAATGGTGACCCGTCACAGATTGATCTGCCGGGCAATGTGGTATCTGGCCTTGCCCATGCAACCGGGCTGCTGGAAGAAATCAAAGGGATAGCCCATGTGGTTCTGACCCAGGAAGATATTGTCCGTCATCCGCTGGTTTCGCGTATCGTTGGGGCGTATGATGGAGATCGCAATTGATCAGCAACGACATAAACCAACTGGAATTGCGCGTTGATGATGACAACTGGAAGCAAATAGATGATCTTGCACATATTGTGACCGGCGCGTTTAAGGCAGGGCTGGAAAGCTCAGGAGTGTCGATTGCCGATGTCGGTGCAACCATCGTTTTGGCTGATGATTTGACAGTAAAACAACTCAACCAGCAATGGCGAAATCAGGAAAATGCAACGAATATTCTCTCTTTTCCCGCCCCAAAAGATGAAAAAACCGAAACCGGTCAACGCTACCTCGGCGATATGATTTTGGCCTGGGGAGTTGTCAGCGGTGAGGCTGACGAACAAGGCAAGGCTTTGGCAACACATTTGTGCCATCTTGTTATACATGGTGCTTTGCACCTGCTTGGCTATGACCATATGAAAGATGATGAAGCCCGGCAAATGGAAGACTTGGAAAGAACGGCTATGACGGCGCTGAAACTACCCGATCCTTATTTGCCCAATGTTGCAATAAAGGAAATGATCAAACTCTGATGTCCAAAACAGATAACATGCCCGGCCGCGGGTCTGAACAGAACAATGACACCCAGACTAATGGGCGGTCATTTTGGTGCAAATTACAAAAATTGTTTTCCTTTGGCCCTGATACAGACTTGCGACAAAGCATTGAAGAGGTAATCGAGCAACACGAAAGCGCCCCGGATGACACGCTGGTTCGTCCCGAAGCTCGCTCGATGATGCTAAATCTGTTGAAATTCTCTGATGTGCGGGTCGATGATATTATGGTGCCGAGGGCCGATGTGATCGCCATTGAAGATCAGGCAACAGTCAATGAACTGTTGGGTATTTTTTCCGAGGCAAACCATTCGCGTATTCCTATTTTTAAAGATACGCTCGATGACCCCTGTGGCATGGTTCACATCAAGGATCTGATGCGCTGGTTGACAATCGGGGAAAAAGCGGCTCCGGCCAAAAAAAGCACCCCGAAATCCTCCGACCGGAAAACGGTTGCTGGCAAGAAAACGCGCCGAGCGCCCAATCGCAATACAAAAATTGTCGATACAAATATTATCCGTGAAGTCCTGTTTGTTCCACCATCCATGCCTGCCACTGATCTACTTTTAAAAATGCAATCGGTACATATTCATCTGGCTATTGTGGTGGACGAGTATGGCGGTACAGACGGCCTTGTATCGATTGAGGATGTGGTCGAAGAAATTGTTGGTGAAATCTCTGATGAGCACGATGATGATGCCGATTTTCTGGTAAAAACAACTGACGGTAACTACATTGCCGATGCGCGTGCACCAATCGAGACGGTTGAAAATGTCCTGAAAATTGACCTGCTGCCTGACGAACAGGACGAAGATGCAGACACCCTTGGCGGTTTTGTTTTTTCAATGCTGGGGCGGGTGCCGGTGCGTGGTGAACTTATTCGCCACAACAGTGGTATCGAATTTGAGATCGTGCAGGCAGATGCGCGGCGGGTTAAACGGATCAAAATCCACGCAAACCCGTCTTTGCCCGGCAGTACATAAGAGCAATGTTGAAAACACCGAACCAACTTGCATTTTTCGATAATTTATCAAAATGGCAACGCCGTGCCATTATTTTTTTTTCCGGCATAGTCGCCAGCATGGCGTTGCCTCCGGCCGATATCTGGCCAGCAGTCTTTGTTGCTTTTTCGACGTTGGTCATACTGCTTGACGCGATTGAGCGTCGCGCCCTTTCACCAACCAAAAAATTCAAGGCAGCTTTTGCCTGTGGTTGGCTTTTTGGTTTTGGATATTTTGTTGTGTCCTTGTACTGGATCGGTGCTGCCCTTCTGGTTGAAGCAGATAAATTTGCGGTTTTATTGCCGCTGGCAGTAGCTGCGCTTCCTGCAGGAATAGCGTTGTTCTGGGGCCTTGCAACTGGCTTTGCTGTTTTGGCGTGGCGGCCCGGACTTAGCAGAATTCTGGTTTTAGCTGTTGCATTTACCCTGACCGAGTGGTTGCGGGGTTGGGTGTTGACCGGCTTTCCCTGGAACACAATAGGCTATACCAGTGCTGGCATGGGTGGCATTGACCAGCTTGCATCTTTTACCGGACTTTACGGGGTTACTTTTTTTGTGCTGGTTTGCGCCATGGCTCCAGCTTTGCTTTTTTCCCGGCGCAGAAATTTTATTATGGCCGGGTTTTTGTTTGCCAGTTTTGCCGCCCTGTGGATTGGTGGAAACTTTTATAAAGACCTCAACAGGGACAATCGCCCGGCTGCAGGCCCTGTAATCCGGGTTGTTCAACCAAACATCGACCAGAGAAAAAAGTGGGATCGGGCTTTCAGGCAAGCGAATATCGAAAAATATTTTCAACTCTCAGCTTTGGACCCGGCTTCAGGCAGTGCACCAGGCAAAAGATTTGATGCATTGATCTGGCCCGAAAGTGCCTTGCCGTTGCTGTTTGATGAAAGCCCTTTGCTGCAGGCTCGCGTTGCAGATATTTTGCCACCGGACACGGTATTGATCATGGGTGCATTGCGACGGGAGCGCAAAGTAACTTCCGGTGAAGCACAAAACGAGTTCTTCAATTCCGTGCAGGCGGTTGACTCCGAAGGAAAGGTTGTTGCCACTTATGACAAGTTTCACCTGGTGCCATTTGGCGAATATCTTCCCGGAGAAGAGTGGTTAACACCTCTGGGCTTGCGCAAAATTGTCGCAATACCCGGCGGGTTCACGAGTGGCCCGGGTCCGCAAACGCTTAAAGCAGGAACCCTTCCAGACTTCTCGCCACTGGTGTGTTATGAAATCGGCTTTCCCGGACAGGTTGTTGACCAGAACAATCGCCCTGGCTGGATTGTCAATGTTACAAATGACGGCTGGTTCGGTAAAACAGCGGGTCCATACCAACATCTCGCGCAAGCAAGATTCCGGGCGATTGAACAAGGGTTGCCCATCGTGCGCGCAGCCAACACCGGCATTTCTGCTGTAATCGATCCGTTCGGCAAAATCGTTGACTCAATCCAGTTGGGGACTTCCGGTATCATGGACGTCAAGTTACCAAATCCACGCGAACCAACAGTATATACTCGCTATGGTAACTGGGCTGCTGTTGCACAAATTGTCGGTATGCTGATTATTTTAAGCAGTCTTTCCACAGTATTTGGTTTGTTCGGCATGCGCGGAAAACGCCAATAGCAGCGGTTTTTTTGACCTGTTAACTATTTCTGTAAACATAAGTGTATTTTTATTTTGCAATCCACATGTGGTATGTAATATGAGTACCCTGAACATTACGGCTCCACTTGATCTTCTTGTGAGCTGTTCAGGTCGGGGGCTTTCGATCTGAGGAACAAATGGTTAAAAAAAATCCCAACCCAATTGACGTTCATGTAGGCAACCGCGTTCGAATGAGACGGATGCTGGTCGGTATGAGCCAGGAGAAACTGGGTGATGCTTTGGGGCTGACATTTCAGCAAGTTCAAAAATATGAAAAAGGCGCAAATCGCGTCAGTGCCAGCAGGCTTTACCAGATGGCCAGCACGCTGGGCGTGCCAATTCAATTTTTCTTTGACGACATGCCCCTTGCCACCCAGAACGCCAATTCAGACGGACTGGCAGAAAGTAACAATGCCGGATTACTGATGGATTTTTTAAATTCTTCAGAGGGCTTCCAGCTGGGCCGGGCTTTCAGCACAATTGAAGACCCCAATGTCAGACGAAAGGTTCTCGAACTGGTAAAATCCCTGTCGACAAAATCGTAACGAATCAATAGTTGACCTTCACACAAAAGCTTGCCATGTATCCGCGCGAGAATTTTAATTATCGGCGCGATTAAAAAGTTGCGCCCAAAACTCCCTGAAAAGCATGGGCTGTTTTTCGGGGACGTTCTTTGGAGACTGTAGCAAATGGCGCGCCAAAAATATCTATTTACCAGTGAATCGGTTTCAGAAGGCCATCCCGACAAGGTTTGCGACCGTATTTCTGATGAAATCGTAGACTTGTTTTACCGTCAGGCGGAAAAGGACGGCCTGGATACGGCGCATGTCAGAGCGGCTTGCGAAACACTGACAACCACCAATAAGGTTGTGGTTGCAGGCGAATATCGCGCTTCTGATTCAATCAGCAAAGAGCAAATTGAGCAAACTGTCCGCGATGCGGTAAAAAGCATTGGCTATGAGCAGGATGGCTTTCACTGGAAAAACTGCAACGTGGAAATCGTTTTGCACGCGCAGTCAGTTGATATTGCTCAAGGGGTGGATGCCAGCGGCAACAAAGATGAAGGTGCGGGCGACCAGGGCATTATGTTTGGTTATGCCTGCCGTGAAACCCCCGACCTTATGCCGGCCCCGGTTTATTATTCGCACAAAATTCTCGAACGACTTGCACAGGTTCGCCATTCAGGAGAGCAGAAAGCCCTTGGGCCGGATTCAAAAAGCCAGATCACTGTTCGTTATGAAAACGGCAAACCGGTTGGTATTGCTGAAGTTGTGGTATCGCACCAGCACCTTGATGAAAGCCTGACGTCGCAGGATATGCATGACATCATCGCCCCTTATGTGCACGAGGTAGTACCAGCAGGGTGGATTTCTGACGATACAACTTGGCATATCAACCCGACCGGCAAATTCTTTATTGGAGGCCCGGACGGCGACTGCGGCCTGACAGGGCGAAAAATCATTGTTGATACTTACGGTGGTGCTGCCCCGCATGGCGGTGGTGCATTCTCTGGTAAAGACCCAACCAAAGTTGACCGCTCGGCTGCCTATGTTTCGCGCTATCTGGCAAAAAATATCGTTGCTGCCGAACTTGCTGACCGTTGTACCATTCAGCTTTCCTATGCCATTGGTGTGGCAAGACCTTTGTCCATTCACGTTAATCTGCACGATACGGGAAATGTCAGTGAAGAAAAACTGGAAGAGATTATTGCTGAAGTGATGGACTTGCGCCCGCGCGGCATTCGCGATCATTTGCAACTGAACCGGCCAATTTATGCCCGCACTGCTGCTTATGGCCATTTTGGCCGCACACCTGATGCTGATGGTGGTTTTTCGTGGGAAAAAACCGATCTGGTTGAAGCCATTAAAAACGCTGTCTGATTGCTTTGGGTGAGAAAAAGACCAAACCTGATTTCAAGTTTTATGGACGCATCAAGGGTGTCCGGCTCAGTGATCGCCAATCCAGACTGATTACTTCGCTGTTGCCGCAGGTGCGCCTTGACCTGAACCAGCCGCTGCCGGTTAGCCATCAGGAAACCTGGCTGGAAATCGGCTTTGGCGGTGGTGAGCATCTGGCCCATCAAGCCATCAACAATCCTCATATTTCCTTCATCGGGGCTGAGCCCTTCGTCAATGGTGTGGCCAAATTGCTGGTTGCCATTGAGGAAAACAACATTGGTAATCTGGCTATCCATGATGATGATGTACGCACGCTACTCCCGAAAATCCCCGATGCCTGCCTTTCGCGGGTCTTTGTGCTTTATCCCGACCCCTGGCACAAACAGCGCCACCGCAAGCGCCGTATGGTCAATGATGACACGGTTGCCCATTTTCATCGCATACTTAAACCTGCTGGTGTATTTCGGTTTGCCAGCGACATAGAAGATTACGTCCAGTGGACAGTAGCGGCAGTCAGAAAGCATGGCGGCTTTGAATTTAGCGGAGATTCGATCCGTGACTGGCGCCAGCCGCCCGCCGACTGGCACCGCACCCGATATGAGGCAAAAGCCCTTCGAGAGGGTCGCACCCCGTCCTACATAAGCTTCATACGCCGATGAATACTGAGGCTCTTGCGCTCACTGGCAAAAAGTGTATATAGAAGGGGAATTTTTCATTCTCATAAATCTGAAATTTCAGATTGCCGATCGGCAAATTTGAGAGTGGGCCCGCCGGGCCCGCTTTTTTTGTGTTTGTAATTAGGGACCAGACTTTTGACAGAAACTGGCGACATGGAAAAACGACTGGTTCGTGAAAACAGGCCGGGATAGATGATTGCCAAAATTGGCGAACAAGAGCTCAGTGAACTGGGCATT
>UOEC01000187.1_pt1 | contig 17849 bp, 17 predicted proteins | sample 1988601 | NCBI WGS metagenome assembly UOEC01 (sample SAMEA4712195, study PRJEB27164) | hydrothermal vent metagenome | biome: marine basaltic hydrothermal vent biome; feature: marine hydrothermal vent; material: mineral | place: Pacific Ocean | collected 2011-06-14/2011-07-23 | depth 1719 m
TTGATCAGCCCGCGGGTATCACGCGCCGCCAGCGCCCGCGGCACATTATCAAGACTGAGCACCGAGGTCTTGACCTCAAAACCCGCCGCATTCGCCTGCGCCTCGGTCAAACCAACGCTGGCCACCTGCGGATCGCTGAACACCACCGCTGGCATGACCGCATTGTCATAGGAAAAACTGTTGCTGTTCATGGCGTTCTTTGCCGCAATTTTTGCGCCATAAGCCGCCATATAAACAAACTGGTCGCTGCCGGTCACATCACCCGCTGCATAAACATTTTCACGACTGGTGCGCATCCGGCCATCTACCTTGATCCCGCCCCTGCTGCTCACGTCAATGCCAACAGCTGCCAAATTCATCCCGTCACTGTTTGGCGCTCGCCCCGAAGCAATCATCACCTTTTCCGCCACAACACTTTTACCACCGCCCAGAAAAAGCTTCACACCGTCATCGCCCTGCTCAATCCTGTCATAGGTAATGCCACTGACAATCTCGATCCCCTCATCAGCAAAATACCCGGTAAGCGCCTTGCTGATTTCCGGTTCAGCTTCAGGCAACAATCCACGTCTGCTGATCAGCATCACCTCAACCCCGGCCCGGGCAAATATCTGGGCAATCTCAGCCCCGATATACCCGGCCCCGATAATCATCATTGAGCGCGGCAAAGTTTCCATTTCCAGCGCCGTAGTGCTGGTCAGATACGGCACATCCTTGATGCCGGAAATCGAAGGCAATGCCGGCCGACTGCCGGTCGCAATAATGACCTTTTTGGCTTCGATGGTTTTGCCATCGACCTGCAATGCCCCGTCATCAGCAAATGAGGCCTGTCCTTCGATGTAGGTGACCGCCTCATAGGCCGGTAAAATATCGCTGTATTTGGCCTGACGCAAATCATCAACCAGCGCCTGTTTTTGCCTCACCACAGCTTGCCAGTCATCCACCTGTGCCGACGCCGATATCCCGTCAAAACGCCCCGCGACACCTGCCATATGCAAGGTTTCCACCGCCCGGATCAGCGCTTTGGAAGGCACACAGCCAACATTGACACAAGTGCCGCCAATGGTGCCATGACCGATAAGCGCCACCTGCGCGCCCTCATCAGCCGCCGTAATCGCAGCAGAAAACCCGGCCGATCCGGCCCCGATAACCGCCAGATCATAGGCGTCATCATCACAACAATCACTCATCTCAGGTCTCCAGTTTCAAATTTGCAGACCGCACATAAAACCAATACGCCAACACCAGTGCAACCGCTGCCAGCGAAATTCGCAAAGCATAACGAAACTCCAGCCAGATCAGCAGGCTTGAGAACAGCACCACCAAAACAGCGATAATCACTTTGGGGGAAGGCCCCTGGCTCCCCGCCTGTAAATAGAGCGCATAGGCCACAACGCCAAGGCTGCCAAACAGCATCGGGAACAAGAAATAATCAAGCCCGCCCACCAGTCCGGCAAGGCCAACACCGGTGAACGCAATCACCAACAACGGGGTAAAACAACAAACAGCCGCAACCAGACTGCCTGCAACACCGCCTTTAAGCATTTTTGAATTCTTTGGGATTTCCGAACCGGTCATTTTTTCTCTCGTCTTGTTCAAATTGTCAGCATAAGATACGATCTGTAGTAACTACAGATGCAAGGAAAATTTTCACATGCCAAAACCCGGACGCGGATACGCAATTGGTGAAATGTCACGGGCAACCGCTGTCAACATCGAAACCATCAGATATTACGAGCGCATCGGCGTCATGCCAAAACCTGACCGCACCGCAGGCGGCAACCGGCAATACAGCCACGACCAGCTTAAACGCCTGTTTTTCATCCGCCGCTGCCGCGACCTTGGTTTCAGCCTCAGCGAAGTCAGGGCACTGCTTGCCATGGTCGATGGGCAGGATTTTAGCTGCAGTCAGGTTCACGAAATGACCATCGCTCACCTCGGCACAATCAGACAAAAACTGACCAGTTTGCAACAACTTGAAAAAACTTTACAACAAATGGCCGCCACCTGCAGCAAAGGCGATGTCCCTGAGTGCCCGGTTATTGATGCACTTTTTGAACTTTCCTGAAAGTTTACGCAAAACAGCCCCAATCTTGAAAAATCCGCTGATAATCCCCATATATCAATCATACGAATCAGATGTTATAGACTTAGCAACGCGCTCCATCCCATGCAGCCGCAAGGGAAGGTTGTGCGCGTATTTTCAGGAGGAATTTCCATGTTTTTGTTAGAAGGTGCCAGTGTTTTTGTTCTTATTTTGCTTGTCCTTGCGGTCCTTACGATCTTTTTGGGCATCAAAATTGTCCCGCAGGGTTTCAATTTCACAGTCGAACGCTTTGGTAAATTTACCAAAACACTCACCCCCGGCCTTGGCCTGATTTTGCCTTTTATTGACCGCATCGGGGCCAAACAAAACATGATGGAGCAGGTCATGGAGGTTGACAGCCAGGAGGTTATCACCCGCGATAACGCCATGGTCATGGTCGATGGTATTGCCTATTTTCAGATCATGAACGCTGCCAAAGCCTCATACGAGGTCAACGACCTGCTGCGAGCTATTGAAAACCTCACCATGACCAATATCAGGACGGTTATGGGTTCGATGGACCTTGATGCCCTGCTGGCCCAGCGTGATGAAATCAACCACAAATTGCTCTCGGTGGTCGATGAAGCAGCAGCTCCCTGGGGCGTGAAAATGACCCGCATCGAGATCAAGGACATTAAACCGCCGCAGGACCTGGTTGATTCAATGGCCAACCAGATGAAAGCTGAACGGGACAAGCGGGCAACAATTCTGGTGGCCGAAGGTGAGCGCCAGTCCGCTATTTTATCTGCTGAAGGCGACAAGCAGGCCGTGGTACTGGAAGCAGAAGGCCGCCGCGAAGCAGCCTTTCGCGATGCCGAGGCACGCGAACGCGAAGCTGAAGCAGAAGCCAAAGCAACTACCATGGTCTCAAAAGCGATCGCCGAAGGTGACATTCAGGCCGTCAATTATTTTGTTGCCAACAAATACATCGGCGCCCTTGAAGGCATTGCAACATCAAACAATCAAAAACTGTTGCTGATGCCCCTTGATGCAACCGCCATGATGGGTTCGGTTGCCGGCATAGCCGAAATCGCCAAAGAGGCTTTTAATGGCAACACTTCAAATCGCGACACGGGCTCGAGCAAGAAACCAGCCAGCAAAACGGCCCCCAAAGTCAGGTCTCATACTGGAGAGTCATAATGGAAAATATCCTCAATTTCTTTGGCCCCTGGACCTGGTTCATCATTGGTGTCGTCCTGCTCCTGTTTGAGCTGGCCGCCACCGGTGTGTTCTTTATCTGGTTGGGGGCTGCTGCTATCGTCACCGGCCTGATCGACCTGATAATCCCGATGAGTTGGCAGATAGAACTTGCAGTTTTTGCCAGCCTGTCAGTGATTTTCGTATTGGTTGGCCGCCCCATCGTGATGAAACGCATCAACCTGGAAACCGACCAACCCAACCTCAACAAGCGCAACCAGAACTTCATCGGCCGACGTTACCAGTTGAGCGAGCCGGTAAAGGGTGGTCGCGGCACCCTGAAAATCAACGACACCCTGTGGCGTATTCGCGGCGAGGACTCTCCACAAGGTACATGGGTAAAAATTACCGCTGTTGATGGTATGGAGTTGGTCGTAGAGGCAGATGAGGGTTAACCGGTCTACTTGACCCCGATCCGCAACAGGGCAAAATACACCAGCTGTTAACCATAAATCGCCTAAAGTTCGGCTATGAACAGCGCGACCAAAACCGGGACATACCTGCTGCCTCTCCTGGCTGGCAGCGCTATGCTTTTATCTGCCACCGCTGGCGTTCAGGCCCAGCAAACCGGCCAGCAAGCTGGTTTGTTGCGCCCCAGCCTTGATGTAGAAAATAATCTGGATGGTCTGCCACCTGCATCGACACAGGCCCCGGTCCAGCAAACTAACGCCCCGCGCGCCATCACCTTGCAAACCAACCAGCCCCAATCACAACCGCTGCCGCCACCCCCGCTGCCGCCCCGCCAGCCAGAAGCTGACCCCTTTGGCCCAACCGGCATGCGGGTCGGCAGTTTCCGACTTTTTCCGGTTTTGGAAATCACCACCGACTTTTCCGACAATGTCCGTTCATCCTCCAATAACAAAAAGAAAGACGTTGGCCTGCGTCTGGCACCATCTTTGCGCCTGGAAAGCGACTGGGTGCGCCATTCGCTTAATTTCAATGCCTCTGGCGAATCGGTTTTCTACGCCAAAACCGATGATGAAAATTCCAACACCTTCACCGCCAGCACCGACTTGCGTCTTGATATCCGCCGTGATGTCAATTTGCTCAATTCCATTACCTACCAGTTGAGTGAAACCTCTTCATCCTCCAGCGAAGTGCCTGGCACTGCCATTGGCAACCGCAAGGACCACCGCCTGACCTACACATCCGCCCTGACCAGCCAATTTAACCGTATGGTCGCAACATTGACCGGCGGCATCGACTGGCGGTTCTTTGATGATGTCAAGCTGGCCGGTGGTGGCACCGAAAACAACGCCGACCGCGAATATATCGAACCCTCGCTGCTGCTTCGTCTGGGTTATGAAATTTCCCCGGCAGTTACACCATTTATTGAGGCTGGTTACACCCCACGCATCCACGCACAAACCCTCGATCGCAATGGCATTCGCCGCAATTCAATCGGCCTGACGGCCAGCGCCGGCATTGGCTTTAATCTGTCACCGATCTGGGATGGCGAAGTTGCCCTGACCTACGATTATCGAAATTTCGACGACAACAGTTTGACCACCGTTAATTCTGTCGGTGTGAACGCCACCATCAACTGGCGGCCAACTCAACTGACTACAGTCACCTTCCAGTCAACCACCGGCATTGATGAAAGTTCAACCGCTGGCATTTCCGGCACCCGAACCCTTGACCTGAATGTCGACTTGTCTCACCGTTTCCGAGAAAACCTCACTGGCAACCTCGGCTTTGGCTTTAACTACAGCGACTTTGTCGGCAGCAGCAATGACGATATGAATTACACCATGAACGCTGGCCTGGCTTATGCAATTCGCCGCCAGTGGGAGTGGGTGGCAAATTACCAGTTTACCCGCTTCAAATCAGGTACCGCTGGCAACAGCTACAGCGAAAACCGTATTTCAACCGGCATTCGGTTCCGTCTATGAGGCATCTGTTTCGGCAAGTAACTCTTTAATCTGGGCTCTAAAGTCACCGCCCAAATCTTCCCGCTCAAGACCATAGGCAACATTGGCCGCCAAAAACCCGATTTTTGAGCCGCAATCATAGGTCTTGCCGGAAAACTGATAGCCATAAAACGGCTGTTCTTTCATCAGGGCAATCATCGCATCGGTAATCTGAATTTCACCGCCCGCGCCAGGATTCTGCTGGTCAATCTTGTCAAACACCTCCGGCTGCAAAATATAGCGTCCGGAAATAATCTGGTTTGACGGAGCATCTTTAACGGCTGGTTTCTCGACCATGGAAGTAATCCTGAAGGTATCGCCCACATGATCGGCAAAACCAACCACACCATATTTAGAAACATCCTCTTTCGGCACTTCTTCCACCGCAACAACATTGCCGCCTTTTTCAGCATAAACATCCATCATCTGCGACAGACACCCTTTTTTTGCATGCATCAGCATGTCAGGTAAAACCAGAGCAAAAGGTTCATTGCCAACAAGTTCGCGGGCGCACCACACCGCATGGCCCAAACCCAGCGGTTCCTGTTGGCGGGTAAAGCTGGTCTGTCCGGCACCGGGCAAATCTTCATTCAACTTGTCAAGCGCCTCGGTTTTTCCTCGCGCCCGCAAAGTTTCTTCAAGCTCGAACTGCTTGTCGAAATGATCCTCGATTACCGCTTTGTTGCGTCCGGTCACAAAAATGAAATGCTCAATCCCGGCAGCGCGCGCCTCATCCACCGCCAGCTGTATGACCGGTCGGTCAACAATGGTCAGCATTTCCTTTGGCACCGCCTTTGTTGCGGGCAAAAACCGGGTTCCAAGACCAGCCACCGGAAAGACGGCTTTTCTTATTTTTTGTTGCAGTGACATGGTGTTCCCCAATTCGCCAGATAATGCAAAAGCAATACTGCAGCTGACGGGTTTTTGCAATTTTTACTTGCAAAAGCGCCACGCTTACGGAGAATGTGAACGATGAAATATAAGCACCTGATGATTCTTACCGTGGCGGCCACCATAACCGCTTCCGGGGTTGTAATTTCTCCGACATTGGTAAAGGCCCACGGCGCTGCTGATGATGAAACTGCCACCCAGCCTGTCAACTCAGCCGCCTTCCGAAAATTTATTGACAACACCCGTGCCAGGGCTCTCAAAAAAGGTGTTTCCGCCCAACTTTATAACCGCGCCATGGCCGGCCTGAAACCCGATCCCGATGTTCTAAAGCGCGCCGCACACCAGCCGGAATTTAGCACCCCCATCTGGAAATATATCGAAAAACGCGTGAGCGCCACCCGTATCGCTACTGGCAAGAAAATGAAATCTCGCTACGCCACCACCGTTGCCGCCATTGAACAACGGTATGGTGTTGACCGCCATATTCTTCTGGCCATCTGGGGTATGGAATCCAACTACGGCAGTTTCAAAGGCAAAAAGAGCGTTGTCAGATCATTGGCAACATTGGGCTACAAGGGTCGCAGGGCAAAGTTTGGTCGCCAGCAACTGCTTGCCGCCCTGCAGATATTACAGCGCGGCGATGTCCCCTTGAGCCAGTTCACCGGTTCCTGGGCCGGTGCCATGGGCCACACCCAATTTATTCCGACAACCTACAACGCCTATGCCGTTGACTGGACCGGCGATGGCAAACGAGACATCTGGAACTCGATTTCAGACTCTTTGGCCTCAACCGCCAATTATCTGAAAAAATCGAAATGGCGCCCCACCCGCCCCTGGGGCTGGGAAGTGACCTTGCCAAAGAATTTCAACTATCGCAATGTTGGCACCGCAGCCAGTCGAACGACATTGAAATGGAAAAATATCGGCGTTGTCCCGGCCAACGGTGAACGCTATGGTGTTGCAGATGTTGTGGCTCGTTTGATTTTACCCGCCGGTGCCAAAGGCCCCGCATTTCTGGTCACCAGAAATTTCAGATCAATTCTGGCCTACAATAATTCTGTGAGTTATGCTCTGGCCGTTGGTCATTTAGCCGACCGGATACGTGGTGGTGGAAATTTTCGTGGCAAATGGCCGGTTAAAGACATACCGCTCACTTCCAAAGAGCGCAAAGAACTTCAACGCCTGCTGACCACGCGCGGCTATAACACCAAAGGCACAAATGGCCGTATCGGTCGCAATACTTTGGCCGCAATCCGTGCTTATCAACTCAAAGTGGGCATGGCACCAGATGGCTATGCCAGTGCCCGGTTGTTAAAGCGTTTAAGGTCAGGTCGATGAAACTACCTATCTCTGTCATCAGCAGGTATATTTCGCTGATAGCCATTGTGGTTTTCTCCATGACCGGTCTTGCCAATGCCCAGCAGGATCAAATCGGTTATCTTGGCAAAGGCAAAGACCAGTATTCGGTGTTCATATTTGGTGATGCATTGGCTGGCGGCCTGTGGGCTGGCAGTGCCCGTCTCGCCCCGGACCACCCGAAAATCAAACTGAATGGCCGATATCGCGAAGGTTCAGGCCTGGCCAAACCGAAATTTTACAACTGGGCCAAACGACTGCCTCCGACCCTGGAAAGCAAAAATGTAGACATTGCCATTGTTTTCATTGGCACCAATGACAGCCAGGACATCCGCCGCAACGGCGAATATCTGGTTTTCAATTCCGAACAATGGCGTGAGGTTTATAGCAAAGCGGTCGAAACCATGATGTCTCAACTGACCGCAAACAAGACCGCCGTTTACTGGGTCGAGGTACCACCGGTCAGCCGAAAAGACCTCGATGAACGTCTTAAAGTTGTCGCCTCAATCCACAAAAGTCTGGCCACCAAAGCTGGAATAAGATTTGTTGAAACGCGAAAGATTTTTACCACGCCAGATGGCAAATTTGCCATTAACGGAACTGGCATAGACGGCACTGTTGTTCGCCTGCGCTCGCGCAACGGCATTCGATTTATCAAGTCCGGCAACGACAAACTGGCCAGCATCGTCCTTGAACAGATCGAACGTGATATTGCCATTGCTGATGGCGATAAACAGGTAAAAGATTTCCCCGTTCCAGACAGTTCCAAGATCGCCAGCAACCAGGATGGCGATTATACAGGGCCAATTTTCGGATCATCGTCGTCTGATAATGTTGCCCTGATCGTAATACCGCAAAACATGCCCGTGGCGGGCGCCGGTCAATCAACCAACGTACTGGTATCTGTGCCCACATTTGGTTCCAGATTGTCAGGCTCAAGCCCGACAGCCGATGTGTCGGGCGTTGCAGCGCTGGAGCAGTTGAAAACTCAGGTAAGCAAGGACAGCACCGCCAGCTCCCTGTTTGTTGATGGTGTCTGGCCTGCGGCACAATCAGGTCGCCTTGACAATTTCAGCCAGCGGTCTCAATAACCCTGTTCAGGCTCAAGCACTTATCATCGACCAGCGTAATCTGCGAAACACGCACGCCTGGCAGAAAAAAGTCCAGAACCGTACCCGATGATGTCTGCTCGCGAATAACAATGTCACCACCATGCAGTTTGGCCAAACCCCTGGCGATTGCCAGATCCAGAACCATTTGATCATTTTCTTGGGGGAAGTTGTCCAGCGGACAGCAAAACTTTTCAAACGTGCTGTCATCCATATGACAACCGCCCAATTTTACCGAAAAAACCAGCCAGGACGCCTTGTCACGAAAGATGCTGAACTGCACTTTTGCACCATCAACCTCTATTTGGCGAACTGCCCAGGTCAGAAATTTTTCCAGCGAGTGTTTCAACTTGCTCAAATCACCTTTTACCAGCAACTGCTGGTCTGGCATTTCCACCAATTCAATGACCTGTTGTTTTCCCTGCTTTTTCGATACTTCAGATGCACAAAAGCGAACCAGTTCAACCGGATCAATTTCCTGTTCGAGAAGGCGAACTCCGCCTTTTTTTAACTGCGTCAGGGTAACAATATCGCGGGAAAACGAATACAGCCATTCAGCATTCTCGAGCAAATCTTCCTCTATTTCGCGCCCGGTCCCTATTTCGCGCCCGGCAAGTCGTTTGCCATTTGAACCCCGCCTGGCGTGCAAAAACTCAGCTGCATCATACATCGCTCGGCTCGTTTCAAGAAGTTCCGCACCTGCTGTTTCAATAAACAGGGTTTTCGCGGCACAACTTTTTCTCAAATCAGCCAGTTCTGCTTCAGCCCTTTTTGCTGTTTGTTTGCCATGACTGACCTGACTTGACAGGTTTCCCGATTTTCTAAAGACATAAGCAAGACTGAAAAGTAACCCGCCTTGAAAAAGCATAGCAAAAAGCGCGGCCGATAATGAAAAATCGCGAACAACCGCAAGCCCGGTCAACACCGTGATCAAAATACCGACCACGGCAGATCCTGCACGCAATTCATGCGATTTCTTTGCTGTGAAAATTTTCTGGTCTGCTATCATGCCGTGGTACGAAATATGCCTGTCAATTGACGAGCAGTATAGTGCACCGGTGTGATTTAGAAGTTAATCGTCAATATCTGCCTAGGGAGATAGTTAAAAGAATATGAGCAAGTACTACGATCAGTTGGAAACCCGCACAATCGACCAGCGCGAAAATGACCTGTTTTCCAAATTGCCAAAACGGCTGATAAAAACTGTAAAAAAGTCCCCAGGCTGGTTCCAGTTTCTTGACGGCCAAGACCTCTCTGGCATCACCAGCAGGCAGGCATTGGCACAATTGCCAGTACTCAGAAAATCTTCACTCAAGCAAATGCAAACAGACAAACCTCCCCTTGCCGGATTTGGCATTGGAGGAAATGAAAAATTCGGTCGGATTTTCATGTCGCCCGGACCAATATTTGAACCCATGGGACCAGGAAAAGACCCCTGGCGCGGAGCCCGCGCACTGTATGCGGCCGGTTTTCGCAAGGGTGACTTACTGCACAACACATTTTCCTATCACCTTACACCGGGCGGTTTTATTCTTGATTATGGCGCCCGGGCCATGGGATGCGCTGTCATCCCGGCAGGTGTCGGCAACTCGGAATTACAACTTGATGCCATTGAGCAACTGCGACCCTGCGGTTATACCGGCACACCCGACTACCTCAAGGTCCTGCTCGACAAAGGCCGTGAACTGGGCCGAGACACCTCCTCGATAAGCAAGGCGTTGGTTTCCGGCGGCGCTCTGTTTCCTTCCATGCGTCAGGAATACGCCGAGCGCGGCGTTGCTGTTCGTCAGTGTTATGCTACCGCTGAAGTCGGGGTTATTTCTTATGAAAGCGAGGCGATGGAGGGCATGATTGTCAACGAAGACGTAATCGTTGAAATCGTTCAGCCGGGAACCGGCGACCTGGTACCTGAAGGCGATGTCGGTGAAGTTCTGGTGACGGTATTTTCCAAGGGCTATCCCATGATACGTCTGGCCACCGGTGATTTATCAGCAATTTTGCCAGGTGTTTCTCCCTGTGGGCGCACCAATCAGCGCCTGAAAGGCTGGATGGGCCGGGCCGACCAGACTGCCAAAATCAAGGGACTGTTTGTTCACCCCTCACAAATAGCTGGCATAGCCAAAAAACACCCAGAACTTGCCCGCCTGAGAATGGTTGTAGAGCGCGATGGCGCCAGCGATAAAATGACCCTGAAAGCGGAATGCGCAACACCGACAGACCAACTTGCCGTCACCATCAGCCAAACAATGCAAACAATCTGCAAAATTCGTGGCGATGTAGAATTTTGCCCGCCCGATACGTTGCCAAATGATGGTGTGATAATTAGCGATGAGCGCGACTATTCAACATAAAGATGCCGGGATCAAAACCCCGGCACCTAATTTTAAGTTGGCATTTGATTAAGGGCGACCACCTGCGGCTCCACCACCATTGGCTCCACCTTGCCCGCCATTGCCATTATTGCCACTACCCGAAGGTCCGACTACAATGTCAGCCCCACGGAAGTTTTGCACCCTGACGACCGGTTGGAAAGTAGGGTATCTGGCAGGACGTTTGCGCACAAATTCTTCACAAGATGTCCGGAAAACTTTAGCCGAAGCTTGTTTGCACCATACTTTTTTCCCATGCGCATTAGCCACAGGGACAAAAGCCGTACTGGCAAAAACCGCCAACAGAGCAGCAGCTGAAATTTGGGTAATTCTGGTCATATCCTATTCCTTTCAATATTTGAATGATCACCGGAACACGTTTCCTCCTTGATCAACTGTCAGCACAATAGAAAAAACCACCTGAACCATTACTTTACGGTATGTTAATCTCGCATTCATATTTGATTAACTTCATACGATCCTGTTTTCGGCCTTAACATCTTGTACGTTCCGCGCTATGCAGTCTCACCAAAAACTTGTGATTGTTTCGCGCCATGGCCAACAAAATCGGCATACTTTTAGTCAATCTGGGTACCCCAGAGGCAACGTCCTATTGGCCAATGCGGCGGTATTTGAAGGAATTTCTATCCGATCCGCGAGTGATCGAAAGCAACCGGGCCCTCTGGTGGTTGGTGCTCAATGGTATTGTTTTGACCATCAGACCAAAAAAATCTGGCCACGCTTATGCCCAAATCTGGAATCGCGAACTTAATGAGTCTCCCCTCAAAACCTTCACCCGCGGCCAGACAGAAAAACTGCAGGAAAGACTCACCGCCAGCAAAATTATCGTTAAATGGGGCATGCGTTACGGCCACCCGGCGATTGCCGACAGCCTTAAAAAATTGCGCGACAAAGGTTGCGACCGCATTGTGATTTTCCCACTTTATCCGCAATATTCAGCCACCACCACAGCCAGTGTTTTTGACAAGGTGGCCGATGCCATGAAAAAAATACGCTGGCAGCCCACCCTGCGCTACGTCCCACCCTTCTACAATGACCAACGCTACATCAATGCCTTGTCCGCCAGAACCATCGAGCACCTCAATGGGCTTGACTGGCAGCCGGAAAAAATCCTCGTCAGCTATCACGGCCTGCCCAAGTCCTATGTGGAAAAAGGCGACCCCTATTACGACCAGTGCATGGAGACCACCCGACTGTTGCGGGAGAAAATGGGCGAAACTGAAGATAAAATGATTACCACCTTCCAGTCCCGCGTCGGCCGCCAGGAGTGGCTAAAACCCTACACCGATGCCACCATCGCCGACCTTGCCGCCAAGGGTACAAAAAACATCATGCTGATTTCCCCGGCCTTTATTTCAGATTGCGTGGAAACCCTCGAAGAACTCTCAATCGGTCTGGCCCAGGAATTTGCCGCCGCCGGTGGCAAAAACTTCTCCGTCGCCCCCTGTCTGAACGACAGCAAAGTTTCGATAGACATGCTGGAAAAGATTACTCAGGATGAGTTAAAGGGTTGGGTTTGATATAATCCCAACTATCAAGGGAAAAAAGGACGAGCGTTAGTGAGGACTGGGTGCGACCGCACCCCGGCGCCACTGCGCCGCGCCCGCGCAGGCCCGACCGGACACGAAGTGTCAGGGAGGAAACGCCGTGAGCGAAATTATGCCAGCCAGCGTTTGCGCCGCTTGTAGGCTTTGACGTTCTTGAATGACCTTTTATTCTCATCATCAGACGCAACCCCGAGATAAAACTCTTTGACGTCCTCATTCTCCATCAGGTCGCTGGCCTGGCCGTCCATCACGACCCGACCATTTTCAAGTATGTAACCATATTTGGCGTACTTAAGAGCAATATTTGTGTTCTGCTCAGCCAGCAACATCGAAACGCCTTCTTTTTCATTGAGTTCCCGGATGATTTCGAAAATCTCTTCCACCAGTTGCGGTGCCAATCCCATGGAAGGCTCGTCAAGCAACATCATCGAGGGTCGTGACATCAGAGCCCGTCCAATGGCACACATTTGCTGTTCACCACCAGAGGTGTAGCCGGCCAGCGCATTGCGCCGCTCCCGTAGTCTGGGGAAATAATCATAAACCATTTCCAGGTCAGCAGAGATGGCCCCGCGCCCGTCCTTGCGCGTGAACGCTCCGGTCATCAGGTTCTCTTCAATGCTCAGATGCTCAAAACAATGACGGCCTTCCATCACCTGAATACATCCGCGTCGTACCAGATCATTGGGAAACATGGTATCCACCCGCTCACCATTAAACTCGATCGATCCTTTGGTCACCTCACCACGTTCAGCTTTCAACAAATTGGAAATAGCTTTCAGCGTGGTCGATTTACCAGCCCCGTTAGCACCCAGCAAGGCGGTAATACCATGCCGCGGCACCGTCAACGAAACACCTTTGAGAACCAAAATAACGTGATCATAAATAACCTCGATATTATTGATCTCGAGAATATTATCCGCTGTTTCAGTTTTTGCTGCTGCCTGGCTCATATTTTGTCCTGTTGTTTGTTTTGCGCGGCTCACAATCGAGCCGCGCAAAACCTCTTTTTTACTTACAAACTTGGGTTTCCCAACCTGGCTTGTCAGCAATGTACTTGGTTGCAGCTGCTTCAAGCATGGGCCGCACGATGTCGGTCATTGGCTCGATTGGGTCAGTAACCCGTTTCCAGTCACTACCATCCCACTGTTGCAAAAACACAGCACCAGCACCCTCGTGGTCTTTACATGACGCTTTGATTGGCGCAGTAAAGCCCTCAAGGCCAAGCTCTTTCAAGCGAGCTTCACTGAGATCGAAGTTTTCCAGACCCACGCGCATATCAGCACCGGTAATGTTTTTCTTGCCGGTGATTTTTTGCGCAGTGGCAATTGCTTCGGCAACAACAACGGCGTTGAACAAACCGCGGTTATAAAGAACATCGCCAACCAGATCTTTCGACTTGACCTGCGATTTGCCTTTATCGACCACATATTTGATCACATCCTGAACCGCACCAAAGTCTTTACCGATGCCAGAGAAGTTGGCAGCCATATAGCCTTTGCCGACTTCACCCACAGTGCGCAGGTCAGCATGGGCACCGGACCACCAGTTGCCAATAAACCGGTCAAGAGGAAAGCGGATTTTGACAGCTTCCTTGATGGCGGTGGAGTTCATCGCACCCCAGCCCCACATAATCATCCAGTCCGGCCGCTCTTTACGCACTTTCAGCCAGGTTGCTGACTGGGCCTGCATTTCCTTGATGCCAACCGGATACTTGGTAACCGAAAAGCCCATTCGCTTGGCAAGTTCATCAAGCAACGGAATTGGTTCTTTGCCATACCCTACATCAAGATAGATAAAGCCAACTTTTTTACCCTTCAGGCCACCTTTTGAGTCAGCATATTTCAAAATTGAAGAAAGCTGGCTCCAATAGGTGGTTGGATAGTTAAAGCCCCACGGGAACTTTTCACCAATCGCGGTTGCCGACAGGCCATAGCCCATGGACAGAACCGGGATTTTGTCAACCGGTGCTTTTGGCACAAGCTGCAAAGTGATGCCGGTTGAAAGCGGGTTGTAAACCAGCGCGCCCTTGCCTTTGGTGGTCTCATAGCACTCAACCCCTTTTTTGGAGTTGTAGCCGGTTTCACATTCTTCAACCAACACCTTTACCCCGCCAATGCCACCATCGCGCTCATTAAGCATGGTAAAATAATCGGCAAAGCCATTGGCATTTGGAATACCGCCACCGGCAAATGGTCCGGTGCGATAACTCAATGATGGCACATAAAGCACATCTTCCTGGGCCAGCACTGGCGCGCTTGTGGCGAAAACCGCCCCAAACACAGCAACAGCTGCTCCCATTGCAAGAATTTTTTTCATTTGTAGTCTCCCTAGTTCCGGCGCATTGACCGGGGTTGGTTTTAAAAGCTTCCCTGAAAACAGGAGCTTTTTCGATTATTCCCCATTTAGCACCTGCAATGCAAGCACTGGTGAATTGTTGGACTTAGGCATAGGGGAACGGCCAGGTCCGAAGTTTCTCCTTGCCGATCTGCCACAGCCGGGCAAGGCCGTGCGGTTCAACAATGAGGAAAAAGATAATCAGGGCACCAATAATCATGATCGTATAGTGCTCCATATAGGTCGGGTTAACAGTAATCCCGAAAAATGCCGGCGCAGCCCGCAAGGCAACTGGCAGCACAACAATGAATGCCGCCCCCATATACGAGCCCATAATCGACCCCAACCCGCCAATAATAATCATAAACAAAATCAGGAACGACTGGTTTTCATCAAAGCTCTCAACCTCTGCCGAGCCGAGCCAGAAGAACACCATCATTGACCCGGCCACCCCGCAAAAAAAGGAAGAAACCGCAAAAGCCGACAGCTTGGCATAAAGCGGTCGCACCCCCATGAGTTCAGCGGCAATATCCATATCGCGGATCATCATCCATGAGCGCCCGATCCTCCCGCGCACCAGATTTGAGGCAAACCAGGTCATGGCAACAACGATAGCCAGAACGACAAAATAACGCGTGAGCGGCGTTGCTTCAGCACCGGAAATCCAATACCCGAAGGCCTGACGCGGCAAGGTATCAATGGCACCTGAATCATTATAATTGTAAAGCCAGGCAATACGGATAAAAGCCCAGGTCAGAAAAAACTGCGCCGCCAGCGTCGTCACCACCAGATAAAAACCCTTGATACGCAAAGAAGGTAGCCCGAAAACCAGACCTACAGCAGCAGCAAAAAACCCGGATAAAATCACCAGAACAATAAGATTGGTCTCAGGAAAAAATGTCGCAAGCTTGTAACACGAATAGGCCCCGACTCCCATGAATGCACCCGAGCCAAGAGAAATCTGCCCGGTATAACCGGTCAGAATATTCAATCCCACCGCCGCCAATCCGAAAATCAGAAACGGGATCATCATGGTGTTTAAAAAGAAATCGCTGCCGGTCAGCGGGATAATCACAAACGCTGCAAACAACATCAGCGCGATGCCAATACGGTCCTGCAAAATCGGAAAAATTGCCGAGTCAGCTTCATAAGTCGTCTTGAACTGTCCGGTTTCGCGATAAAACATCTAGGCAATTTCCCACTTGGTTGCATTCTCATTAAAATCTGGTCGCTGAGGGCCAACGATACAAAACCGGTGCCCGCTTGGCGCTTCCATAACAATCCAGCCTTTACAAGGTCCAATTTCTTTAGCGCCAAGTTTTACCAGCCGGTCACGCTCGGCATCCTTGTCATCGGTTTCAATATCCAAATGAATGCGTGATTGATGATCCACCGCCTGCAGTAACATTTTTGGTTCCCCGGCAGGTGTTTTCAACATGATGTATTCTGGAAATTTCGGATCCGGTTGTGCCTCATAACCCAGCGCTGCCGACCAGAACTGCGCCATCACCGACAACTCATCGGTTTTACAATCAACCACCAGACAGCCTATTCTGCTTTGATGCACCATTTATCACCTATATCCGGTCAATAATTTTTTCGCCAAACAGCCCTTGCGGTCTGAACAGCAAAAAGATCAGGGCAATGATATAAGCAAACCAGGATTCAACCCCGCCGCCCATCAAATCGCCCCAGTAAATTTCAAATATTTTTTCGCCAAACCCGATGATCAGCCCGCCAACAATAGCGCCGGGAATGGACGTAAACCCACCCAGCACCAGCACCGGCAAAGCTTTCAGCGCGACGATTTGCAAGGCAAAGGACACATCAGATTTAGCCCCCCACATAATACCGGTCACCAGCGCCACAATACCCGATGCAAACCACACGATGGCCCAGATCTGGTTCAGAGAAATACCTACCGACAAGGCTGCCTGATGATCATCGGCCACCGCCCGCAAGGCCCGCCCGATGCGGGTTTTGGAAAAGAAAAAGCCCAGCGTAAACACCAGCGCTGCCGCAACAATCGCGGCTGCAATATCTGCTTTTTCAAGAATAACCACGCCGCCGCCGACGTTGAAATCAACCGAACCGGTCGGCAGGCCCAGCTCTGTTGCAATCATTTTTTGCGGTTCACCGCCAAATACAAGTTCGCCAAGCCCGATCAGAAAATAGGTCAGGCCGATGGTTGCCATAAACAGAATAATATCGGGCTGATTGACCAGCTTGCGCATAATAAACCGCTCAACACTCAGCGCCAGCAACCCCATCACACCAATGGTCAAAATCAGCGCCACATAAGCTGGCATGCCAAGGCCATGCAGCCCCACCAAAGTCAGGGCAGCAAACACCACCATGATCCCCTGGGCAAAGTTAAACACCCCCGAAGCTTTAAAGATCAACACAAACCCGAGCGCCAACAGGGCATACAGGGTGCCCGAAACAAACCCTTCCCACAGCACCTGCAACAGAAAATCAGGGGCCGAATACATGTCCACAAAAGGAGCTGCAAAAATGCTATAAAGTATTTCCATCACAACCTCCTAATTCGCCACGCCGAGATAGGCATCAATAACCGCCTGATCCGATGAAACCTCGCCCGGTGTGCCATCAGCAAGCTTTTGGCCATAGTTGAGAACCACCACCCGGTCAGACAAATCCATCACCACGCCCATGTCGTGTTCAATCAGGGCAATGGTGGTGCCAAACTCGCCATTCACTTCCAGAATAAACCGCGACATGTCCTCTTTTTCTTCCAGATTCATCCCCGCCATCGGCTCATCCAGCAACAACAATTCCGGTTCCATGGCCAGCGCCCGGGCCAACTCAACCCGCTTTTGCAAACCATAGGGCAAACGCCCCACCGGGGTGCGCCGCAAGTGAGCGATCTCAAGAAAATCAATTACATGTTCAACCTTTTCACGGTGCTCCATTTCCTCATCACGGGCCGGACCGTAATAAAACATCTGCCAGAAAAAATTCTTGTTCATCTTGAGCGTCCGCCCGGCCATGATGTTATCGAGCGTCGACAT
>UOEC01000031.1_pt1 | contig 17739 bp, 22 predicted proteins | sample 1988601 | NCBI WGS metagenome assembly UOEC01 (sample SAMEA4712195, study PRJEB27164) | hydrothermal vent metagenome | biome: marine basaltic hydrothermal vent biome; feature: marine hydrothermal vent; material: mineral | place: Pacific Ocean | collected 2011-06-14/2011-07-23 | depth 1719 m
CGAAAGAAGGGTCATATTCCTGGTTGCGGTATTTGGAGGGGGTGATTTCCATGGCTTTTTCACTCACCAGTGCGCGATCATCATTGTCAAAAACGTGTACCAGTTTGTCACCCCTGATTTGTACCAGAATGTTTTCTTCTGCATCCACATGAAATGGTGTTGTGGCATTGGCAGAAGAAACAAAAATGTAACCTTCCAGATTTGAATATTTCTGATCCGGCTTGCCTGCGGCAGCAAACAGGCCATCAACAAACTCGGTAAGAACCGCACGGTAGGCTGGCACAACTTCAACGCATTTGATAACCATCCAGGCGTTGTGCTGTTCAATTTGTCTGATCACGTCTTGCGGGGCCATGTCCAGCTTTGGAGTGGTTTCGGCAGATTGACCAATTTCCAGATCAGCACCACTGAACTCAATTTTATCGCGGGGCATGATTTTGGCCAGTTCAACCAGTTTGGGCAAGGTAAACAACGGGTGATCGACAAGTGTGTGCCGGACAGGAAACGGCAACTTGTGAAGCTTTTCGTTTGCGACGGTTTTATCGAGTTCAATGATGCTCATTTTTTCAATCCTGCTCGTAATTTATGGTAGAGGGTTTTTGCTGTCTGGCGGGCTTTTAGCCGGTTGCTTTCAAACATCACCAGTGAATTGAACGTTGCCGGGCTGGTGCCGGGGGTGGCAATCAGATAGTCGGCAACCTGTACCCGGTCGCGCCAGATGTTATTGATCATCGGATGATCGGGGTCGGCACTGGAATCAACCAGATCGATGTTCTTTCTGCCAAGTAAATCTGCGGTGGCCTCCAGAATAATGAGAACGCCTGGGGAATATTGCGACAGTGTTTCATCAAATGCCATTTTTCCAAGCCATACCTGTTTGTTTTCCAGAAATCCGAACAGTAACGCGATGGGCTTTTGGTCCAGTGTTACTTTCCAGAACAGCAACGACCCATTTTGAGCCAGTTGGGGCAATGCGTGCCTTAAATGAGCCGTTTGTTCCTTGTTTCGTGCAATTGCTGTGCCGTGACGGCCTTTCCAGCCCGCTGCTTCAAGTTGCAGGAATTCTTCCAGCCATGGTTTGACCGGGTCACCGGGTTGCCAGACAATGGTTTTTAAGTCGCCCTTTTCAGCCAGGCGATTGCGCAGGCGGCGGTATTCTTTGCGGCGCTTGCGGGAAAAGTTTTCGGCAAACCATTGATCATATGTAGAATTGCAGATCAGCGCGGCGCGCTCGTGGGTGTTGAACAGATGGTGTCCGGCGATGGAGGCATTATCCATGGCCTTGAGAAGGTTATCGAACCCGGCGTGGCGCTGGACCTTTCTGAACAGAACCGCCTTGGCACCAAGTTCCGCGCGGGCGCCAGCCAACAGGTCAGTAAGGGCTGCCTGCGGGTTATCGCCACTGATCAACGGGGTGCCAGAGAATAAAAAACCATTGTTCCATGTTTGGGCAATGGGAACTGGTATTTGCGATGGCAGGGCCATTTTTTTCAGTGCGGCTATGGCGTGCAATTGTTGTTGACCGACAGTGATCAGGCGGGTGTTTTTCTGATCGAAATGTTCAAACATCGGGGCCAGCCAGCATCGTGTGTGGCTGATGCTGGGCATCAGGGCGTTATCGCTAAGGGTGTCCCAGGCGTTATTTTGCAGATGCAACATCAGCGCCTCGACTGTTTTTTTCTGATGGGGGCCCAGAGAAAATTCTGCGAGTAATCACGTATAGCAGAATGGATTCGACGGTAAAAGCGATGGCAGTGGCTGCTGCTGCCCCTACCAGACCAAATTTGGGGATCAGCAGGAAGTTGAATGCAACGTTGATCACAACAGCCATGCCAAGGGCAAGGGCGGCGATGTTTTGTCGACCGGTAGCAATCATCAGGCCTTGCAGCGGTCCGGCAAAGGAGCGGGCAAGCAGGCCAATGACCAGCGCGAACATGGCCGGATAACCGGCGGTGAATTCAGGCCCAAACAACCACAGGATTGGTTTGCCAAGGGTCAAAAGAATGACCCCGCCGATAAGAGAGGGGATAAGTGTCCATTGGCGGGTTTGCTTGAGAAACTTTTGCAAACCATCAAGATCGCCGCTGGCATACAGCGTGGCAAATTTCGGAGTGACAGCGGCAGTGACGGAAAAATGGACAAATGCCATCAGGGAAATGGTGCGGGCAGCAGCGAAATATACAGCGATTTCAGCGGGAGTAACAAACAGGTCAAGCAGCAGAATATCCATGTTGGTCATCAACATGGCAAAGCTCTCAATGGCGATAACCGGCAGTGATACTTTCAGCCAGAAACCGAATTTGTATTGGCGGGGACCGGCAGGGACAGTTGTCAACATGCGCTTTTTTTGCATCCAGTACTGCAAAACAGCAGTGGCCCAGGTAGCCGCGATAGCCGCATAGACTGCAGTTTCAGCGTTTTTATTCCAGCCAATGGCAACGGCGGCACCGATGAAACTGAATAACAAAAAGGGGCGAATTATATAGGGCGGTATCAGGGCAAGATCGATCCAGCCTTGTGAGCGGCCAACCCCGTCCTGAAAATCGGTCAGGGCAAATGCTGGCAAGGCAATCAGCGCAACAGCAGCACTGACCCGGTAATAATCTGGAACCGCACCATCAAGGAGGTATAATATGAGTAAACCGCCAAGGGTCGCCAGAAGGCCCATGATGGATGAAAATGCTCGCCCGGTGCGCAGAAAACCGCGGACAAGGTCGTGTTGGCCGGTCTCTTGGTATTCCGGTAAAAACCGGACAACACTTGTGGCAAATCCGGCCGCGCACAGGGTGCCGATAATATTTATCCAGACCCAGACATAGGTGAAAACGCCATATTCATGGGCGCCGATCCAGCGGGCCAGTAAAACCTGCGAAAAAAAAGCAATGGCAGCAGAGGCAACCCGGATGAAAAACGCCAAAAGGGCACCGCGCCGAGACTGGCCGTGGCCGTCCTCACCGTTAATGATGCCATCTGCCTTGAGGCGCAAAGCCTCTGGCAGAATATTCAGCAGTTTCGTTGCGATCATTTCGCACCCCATCCGATTGCCCACCAAAGATTGACAGGCAATTTTTTCCATTCTGGCAATTAGGCAGGAAGAATAGGAGGGAAACACTAAATTTAAGTGTTAATACACCCGAGAGTTGCAGCGATGGTTAATAGGGACTAACCGGCGAATCCGCCTGCGCTGAGAAATGCCAGTTCCTCGTCTGTCGATTGGCGGCCCAATATGTCGTTGCGATGGGGAAAACGGCCAAATTCTTTTACGATTTTCATGTGTTCTATGGCGTGGGGCAATGTGGCTTCGAGCTTGTAGCGCTTGCAAAGGGCAACGCAAAAACGCTGCTCGCGCACGGTTTCTGTATGCATATAGGGCATGATGAACCAGCGCCGTTCCTGTGGGTTGAAACTATCAATCATGTCGGTTCTGATGGCGTAATTGGCAACGGTGCGGGCATGTTCATCGGCAGCGAACATTTCAGGTGTGCCGCGGTGAATATTGCGGCTGAACTGGTCAAGAACAATTGTCAGGGCCAGGACACCTTCGCGGTCTTCGCACCAATGGTCCATTTCCCCCAGTTTTGCGGTTTTGAGAACCTTGCCGTAGTCGTTGGTGATCAAGGCATCAAATTTGACATCTTTTTTCCAGTAAGCGCTTTCTTCAAGGCCCAGCCAGAAACCGGTTATATCGCGCGGGGTCAGGAGTTTGGAGTTTTCGTCTGCCATTTTATTACCCTCCAAAACCGGCTGAGCTCAAGCCGGTCAGAACAAATTGCACAGCAAGGGCTGCTAAAATCATGCCCAAAACGCGCGACATTGCGCGTGAGGCTGTCGGGCCAACGAAACGACCCAGCCTGCCGGCAATCAAAAACAAAATGAGAGTCATTACAATGACGCCAAACAGCACACCAATGACAACAGCCTGACCGGCGATGCCCTGGGTTCCACTGTTCATCAGCAAAATAATCGATGCAATGGCTCCGGGACCGGCAATCAGCGGGGTACCAAGGGGAAAAACCCATTGGTCATCGGGCGGATCATCGGCACTCTGGTTTTCGATGGATGATTGATCGACATTCTTCTGGCGTCGATCGGCTCTTTTCTCGAAAAGCATTTCAAGGGCAGTTAGAAACAGCAGCAGGCCACCAGCTATCTGGAATGCAGCAATCGATATGCCCAAAAACTTGAGCACGGCCTGTCCGGCAAGGGCGAAAACAAGCAAAACGGCAAACGCAAATATTGTTGCCCGCCAGGCAGTGGCGCGGCGGGTTTTTGCATCCATGTTTGCTGTGAGTGCCATGAAAATCGGCACCAAACCAAGAGGGTCAATGATCACAAACAATGTTGCAAAGGCGGGAACTGCGACATCACTCCATAGAGGCCAGAACTGGGGCCAGAATTGCGACCACATTAAAAGGGTGTTCCGTTGCCACCAAAGTTTACATCGCGGCGGGCAGAACGAATTGAGACGGAATATCCTGCAACCACGTCAATCAGGCACATAATGACGATAATCAGAAAAACTGCGGTTCCTGCTTGCGGCACCAGCAGGAATTCGATCAAGGCGACAATAAATACACCGGTTGAAAGGATGTGATCAAGGATTGTTGCCGTACCAATGCTGGCAGCTTTGATCACTTCCAGAAACAGCAATGCCAGAGAAACCATGATCAGGACATCGCCGCCGGTCATAGCGAATGTTGCCCCTGACATCATGTCGTAAACGAACATGTCAGCGCCAAGATCCAGACCACCGGAAAAAGCAAATACGTTGTAGGCAATGACAGCCAACGCAAGAAACGGGAAAGCAGCAAGAAAACGCATCATTTTGTCTTTCTGTTCAGTTTAGAGGAGTGTGTGACAGAATCTATAACCTGCAGGCACAAAAAAACAAAGGCCGGTGAAAATCACCGGCCTTTAAAAAATTCTGCAATCGGATGCTTTTAATATTCGTTTTTGGCTTCCAGCACCTGACGGCCGCGATAAATACCGGTTTTCAGATCGATATGATGCGGGCGATGAAGTTCACCGGTTTGCTTGTTTTCAACATATGTTGATTGCTCTTTGGTATGACCTGAGCGGCGGAAACCACGTTTCATCCGCGAAATCTTGCCTTTTGGGACGGCCATGGGAGTACTCCAAATTTTAAAATAACTGCAATTTGTTGCGCCCGAATTTGCTTCGGTACGGTTCTGAAGGCGGCTTATAACCTGCCTTGCGGGGAATATCCAGTACCAATACGCCACATTTGAAGGATTTGGTGTTTTATTTTGACCACTGGTGGCCAGCTTTTTAAGAGTTTGGTAACCGTTGCTTGTGATTTGCGGCATTTGTGCCAGATATGTGCCAGTTGGAAATTGTTGTTAACTTTTTATCCCGATAAAGGAAAGATGAATATGAGTGCATGTCCAATTGTTGTTGTGGTTGCCTGTGCGCTTGTTGACCAAGACAACCGGGTTTTGATTGCCCGCCGCCCGCCTGGTAAATCCATGGCAGGCTTGTGGGAGTTTCCCGGCGGAAAGATTGAAGAAGGAGAATTGCCTGAGGCAGCGCTCATTAGAGAATTAGAAGAGGAATTGACGATCGAGATAAATGCAGCCTGTCTGGCACCACTGACATTTGCCAGTCATACATATGATGACTTTCATCTGTTAATGCCGCTTTTTATTTGCAGAAAATGGCAGGGAATTGTGAAACCTCGTGAAGGCCAGGAGTTGAAATGGGTTCGCCCGTTAAGGTTGAGAGATTTTGAAATGCCGGCAGCTGATATTCCGTTGGTGCCGCATTTGATTGACGCGCTTTGAAAAAAGAGCTTTTAACAGGAAAGGTTTTGAACATGAAACAACTATCCCAAAATATTTTTTGGATGGCTGGCGGTTTTGCCAGGGACAACAAAGGCGCGGCGGCTATTGAGTACGCGCTGATTGCAGCGGCTACCGGTCTTGCTCTTGCAGCCTCTTTGCCGTCAGTTCAATCTGGTCTGAGCACCTTGTACGCCAGCATTCTAGGCGTCTTCTGAACGGTTGTTGGCTTTTTCTATTTGAAAAAGTACGTTGTTGAGAGTTGCCAGATCAGGATGATTACGATGATATAGCCGATCGCCCGGCCGATCCGCTTGCCCCAATAATCGATTGGGTCGTTTTCATTGTCATCTGACCGGTTGGACCCGGCACCGAGAATTTTTTCTGATTGCTGCTCTACCCGGGTGAGCGCTGCTTTGGCGCGGCGGACCTGATCGTCCTGGTCTTGTTTTTTCATCGTCTAGGGCCTTATTGCATCATGCTTGTTGCATCACGTGCGGCCCCTTCAAGGGTCGCGGTTTCTACTTGTTCCAGTTGGTCTTCATTCAGGCCGAATTGGCGGCCGATTTCCTGGACGATAATATGGGTTACGATATTTCCCAGGGTTTCATCGCTATCGGCCCAATAGTCCAGTATGGCCCGCCGGAAAAGAACCACGGCATGGGTTTCCATGGCCTCTTCAATATTGTCGATCAGGCTTTCGCCCGCCGGATGAAACAAGCCCATCAAATCGTAAGTGGATGAGCCACCCAGAAATTCGACCAATTCGGCATCAGCTATTTCTTCAACGCGAATAAGGATATCACCGCACATGGCATGAAAATTTTCCGGCAGAGCACTATAGGCCTGCTCGGCCAGTTTTCCGATGTCCTGAATGGTGGGTGAAACAGCTGATGCCCACGGTGATGCCATATATCTGATTGCCATAGTAAAATTATATAGCGTGGAATGCCATTTGATAACAGTGGATTTTATCAGGGAGGTAATTAGGCTCAGGACCCGTCAAAGGTAACGGTTTGGCAGTCATGGTGATATTTACGCTTTCGCAACACTGGGCCGTTAGATTGCCTGAAGGATTGTGCAAAAGCAGAATGGAGTTAGCGATGAGCAATATCCCCGTGACGGATAGTGTTGGGCTGTTTGTCGGGGCCGGGCCGTTTCGAAAACTGTTTAAACGGACACTGTTGGCCAATGCTCTTTTTATTACAATTGCGGTTGTGTATTTTTTGGCGGCGATGGTATTTCTGCCCGTGGAAAACGTGCTTTCGCATGAATTTTTGAAATCTGTTGTGATGTTGCTCTTTGGAGCGATGGTGCCTATAGCCCTATTTAGCATTTTTGTGGTCCGGGCTGTTCATGTGGCCCGTTTTGAGAATCCCGTGCACCCGCTTCCGGCGATTTTCAAAGATTTCTGGCAGGTGATCTCCAGCCCCCGCAATCTGGCCCTGTCTGCACCGGTTTTTCTCTTAACCGCCGTATTCTTTCGTACCTATGTATCTTTCAAATCGGGTATTCCCGATATAAATCCATTTTCGTGGGACACAACCTTTTATCAGTGGGACAAAGTGGTTCATTTCGGCATTGATCCCTGGAAAATTGTCCATCCGGTTATTTCTTTGCACCCCTGGCTTACTTCTATGTTGAGCATCAACTATACTTTATGGTTCCTGTTCACCATTGTCATTTGGGGAACGTTTGCTTTTGGCGGCAAATACCGGATTGTTCGTACCCGGTTTCTGCTGACGTTTTTTCTTGTCTGGGCAGTTGGCGGAAGTTTGTTTGCAGTGCTGTTTTCTTCGGTGGGGCCGGTGTTTTCGCATGCCCTGGGTTTGTCTCCGGATTTTTATGGAGACCTGTTGGTACATCTTCGCACAACCAGCCAGGTTGTGTCTCTGGCTTCTGTTGGGTTGCAGGATGTATTTTTAAACGCTTATCAAAACAACGATGTGAACCTTGGCATTTCTGCCATGCCAAGCATACATAACGCGATTGCCATGTTGCTGGTACTTGGTGCCTGGCAGATTAACCGAAAATTCGGGTTGATAATGGTGGTACATTGGTTTTTGATTTATGTGGCATCGTTTTACCTTGCCTGGCATTATGCCATTGATGCCTATGCAGGTTGGGCAATAACCCTTGTTTTCTGGTATGTTTGCGGGTTTGTTGCGCGCTGGTGGCATAAAAAACCATTTATGCAGGAGCTTGATGCCTCGTTTTAAGCATCTTTGGGTAAAAGGGACCAGTTTTTGCTGTTTCGCCGACGCAAAATCTGCTGATTAGCGGACTTATTGTCCGATATTTAATTGATACTTGAATATTGTCACATTGGTAGCCTGAGGTCCGGCATTAACCGTCGCAATACCTGCAAGGGTGCCTGCAGCCAGTGTTGCTGCGACCAGGCAAAAAAGAATGCGTTTGAGAAATTTTACGTCTGCGGTCTGTGTTGTCATTTTTATTATCTCCCCCGAGGAAGCCTTTCAATACTCGATCATCCTGGGAATATCAATAGCATAGTGAACCTTTTAACAGCCTTAACAAGTGGTTCATTAAGTATTCATCTTGTGTGTCAATTTTGCACAGTATTTTTAACACCTGGCGCAAAAAAACCGCCCGTTCAGGGCGGCTTTAATCATTGTCAGGTCGGTGTCAGGCCGATTTTTCTCAATCCATCGTCGGAATCGTAAAGTCTGCACCTTCCTTGATACCTGATGGCCAGCGGCTGGTGACGGTTTTTGTCCGGGTGTAGAAACGAAAGGCGTCCGGGCCGTGCTGGTTAAGGTCGCCAAAGCCGGAATCTTTCCAACCGCCAAAGGTGAAATATGACAATGGAACAGGGATTGGTACATTGATACCAACCATGCCGATATTTATGCGTTTGGCAAAATCGCGGGCCGCATCGCCGTCGCGGGTGTAAATGGCCACACCATTGCCGTAGGCGTGTTTCATTGGCAGATCAAGCGCTTCCTCGTAATCTTTGGCACGCACCACCGAGAGAACCGGTCCAAAAATTTCCTCTTTGTAAATCGCCATGTCAGCTGTCACATTGTCAAACAGTGAGCCGCCAATGAAATAGCCGTTTTCATAGCCTTGCATGGTAAAGCCGCGGCCATCAACCACCAGATCAGCACCGGCAGCAACGCCCTGATCGATGTAATTGGAAACCCGGGTTATCGCCTCGGCGTTGACCATTGGGCCATAATCGGCTTCGCGGTCGGTTGAGGGGCCGATTTTCAGGGCTTCGACCCGTGGGGCGAGTTTTTCGATTAGTTTGTCGGCAGTTTCTTCACCAACCGGCACGGCAACAGCAATTGCCATGCAGCGTTCCCCGGCTGAACCGTAACCGGCACCAATCAGGGCATCAACAACCTGATCCATATCTGCATCAGGCATAATGATCATGTGGTTTTTAGCCCCGCCAAAGGTCTGGGCTCGCTTGCCGTTGGCTGTGGCGCGGGAATAAACGTATTGGGCAATCGGGGTGGAGCCGACAAAACCGATCGCCTGAATGTCCGGGTCATCGAGAATCGAATCAACACATTCCTTGTCGCCATTGACAACATTAAGAATGCCCGCGGGCAAACCCGCTTCCATCATCAGTTCAGCCAGACGCATAGGCACGGCCGGGTCGCGTTCAGAGGGTTTAAGGATAAAGGCATTACCACACATGATCGCCGGGGCCAGTTTCCACATCGGGATCATGGCCGGAAAGTTAAAGGGAGTGATGCCAGCAACAACGCCAAGGGGTTGGCGCATGGAATACATGTCAATGCCGGGACCGGCACCTTCAATGAATTCACCCTTCATCAAATGAGCAACGCCGGTTGAAAATTCGCAGGTTTCAATGCCGCGCAGGATGTCGCCATGGGCATCGGGAATGGTTTTGCCGTGTTCCATTGACAACATCTGCGCCAATTCTTCTTTTTCAGCGTTGACCAGTTCAATGAATTTTACCATCACCCGGGCGCGAATCTGCGGGTTTTTTGCTGCCCAACCCGGTTGGGCAGCCTTGGCATTTTCCACAGCAGCGCGCAGTTCGGCAGGTGATGCAAGGGCAACTTTTGCCTGAACCTCGCCGGTGTTGGGGTTAAAAACCTCGCTGGTGCGACCTGAGGTTCCAGCGACGTTTTTTCCGCCAATAAAATGTCCGTATTCTTTCATGGTGTTTTCCTTGCCTGAGGTGGTGTATTTTTTGTTTTTAGGGTATCGTTGATGAGGTGTTTTAGCAATATGTTGATTGGTATGTATGGACCAGATTCAACCGTTTGGTTATGCCAGTAGCGATGTCAGGCTGCACCAGCGGGTTCAAGCACATGGGTGATGAGTTCCTCAAGGGTATCGAGCAGCACAGGGAGATTGGCGCGATAATAAATTTTTCGGCCCTCGCGGCGGGTGACGACCAGACCTTTGTAATTCATGTCTTTCAAATGAAATGACAAAGTAGCCGGTGGCAGGCTGAGTGCCTTGCCAATTTCACCGGCGGGCAGACCGGGTGGATTGTCGCCACGGGAATGCGGGGCGATGATTTTTAAAATTTCCAGACGGGTTGCCTGCCCCAAGGCGGAAAAAATTTCCGAAGCTTGCTCTGTTTCCATGATTTTATATTGATGGAAATGTGATTCTTGTCAATATCATTTCTCTCACGGCTATTCGAACGCTACGCGTTCGGCCTGCTTCGTGCTGAAAGCGCGTCTTCGACACGACGGCGCGGCGCAGGGGCGCCGGGCAGCAGTCGCTGCCTTGGGTCATTATTGGCTGGAAATGCTCTAAACCCGACGCTCAACCAGCATTTTTTTGATACCGGCAATGGCCTTGGCCGGGTTGAGGCCCTTGGGGCAGGCTTTGGCACAGTTCATAATGGTGTGGCAGCGATAGAGCCGGAAGGGGTCTTCCAGATTATCGAGACGGTCGCCGGTAAATTCATCGCGGCTGTCAATCAACCAGCGATAAGCCTGCAACAAAACAGCGGGGCCGAGATAGCGATCACCGTTCCACCAGTAAGAAGGACATGAGGTTGAGCAGCAAGCACACAGAATGCATTCATAGAGCCCGTCAATTTTCTCGCGATCCTCTGAAGACTGCAGCCATTCGCGTTCCGGTTCTGCCGTGGTGGTTTGCAGCCAGGGCTCGATAGAGCGGTGCTGGGCATAAAAATTGGTCAGGTCGGGAACCAGGTCCTTGACCACTTCGAGGTGAGGCAGGGGATAGATTTTGACCGGGCCGTTGACGTCTTCAATGGCTTTTGTGCAGGCCAGCGTGTTGGTGCCATCAATATTCATGGCGCAGGAACCGCAAATCCCTTCACGGCACGAACGCCGAAAAGTCAGGGACGGGTCTTGCTCGTCTTTGATTTTGATCATCGCATCAAGCACCATCGGCCCGCATTTATCCAGATCAATGGTATAGGTATCAACCTGCGGATTTTTGCCATCATCAGGATTCCAGCGATAAACCCGAAATTCCTTGATACGACTGCCTTGCGATGCAGGCCATTTTTTGCCGTCCTGTACACGGGAGTTTTTGGGGAGGGATAATTCTACCATAACGGCCTCACAAAGATACCATACTTGTCATTACCGGATTTATTCCGGTAATCCATAACCCCGTTGTTTAAAGGGTGCAATGTCATTTCAAAATGCCCCCTGACTGATCAGTGACGGAAACAAATCTACCCATTCGGGGTTGTCTCTTTCGATTGTATTTATTTTCCAGTCTCGTTTCCATTTTTTCATTGTCTTTTCACGCTGAATTGCTGCGGTTACGTTTTCAAAGGCTTCAAAGTAAACCAGCTTTGAAACGCCGTATTTTTGCGTAAATTGCGATCCGGCACCGTCGCGGTGATTGATCGTTCTGTTTAGCAAGTCTCTGGTTACTCCGATGTACAACGTACCGTGCTTTTTACTTGCAAGGATATAAGTGAAGTAAATGTTTGGTCCGTTGGCTTGCTTCATGGCTTTCTTTAATTTCGTGGTTATGGATTACCGGAATAAATCCGGTAATGACAGGTGGTCGATTAATAAACCCTCGCTTTGGGGACGATGTAATCTATTTCATCGGTCATTGTATAGGAATGCACCGGGCGGGAGCCCAGGGTGATTTTTTGTTTGGTATCGTCGGACCAGGCAAGGGTGTGGACCATCCATTTTTTGTCATCGCGGTCGGGATAGTCTTCGCGGGCGTGGGCGCCGCGGCTTTCCTTGCGGTTTTCGGCACCGTTAATAGTGACGGCTGACTGGGTGATGAGGTTGTCGTATTCAAGGGTTTCGACCAGATCGGAGTTCCAGACCAGTGAGCGGTCTGAGGTGGCGATATCGCCGATGTTGGACCACAGGTCAGCGATTTTTTTAACACCCTGTTTGAGGGTTTCGCCAGTGCGATAAACGGCGCAATAATCCTGCATATCCCGTTGCATGATGCGGCGGAATTGGGCGGTAGGCGTGCCGCCGCTGGCATAGCGGAATTTATCGAGGCGGGCGATGGCAGCCTCACCGGCATTGCCGGCAAGGTCTTTGTGTTTTTCTTCCCGGTCGATGGTCTCGGCACAGCGCAAACCGGCAGCGCGGCCAAAGACCACCAGATCGGTCAGGGAATTGGAGCCAAGGCGGTTGGCACCGTGTACCGAGGCGCTGGCAGCTTCGCCAATGGCCATCAGACCTTCGACAATGGCGTCGGGCTTGCCTTTGGTGCCGGCAATGACTTCGCCATGATAATTGGTTGGAATGCCGCCCATGTTGTAGTGGACGGTGGGAATAACCGGGATTGGTTCGCGGGTGACATCAACCCCGGCAAATATCTTGGCGGATTCTGAAATGCCGGGCAGGCGTTTGGCGAGCAGGTCAGCGCCCAGATGATCAAGGTGGAGATAGATATGATCGCCTTCTTCACCAACGCCGCGACCGGCGCGAATTTCCATGGTCATGGCCCGTGAGACCACATCGCGTGAGGCAAGGTCTTTGGCAGACGGGGCATAACGTTCCATAAAACGCTCACCCTCTGAATTAACCAGATAACCGCCTTCACCGCGCACTCCTTCGGTGATCAGGCACCCGGCACCGTAAATGCCGGTGGGGTGGAACTGGACAAATTCCATATCCTGCAAGGGCAGACCGGCGCGCAGGACCATGGCATTGCCATCACCGGTGCAGGTGTGGGCCGAGGTGCAGGAGAAGTAAGCGCGACCATAGCCGCCGGTGGCGAGAATGGTTTTGTGGGCCTTGAAGCGGTGCAAGGTGCCGTTTTCTAGAGACAAAGCCATGATGCCGCGACAGGCACCGTCTTCCATGATCAGATCAAGGGCGATGTATTCGATAAAAAACTCGGCATCGTGTTTGAGCGACTGGCCATAAAGGGTGTGCAAAATGGCATGGCCGGTGCGGTCAGCAGCAGCACAGGTGCGTTGAGCTGCCGGGCCTTGCCCAAATTTTGTCGTCATGCCGCCAAAGGCGCGCTGGTAGATCTGGCCGGTTTCGGTGCGTGAAAAAGGCACGCCCCAGTGTTCGAGTTCATAAACAGCTTGCGGGGCTTCACGGGCGAGATATTCAATGGCATCCTGATCGCCAAGCCAGTCAGAGCCTTTAACGCTGTCATACATGTGCCAGCGCCAGTTATCTTCGCCCATATTGCCAAGGGATGCCGCGATGCCGCCCTGAGCCGCAACGGTGTGCGAGCGGGTCGGGAAAACCTTGGTGATGCAGGCGGTTTTAAGGCCCGCCTGGGCACAACCAACTACAGCGCGCAGACCTGCTCCACCGGCCCCGACCACAAGCACATCGAAGGTGTGATCGATAATGTCATAGGCACGATCTGCAACGGTAAAACTTTTGGCAGCACCAAAGGTTTGATCGGCCTGACTTTTTGACTTCCTGCTCGTAGGCTTCTTCACCATTGTCTGCTTATGCTCCGAAACTGATTTTGAGAATGGCAAAGATCGACATCAGGGCGATCATGCTGCAGAACAGGTTGTTGAGGACAACCAGTAGCAGTTTGCGGCCATCGCCATGCACATAATCTTCAATGACCACCTGCATGCCAAGGCGCATGTGCCAGGTAAATGAAATGATGACCGCGATCAGACCAAAGGCGATTAGCGGGTTTTTGATACTGGCAACAACTTCGGCGTGCGATGCCCCGGACAGGGGGATGACCAGCCACAAAAGAAAAATCGTCAAGGGTATGTTGGCAATGGCGGTCAGGCGCTGGTGCCAGAAATGATCGGTGCCAGAACGGGCTGAACCATAAAGGCGGACTTTGTTTAAAGGGGTGCGTAAAGTCATGGGGTTACCTCACAGCATAAGCGATGGCCCAGACCACCAGGGTCAGGGCAATGGATAAAACAAGGGAGCCTTTGGCCAGTTTCTCAATAGTCTCAAGGCCGTAGCCGCGCCCGGTGTCCCACAACAGATGCTTGAGACCTCCAAGGGCGTGATGAATAAGGGCCCAGGTGCAGCCGAGCAGAATGAGGCGGCCGATAGCCGATGTCAAAAGCCCTTCGACAAAGTCGAAATAGGCTGGACCAGCGGCAGCTGCGATCAACCACCAGGCCAATAACAAGGTGGCGAAAAACAGGGCAATGCCGGTGATGCGGTGGATAATGGACACGGTCATTGTCAGCATCGGTTTGTAAATTTGCAGATGCGGAGAAAGTGGACGCTCAGGTTTGGTGCTCATGTTTTTTGCCTGGTTTTAGGATCGCAATGAGGTTGGGAGCGCAGTGGTAGTGCCCTGCGGCATTCTATACCACGTAGCCGACATTTATAAAGGAGTTATTTAGGCATTATCACCCAATAATCCAGTTCCAGAATAGTGTTTTCGTTTTTGTTGTCGGGGAAGTCGTTGCAGGCTTTGTCTTTGGTGGCAATGGTGCGAACCCGCAGGGCACCAACATCGTTTCGCCCGGCAATGGATTGGCTGTCGAGAACTTGTGACCAGGCATAAACTGTCTCGCCGGCAAACAGGGGCGCTATGTGGCGACCGCCGTTGATAGCGCTGATGTGGAAAGCATTGCCAAGGCCGTTAAATGACAGGGCGCGGGCAAGGGAAATCACGTGGCCGCCATAGATCAGGCGACGGCCAAAGCGGCCTTGGCCTTCTGAGTGCTGGTTGAAATGAACTTTGGCGGTGTTCTGATAGAGACGTGTTGCCAGCATGTGGTCGCTTTCCTCAACCGTCATGCCATCCACATGGTCGATCTTTTCACCAACTGCATAATCGCCCCACAGGTGGGGTGAACCAGACAGGGCGGTATCGAAATGTTCAACGTCAATTGCCGGGCAGGCGCTTGCCAGTGCATCAGGTTCAACCTGTTCAGGCAGATCGGGCATAACGGTTTCCGGTGCCGGGCTGTCTGCATCACGTTTTCGCACCATGACCCAGCGAGTGTATTCAAGCACCGTTTCGCCTTTTTGGTTTTTACCGGTTGAGCGGACGTAAACAACGCCGGTTTTGCCGTTGGAGTTTTGTTTGAGGCCGATGATTTTCGACACGGTGCTCAGGGTATCACCGGGATAAACCGGTTTGAGAAACCGGCAGTCAGCATAACCAAGATTGGCCACCGCATTGAGGGAAATGTCAGCAACGGTTTTGCCAAAGACAATGTGAAAAACCAGCATGTCATCCACAGGGCTTTGCGGATAGCCAACAGCGGCAGCAAATGAAGTGGCGGACTGGACGGCAAAACGCGGGCCATAAAGGGCGGTGTATAAAGCCTGATCGCCGCTGGAAATGGTGCGCGGTGTGGCGTGGGTGATAATTTGACCGACGCGGAAGTCTTCAAAAAAATTGCCAGTGTTGGTTTTGCCACTCGTGGCGTTGCCGTTGGTGATTTTGGTCATGGGCTTTCCTGCTTTTCTTTGATCGCCCCGGCAATGGCGATGGTTTTTTTGGCGATGTCGCAGTGCAGGAGTTCGACCATGCGGCCGTTGAGATTGATGGCCCCCTTGCCCTGATTTTCGGGCAGGGAAAAAGCATTGATAATGCTTTGGGCGGTTTCTATTTCATCCTTTGACGGGGCAAAAATTTCGTTACAGGCAGCGATTTGGCCGGGGTGGATGATGGTTTTGCCGTCCATGCCAAAATCGGCCCCCTGCAAGGCTTCGGTGCGCAAGCCGTCGTCATTTTTAAAATCATTGTAAACGCCATCGATAATGGCAATGCCAGCGGCGCGCGCTGCCGCGACACAGGTCATCAGCCAGGGCACCATGGCGTGGCGGCCACGCTCGAGGCTGGCGCCGGTTTCCTTGGCCAGATCATTGGTGCCCATGACAAAGGCCTCAATGCCGGGGGCAAAGGCGATGTCTTTGGCGTTGAACATGGCCAGCGGGGTTTCCATCATCGCCCACAGGGGGATATCGATGCCGGAAAGGGCGGCAAGATCATCAGGCGTATTGACCTTGGGCACCAGAAGGGCATCAGGTTTGGCTTTAAAGGCTGCCGCCAGATCATCCTTGCCCCACTCGCTAGCGAGACTGTTGATGCGAATGACCAGTTCACGTTTGCCGTAACCACCGCCAGCGACTGCATCACAAACCTGCTGGCGGGCATCGGCTTTGGCATCGGGTGCTACAGCATCTTCAAGGTCAAAAATGAAACAGTCAGCATCAAGGGTTTTGGCCTTTTCCAGCGCTCTGGTGTTGGAGCCGGGCATGTACAAAACACTGCGGCGTGGTTTGATGGTCATTTTGTTTCGTCCCTGAAGTCTTTATACCTATTGCACCGCAATATATCTGCTGCAACGCAGCATGCCAAGGGGACTTTTGGCGGAGGGAAAATTGATTTAAGCTTGCACCAATGAAAATCTCAAAACCTACCATCGCAGACACATTCGAAAACCTCACTCCCTTCGTTCGCCGCACGCCGGTCATTGATGTGGAAGTGCCGGGGGTTGAGGTGCCGGTGGTTTTGAAGCTTGAGCTTTTGCAGCATTCCGGTTCGTTCAAGGCGCGCGGGGCTTTTGCCAATTTGCTTGGGGCGAGAGTGCCTGATGTCGGGGTGGCAGCAGCATCGGGTGGCAATCATGGGGCGGCGGTGGCTTATGTGGCCGGGGTGCTTGATATTCCGGCAAAAATATTCGTGCCAGAAATCAGTGCGCGCGCCAAGATCGAGCGGATCAGGTCTTATGGGGCCGAGGTGATGGTTGAGGGTGAAAATTATGGTGCGGCGCTGGCCAATTGTCAGGCATATCTTGATGAAAGCGGAGCGATGTCGGCTCATGCCTATGACAGCCCGGCGACCATTGTCGGGCAGGGGACTTTGGCAGCGGAGTTTGAAACGCAGGTTTTTGATGGCATTGATACGGTGCTGATGGCAGTAGGCGGCGGTGGGCTGATTGGCGGGGCAGCGGCGTGGTATCAGGGGTCTGTAAAGCTGGTCGGGGTTGAATCTGAAGGTTGTGCGACTTTGCACGGGGCATTGGTGGCTGGTGAGCCGGTGGCGATCAAACCGCAAGGGCTGGCGGCGGATTCGCTGGGGGCATCGGTGATTGGCGGGTTGATGTTTCCACTGGCGCAAAAATATGTGTCAGGCGTCGAACTGGTCAGCGATGACGATATTGCCAAAGCCCAGCAATGGCTGTGGGAACATTTGAAAATCATCACCGAGCCGGGCGGTGCAACAGCTTTTGCTGCTGTGTTGAGTGGTGCCTATCAGGCTGGTGAAGATGAAAGAATCGGGGTTGTAATCTGTGGCGGCAATACGGATCCGGCATTGTTTGGTAAAAAGGGGGTTGGCGATGATTGACCCGCGCCTGCTGGTAAACACTGACAAATATCCGGTTTTTGATCCGGGCAATCAGCGCTCAAAAGATTTTTTTGCCAGCAGCCGCAGCGCCTATCAGCAAGATGGCATTCTGGCCTTGCCGGAGTTCGTGCTTCCCGCAGCGCTTGAGCAAATGGCAAAGGATGCTGCAGCTGTCGAGCATCTGTCGTTCAAACAGGAAAAACGTCATAAT
>UOEC01000114.1_pt1 | contig 17415 bp, 17 predicted proteins | sample 1988601 | NCBI WGS metagenome assembly UOEC01 (sample SAMEA4712195, study PRJEB27164) | hydrothermal vent metagenome | biome: marine basaltic hydrothermal vent biome; feature: marine hydrothermal vent; material: mineral | place: Pacific Ocean | collected 2011-06-14/2011-07-23 | depth 1719 m
TGAGCAATACCAAATACAGTGAAGATCACGAGTGGATTTCAGTCGAAGGTGATGTGGCCACCATTGGCATTACCAACCATGCCCAGGAGCAATTGGGTGATGTGGTTTTTGTCGAATTGCCTGATGTTGGCGCAACTGTTTCAAAGGGTGAGGATGCCGGTGTCATTGAGTCGGTAAAAGCTGCCAGTGAACTGATTGCACCGGTCAGCGGTGAAGTGGTTGAAACCAACAGTGCGTTGCTGGATGAACCGGGCAAGGTTAATGAAGATCCTGAGAACAGCGCCTGGTTCATCAAAGTCAAACTGTCTGATGCAAGCGAGTTGGACGACCTGATGGACGCCGACGCCTATCAAGCTTTAATTGCCTAACTTAACCCAAAGCAAAAAGGTTCCCTCCGATGGCCGATCAACGCCTTAGCCTTTCTGAACTACAGCCAGGTGCAAATTTTATCCCGCGCCATATTGGCCCCCGTGACCATGAGATTGACGCAATGCTCAAAACCGTTGGCGCTGCCAGCCTGGAAGGGTTGATAGATCAGGTGGTGCCCAAGGCCATTCGGGTCAAAAAACCGCTAGAGCTTCCCGAACCGCTGAGCGAACGCAATGTCTTGTCAGACCTGCGCAAAACATCGGCCCGCAACATGGTTGTAACCTCGATGATCGGCATGGGGTATTATGGCGCCATCATCCCCAAGGTTATCTTGCGCAATGTGCTTGAAAATCCAGGCTGGTACACCGCTTACTCACCTTATCAGGCCGAAGTCAGCCAGGGGCGACTTGAAGCGCTGGTCAATTATCAGCAGATGATTATTGACATGACCGGGCTTGATCTGGCCAATGCTTCCTTACTTGATGAAGCAACTTCGGCTGCTGAAGCCATGGCAATGGCGCACCGAGTGGCAAAGAACAAGGTTGATGCATTCTTTGTTGATGTTGATACCCATCCACAAACCATAGATGTGATTAAAACCCGGGCGCGGGCTTTTGGCTTTGAGATTATTGTCGGTGATCCTTTGAACGACCTGGAACCGGCAAAAGTTTTTGGTGCGCTGTTGTCATATCCCGGTTCAAGCGGGCAAGTGCGTGATTTTCGTGAAACTATTGCGAGTTTGCACGACGCCAAAGCGCTGGCAATTATGGCAACGGACCTGTTGGCGCTGGCTACACTGACACCGCCAGGCGATCTGGGGGCTGATGTTGCTATTGGTTCATCGCAGCGGTTTGGTGTGCCGATGGGGTATGGCGGCCCGCATGCGGCTTTTTTTGCCACCAGCGACAAATACAAACGCTCAATACCCGGTCGCATCATTGGCATTTCAAGCGATGATCGAGGCAAACGCGGTTATCGTATGGCTCTGCAAACCCGCGAGCAACATATCCGCCGCGAAAAGGCGACCAGTAACATTTGCACTGCCCAGGTTTTGCTGGCGGTGCTGGCTGGATTTTTTGCTGTGTATCACGGCCCCAAGGGGGTTAAAAAGATAGCCCAACGGGTTCACCGGTTCACCGAAATTTGTGCCACCGCCATCAGTTCCTATGGTTATGAGGTGGTGACAAAATCCTTTTTTGACACCATCACGGTTTATGCACCGGGCCGGGCATCGGCGATTGTTGCCAAGGCGCGTGAGCAGAAAATCAACCTGCGTTTTGTTGATGCTGATCATGTGGGTATCTCGTGCGATGAAACCACCCGCCGGTCGGAAATTGAAAAACTGCTTGGATGTTTCAAGTCATCGGCAATGAAAAACGAAACTCTCGATGATATTGATGGCCGTTCCAGCAATGGCATTCCTGACAATCTGAAACGCACCAGCAAATTTCTGACCCACCCGACGTTTTCCTCCTACCAGAGTGAAACAGAAATGATGCGCTATCTGCGCCGTTTGCAGATCAAGGATATTGCCCTTGACCGCTCGATGATCCCGCTTGGCTCATGTACCATGAAGCTCAATGCGACAACGGAAATGATCCCGATCACTTGGCGCAGTTTTGCCATGATGCACCCCTTTGCACCGCTCGAGCAAACACAAGGCTATCAACAATTGTTTGAAGACCTGGAGTCAATGCTGTGCGAGATTACCGGGTTTGATGCGGTCTCCCTGCAACCAAATGCCGGTAGCCAGGGCGAATATTCCGGTTTGTTGACCATCGCCCAATATCATCGACAAAATGGTCAGGGCCATCGCAATGTCTGCCTGATTCCGGTTTCAGCCCATGGCACCAATCCGGCCTCTGCTGTTATGGCGGGCATGAAGGTTGTTATCGTTAAATGTGATGATAATGGCAATGTGGACGTCGATGACCTGAAAGAGCGAGCACAAGAACATGCAGAGAATCTGGCCGCGCTGATGATTACCTATCCTTCAACCCACGGGGTGTTTGAAGAGGCAATTGTTGATATCTGCCAGATCATTCACGACAATGGCGGGCAGGTTTATCTCGATGGGGCCAACCTGAACGCCATGATGGGGCTGGTGCGGCCGGCAGAAGTGGGCGCTGATGTCTGTCACATGAATTTGCACAAAACCTTTTCCATCCCGCACGGTGGCGGCGGGCCCGGTGTCGGGCCTATCGGGGTTAAAGCCCACCTGGCGCCGTTTTTACCGAGCCATTGTGTGGTTGACGGGGTCAATCCAGCCCAGGGCAAGGGCGAGAATATCGGCCAGATTTCTGCCGCACCATGGGGCTCAGCCTCAATTTTACCGATCTCATGGACTTACATTGCCATGTGCGGCGAGGAAGGCCTTAAACGCTCGAGCATGGTGGCAATCTTGAACGCCAACTACATCGCCAAACGTTTGGATGATCATTTTCCGGTGGTTTACAAAGGAACAAACGGCTTTGTCGCCCACGAATGCATCATCGATTTGCGCGGTTTTAAAGAAGCCTGCGGCATCACCGTTGAAGATGTCGCCAAACGGCTGGTGGATTACGGTTTTCATGCTCCGACCATGTCGTGGCCGGTGGCTGAAACCATGATGGTTGAGCCAACTGAATCTGAAAGCAAGGAAGAGCTGGACCGTTTTTGCGATGCAATGATCGCCATCAGGGCTGAAATTGCGGAAGTTGAAGCTGGTAAAATTTCAGCGGAGGAAAGCGTGGTGCGCCATGCCCCTCATGTGCATGAATTGCTGCTGGAAGACTGGGCGGCAAAATATTCCAAACAACAGGCGTTTTTTCCGCTGGATTATATTCGCGATGACAAATTCTGGCCACCGGTGGGACGTATTGACAATGTGCTGGGTGATCGCAATCTGGTTTGCACCTGTCCGCCTATTGAAGAATATCTGGAAGCTGCTGAATGAACCAAATCCGTTTTCTTGTTACAACGCTGGCATTGTTATGGATGCTGGTTCCTGATGATGTGATGGCCCAGCAGAATTACAAATCAAGGACGGAAGCCCAGTTCCAAAGCTGGCTGAAAGCGCAGTGGCCAACAGCCCAAAAGAACGGTATTTCGCGACAAACATTTGATCTTGCCTTTAAGGAGGTCAAATTGAATTGGCGACTGCCGGACCTGGCACCTCCCGGTCGCAAAACACGCGACAAGGCCAAACGTCGCCAGTCTGAATTTGGCTCGCCGGGGCGTTATTTTCGTCAGGACAACATCAACGCATTGGTGCAGCGCGGACGTCAGATGAAGAAAAAATGGTCCAAAACCCTGGCCAAAATCGAACGCCGCTATGGGGTTCCTCAAAACATTATTTTAGCCGTCTGGGGACGAGAAACGTCATTTGGGGCGGTGAAAATTCCCTATGACACCATCCGGTCGCTGGCGACGTTATCATTTATGGGTCGTCGCCAATCATTCTTTTATCCTGAACTGATTGGCGCGCTGCAAATTCTGGAACAAGGCCACATCTCGCGCAACCGGTTAAAAAGCTCATGGGCAGGCGCCATGGGGCAAACCCAGATGTTACCGCAAAAATTTCTGCAATATGCTGTTGATTTTGACGGTGACGGGCGCAAAAATATCTGGACCTCACCGCCAGATGCTTTGGCCACAACAGCAAATTTTCTCAAACAGCAGGGCTGGCAAAACCGGGTCTCGTGGGGTTATGAGATTGCATTGACCCCGGCTGTGAACTGCACCCTTGAGGGCCCGCATCGCATGCAGCCGATCAAAAACTGGGTCAATACCGGTTTAAAACGCACTGCCGGGCGCAAATTTTCTTCGCCGCTCTTGCAAGGTAAAGGTTCTTTATTGTTGCCAGCCGGATTGCACGGCCCGGGTTTCATTGTGACAGAGAACTTTTATGTCTTGAAAAAGTATAATGAGTCTGATTTATACGCGCTGTTTGTCGGTCACCTGGCAGATCGGATTTCGACCAACAAACAATTTATTGGAAAATGGCAAAAGGTTTCGACCTATACGCGGGCGAAAATCAAGCATTTACAGAAAACCCTGCAGCGTGAGGGGTATAATATTGGTAAAAAAGTCGACGGGCTGATCGGCTTTCGCAGCCGGGTTGCGGTAGGTTTGTATCAAAACAAATATGGACTTGAAAAGAATTGCTGGCCCGGCAAAGCTACGCTTTCGCGAGCATCACGCTAATTATTGCTGGATCGCTGTTTTAACCTGCGAGGGTTTTCTGGTGGCCAGAACCCGTCTGATAATGGCGATTTTGTAGGTTTCACTCAGCGCAATGTTTTTTTGCTGCAACTTAACCTGTGGGTCGGCCTTGGAATTTGCAAACAGCAAATCAAAAAAAGCATCAGACTTGGCCCGGCAGCCCGCCAATACAGCATCCGCAATAGTATTTGCCTGAGTGTTCTTTGCAATTGTCAGGCGGTCGGTACGTTCTGAAAAGCACTGGAACATACCCGCTTTGGCTGTTTTCAGGTTTTCTTTACTTGTCATTTGGGCAGCAACGGCAATTTGTCTGCTCCGCTGTTCCTGCAAGGCAATTTCTACCGGCGGCAAGAATGTTGTCTTGGCCAATTCGGTCAGCATGGCATTTGAACTTTTTTCGCCCAGCCCACCGATCAACACGCCAGCCATTTTGGCAAATTCGATTTGGCACGAGGTTTTCATTGCAGATGTAATAACATTTGCCGGGGTTGTTGTGTTGGCGACCACGGTCTGGTTTTTGGCAAATTTGACCGAACAATCGCGAAAGGCAAAAACCGCCGGGTTGCCAACGGTTTCCCACCATTCGGCTTTCCTGTCCGTATTTTTTTCAACAGTTTTAACTTTTTCAACCTGCCCGGGCTTTTTTTTGCGGACCTTGGCCTTGCCAACTTTAGCGGCTCTTTTTTCAGGAATGATATTGATGCTTCCTGCAACGGGTGCCGCTGGCTTGTGTGGTTGGGTCTTTTTTGGAAGCAGGGAGTTAAAGAAACCCGTTGGCCGTATCTCTTTAGGCGCTGCCGGATCTTTCCAGGGGCGTTCGACGACTTCAGCCATCGCCGATGACACGAAAAGCGCCACAGCCACTCCGACTGTTATACTGACTAAAGACGTTGTTTCTGCAAATCGTTTCAAAACCCACGCACCCTTACAAGCACTCTTACAATCGTTGTTTCCCAAACAGACCCTAAACGAGATCGGTTCTAAGCATAGCCAACTCAATGGCAACATAATGACCAGTTTATGGTTTATTTAGACCAGATTGCAAGGCCGCCCTATCACATTTTTTACGCTGGGGATATCTTACATATTGGGATAGTTGGGCCCTTCACCACCCTGGGGCACGCACCAGGTTATATTTTGAGCCGGGTCCTTGATATCGCAGGTTTTGCAATGCACGCAATTTTGCGCGTTGATTTGAAAACGCGGGTTTGAACCGTCTTCATCACGCAGAACCTCGTAAACCCCGGCCGGGCAATAACGCTGGGCCGGTTCATCAAATTGCGGCAGGTTTTGCGATATGGGAATATCAGCATCTTTTAAACACAAGTGACTCGGCTGATCTTCCTCATGGTTGGTGGCAGAAAACGAAACATTGGTCAGGCGGTCAAAGGACAGCACACCATCGGGTTTGGGATATTCAATCGGTTTGCAGTCTTTGGCTGGTTTGAGGGTTTCGTAGTCAGCTTTGCCGTGTTTCAGGGTGCCAAAAAATCCACGCCCAAACAATTGATGCATCCACATGTCCAGACCGCCAATGGCCAGACCGCCAATAAGACCGAGTTTCGACCACAGGGGTTTTACATTGCGGACTTTTTTCAAATCCTGATAAACCCACGAGTTTTCATAAGCAGTTTGATAACCGACAAGCTCATCACCCTGACGCCCGGCCATAACAGCATCAAATGCCTCTTGAGCGGCCAGCATACCGGTTTTCATGGCATTGTGTGAGCCCTTGATACGGGGCAAATTGACAAAACCGGCCGAACAGCCAATCAGCGCGCCTCCGGGGAAAGATAATTTTGGTACCGACTGGAATCCCCCTTCTGTTATCGCGCGGGCACCATAGGCTACCCGACGACCACCCTCGAGCACTTCGGCGATAATCGGGTGGTGTTTAAAGCGCTGAAACTCCTGATAGGGTGACAAATAGGGATTGGTGTAGTTAAGGTGCAAGACAAAACCGACAGCAACCTGATTGTTTTCGAGATGATACATGAAACTGCCACCACCGGTTTTGGTGCCAAGGGGCCAACCCATGGTGTGGGTGACCTGCCCCTGTTTGTGGTTTTCCGGTTTTACTTCCCAAAGCTCTTTGAGGCCGATACCAAATTTTTGCGGCTCGCTGTCTTTGGCCAGATCAAACTTGTTAATGATGATTTTTGCCAACGACCCGCGCACCCCTTCGGCGATAAAAACGTATTTGCCATGCAGTTCAATGCCCGGTTCGTATTCGGGTTTTTTGTTGCCTTCATGGTCAATGCCCATGACACCGGCCACCACACCTTTGACCGAACCATCATCGCGGAACACCAGATCTGATGCGGCAAAGCCGGGATAAATTTCAACACCCATATTTTCTGCCTGCTCGCCCAACCAGCGGCAGACGTTGCCGAGTGAAACGGCATAGGCGCCGTGATTGCTCATCAGGCCGGGCAAAAGAAAATTGGGCACCCGCATCGCTCCGGCTGGTCCCAGCACATAAAAACGGTCCTGGGTCACCGGCGTATTGAGTGGTGCGCCCATTTCTTTCCAGTCAGGTAACAACTCGTTCAGGGCAATGGGATCAACCACCGCACCGGACATAATGTGAGCACCAACTTCTGAACCTTTTTCAAGCACACAGACGGAAATCTCCTTGCCACTTTCTTCTGCCAGTTGTTTCAGCTTTATTGCTGCTGCAAGGCCAGCAGGACCTGCGCCGACAATAACGACGTCATATTCCATTGCTTCACGTTCCACAGCATCCTCCACAACTTGTTGACCCATTTCCCGGTTTCCGTCGTTCTGTAACAAAAAACCATGCGGGGGTTTGTTATCTTGGTTATACTGAATGCTTCATCACTTGAAAATCATTGTTTGCGCAATTGTAAGGCTGAAAACGACCTAATGGACCCGGCGGAGTTAAAAAATAACCTTGAGACGCTGGAATGGCAAATTGCCATGGGTGCCGATGAGGCCATTGGTGATGAGGCTATTGACTGGTTTTCGCGTTCTGGTGAACAAATTGCAGCAAAGGCGGCCAAAGCAGTAAATCAGCAGAAAAATGAAACTGTGCCGGTATTGGCAAATGTTGCTCGCACCCCTCCCGGTACAGCCAGTGCGGTGGCAAGTTCTCAGGATGAGGTCGGTGATGCCAGAAAGTTGGCAGCGTCGTGCAATTCTATTGACGAATTATTGGCGGCACTGGAAAATTTTGACGCCTGCCAGCTTTCGCGCACAGCGACAAACCTGTGTTTTATCGACGGCAATCGACAAGCTGAAATCCTGCTGATCGGTGAGGCACCGGGGCGCGATGAAGATATTCAGGGCAAACCATTTGTCGGGCGCTCGGGTCAATTGCTTGATAAAATTCTCAGCGCTATCGACCTGTCGCGTAATAACGAAAGCCCTGATAATTCGGTTTTAATCTCAAACACCGTTTTCTGGCGGCCACCGGGCAATCGCAAACCTACCGAAGCAGAAACACTTGTCTGCCTGCCATTCGTCAACAAGCTGATTGAACTGGTTGCGCCGAAATTTATCGTTTGTCTCGGAGCAACACCCAGCCAACGACTGACCGGTGAAACAAAAGGCATCACCCGGTTACGCGGTCGCTGGTTCGACCATACCATCGGTCCCGGCACCTCTGGCGATGATGAAAAACCGAAATCTGCGGCGCTGCTGGCGACATTACATCCGTCTTATTTGTTACGCCAGCCGATGCAAAAAAAGCTCGCATGGCGCGACTTTCTTGCCCTTAAACTCAAGGTTGCAAGTCCTGACTAAAGCAGTCTAACGTTAAGTTATGTGGACAAATTATGGCTGTTTTCTGCGGTTTTTTGTTTACAAATTCATCATATATTTGTGATCACTCTGTGTGATTTATTGACTTTAAAAACGGACCAATCAGTCCCAAACTCTATATTACATAATGTTTGTTCTATGGTGAGTGACACTGTGTGACGTTTTGAGAGGAATTGAAATGGCGTTTGAACGCTTAAATGAAAACGAGTGGCAGTTACTGGAAAAACTGGTCCGAAGCGGAAAAAGCTTGCGGGGCAGACCACCAAAACAACACAGACAAATTTTCGAAGCGGTTTTCTGGATTGCAAGTTGCGATGTCCCCTGGCGATCGCTGCCGGAACGATTCGGGAAATGGAATACAGTTTACCGGCAGTTTAAAAGATGGAGCGAAGCAGATTTGTGGAACCGGGTTCTTGATGATCTGGAGAATAATCCCGACGTGGCAGAGGTGTCACAAAACTTAAAACACAATATTCTGGCAACCATTCGTCTGGCCCGACAGCGCCAAATGCAGCGGTCGCCCGTAACCGCTACTGGAAGCAGCACGACCAGACACTCTCTGGCACCGGGGGCACCGAGCAAAAGCCTTGAAGCTGGTCCTGTAAACCTTTAAACCTGCGACATTGATTATTGCAGGTTATGAGGTTCCCCACATGGGACATGCCACGACGTCATCAGGGGTTGAAAGACCGTTTATCCCTGTTAGAATTTTTGTTCTGACCATTTCAGACAGCCGTACTTTGGAGAATGACAAATCGGGCCAAATACTGGCCGACCGGCTGGAGAAAGATGGTCATGTGCTGGCAGGTCGCGCCATCGTCAAAGACGATATTCCGGCCATTCGCCAACTGGTTTCTGAGCAATTGGACAATCCCAATGTCGATGTTATTATTTCGACCGGCGGTACCGGGCTGACCGGTTTTGATGTCACTGTTGAAGCCATGCGCGGGTTGTTTGAAAAAGAGATTGAAGGGTTCTCGGTTGCCTTCCACATGGTCTCGTGGGAAAAAATCGGTACTTCGACGGTTCAATCACGCGCCACTGCTGGTGTTGCCAAAGGCAAATACATTTTCTGCCTGCCCGGTTCACCGGGGGCCTGCAAGGATGGCTGGGACGGCATTTTGGGCCAGCAACTTGATTATCGCCACACCCCTTGCAACTTTGTTGAGATGATGCCCCGGCTGGATGAACACCTGCGCCGCAGCAAGGGTTAGAGCCTAAAACAGGGATAATTGATCATCGGCTTTGGGTTTTGGGCGCCGGTCAATTGTGGTTTTTTCAAAAACGAAATAGTCATCGGGTGCTGATACCAGCAGCCTGGATGCCTGTCGGGCCAAAACTTTTTCGCTGTCAAGCCAACTGGTAAAATTTTCCGGCTCAATAATAACCGGCATGCGGTGGTGAATGGGTGCTACCGCGTCATTGGCAGCTGTGGTGATAATCGCCGCGCTTTCAAGCTCGCTGCCTTCGCTGGTCATCCAGTGCTCCCAAATACCGGCAAAGGCAAAAATACCCTGATCGGGGCGGGTAAAGCGGTAGGGCTGCTTTTTGCCCGGCGTGTCGCCCTGCCATTCAAAATAACCATCGGCCGGGATCAGGCACCGCCGATGCTTCATGGCACCGCTAAAGGATGGTTTTTCGAGGATGGTTTCAGCCCGGGCATTGATCAACGGCCTGCCCGACCGGATTTCCTTGCTCCAGCCCGGCACCAGTCCCCAGCGCACCAGAGCAAAATGGGGATCACCATGCTCGCCCTTGATGATTTCCATTGGCCCACCCGGCACAATAAAATCTCTGGGGGCAAAAGGTGGTTGTTCAGGGTAGTCGAAAATCGACCTGACCTCTGCGGCCATTTTACGATTGGAATAAAGCCCACACATTATGCTAATCTGTCATTACTGAAGGAAAAAGGGAAGTTCTTATGGGCGATAAAGAGGTGGCGGCGATTTCCGGCGTCAGCATGTGTGTCGTTAAAGACGACAAAGTGCTGCTGGCCAAACGCGCCAATCCCAATGGTTACGGCCTGTGGAGTTTTCCCGGTGGCCATGTGGAACAGGGTGAAGCGCTGCGCGATGCCGCCTTGCGCGAACTTGCCGAAGAAACCGGCATCAATGCAGAAATTGTCAAATTGCTCGATACCATTGACATCATTCACCGCGATTCCAGCGGTGAAATAGAGGCCCATTTCATCCTGAGTGTTTTTCTTGGCAGCTGGATCGGCGGGGAAGCGGTGGCTGACAGCGATGCCAGCGACGTCAGATGGGTTTCGGCTTCTGAGGCAACACAATTGCAGACAACCCCCGGCACCGCCGAGCTGGTTGAGGCCTCGATCCGGCAATTCACATAAATCTGACTGGTAAAATCTGGCCCTTTGGGCCAGAATGGGCCGATGAAACACCTTTTGGCCTTCCTTATACTGGCATTTTTGTCCACCTCCACCCTTGCTGCAACCGATGAGAAAATTGCCGGGTTTAAACGCTCGGGCTGGGCTGAAACCGACTTTTCCAAAACATCCATTCCGCTAAAACAGTTCAGAGGCGGGGGACCATCCAAGGACGGTATTCCCTCCATTGACAATCCGGTTTTCAAACCCGTTGGTGAAATCAAAAACCTGGCGGCCAAGGAACCGGTTGTCGGGCTTGAAATCAATGGTGATGCGCGCGCTTATCCTTTGCAGATTTTGATGTGGCACGAGATTATCAATGACACGGTTGGCGGCATGCCGTTGATCGTAACTTTTTGCCCGCTGTGCAACACAGCCATTGTTTTTGAAAGCACCGTCAAAGGCAAAGCCCTTGAATTTGGCACCACCGGCCTGCTGCAAAATTCCAACCTTGTGATGTATGACCGGCAAAGCCAAAGCTGGTGGATGCAATTTACCGGCACCGCTGTAGTCGGTGCCATGCTTGGGGCTGAGCTGAAAGCGCTGCCCTCGCGGCTTGAATCCTTTGAAAATTTCAAAAAGCGTTTTCCAAAGGGCAAAGTCCTGGTGCCGAACAACCGCAATATGCGCAACTACGGCCAAAACCCCTATACCAAATACGATACGATGACATTTCCCTTTCTCTACACCGGGGAGATGCCCAAGGACATCAAACCAATGGAACGGGTGGTTACTTTCCGCAACAACGGCCAAATGAACGCTTACGCCCTGCCCTTGCTGGCCAAAAAGCAGACACTAACCGTAGATGGCATTACGCTGGGCTGGACCGCCGGACAAACCTCGGCACTGGATTCCTCGTTCATCGCCCAGGGGCGCGATATCGGTAACATCACCGTACAGGAAAACCGCAATGGCGTGATGGTAGATATCCCCTATGAAGTGACTTTCGCCTTTGTGGTTACGGCCTTTAATCCTGATGTGAAGATTAATCAGTAAATGGCTCCTGCCACTACCGTTGTGAAAGCAAGGATTGTATTTCGGCAACTGAATTAACTGGTTTTTGGGCTATTAGGAAGAACCCTCTAGTGCAAGAACTTCTATCGATAGCTCTGAGCCCTTACTACCGTTTTCTGCAACGTGGTGAACGGTTACAATGGGAGCTCTAAAGTGGCTTTTTCGGTCGAAACTACGATTGAGGTGCGGAACTTTCGGACATTCTTGTCTGCAAAGAAGAAACGATGCGTGAAAGCTTCATAGTCAACAATGTCTTTGGCTACGACTACCATGTAAAAGTCGGCGTCTCCGGCAACACAGTAGAAATTCAGAACCTGATTATCATTTCGAGCTTTTCTCTTGAATGCATCGATTTGATCTAACCGATCTCTTTCCAACTCGACGGAGACAATTGCAGTAACCCCAAGTCCCAACATTTTTTGATCAAGCACTGCAACTTCTCTTTGAATTACCCCGTTATCGCGCAAGGCTTTCAGCTTGCGCTGAATTGAAGCCGTGGAAAGTCTTACTCGCTCGGCTATTTCCGGTATGGACGTCTTAACGTTTTTTTGAAGTATCGAGAGGATTTGACGCTCTTTATCACCGATGATGCGCATATCATGATTTTTCACTTAAAATGATCGTATTAAATTAGTATATGTGAGAATTACAAGTTTATCCAATCAAAAAATATCTGCATTATGCATCTATGAAACATGGTGCCATTGCTATTCTCCCCCTCGCTTTCGGGGCAGCCATCTACGGGTTTGCGTTCGGAATTCTGGCCGCTCAATTTGGTTTCCCGTGGTGGGGTGTGGCTCTCATGAGTAGTGCCGTTCATGCTGGATCATCCCAAATCGTGGCCGTAGAACAGCTCTCGGGTGGCTCAACCATCCTCGGAGCGGCTCTGGCAGGTGCCGCGCTAAATCTGCGATACATAGGGATCGTCGCGTCCTTGACAGAAATTTTGCAACACCTTCCGCTTTATCTCCGCCTGATTGCAATACACATTACCGGCGATGAAAATTGGGCATTGACGATGGCCCAACGGGCAAAAAATTCAAACATAGGTGCGATGTTTTTACTTGGGTCCGGAAGTGTAATGATCTCGGTCTGGACTGGATCAACAGCGCTTGGTGCTGTGGTAGGAGCATCACTGCCCGACCTTGAAAAATTCGGTTTAGGTTTTGCCTTTACTGCCGCTTTCATCGCCATGGCACGAGGGATGTGGCGCGGGCAAAAGAATGCAGTGCCATGGTTGGGGTGCTTTGCCGTGACTTGCCTGTTTGTTGTCTATGGAACTCCCAAAGCCTACGCGATCATAGCTGGTTCTGTGGTCGGGGTTTTCTTGTCGATGGCGGTTCGCCATATACAGGAGGCTGAGGAATGACATCCTCTTATTGGATATTTATCGGTGTTCTTGCGATTGCGGCTTTTTCTATTCGTGTTACCGGGTTGATTGCTGGAAATGCTATCCGTAAGTCCCGCCTGGCACCATTGCTCAATGATTTGCCGGGGTTGATAATAGTATCTCTCGTGGCCGCATCAATGGCTGGTCAACCTGTAATGACATGGGTTGCAGCAACAGTTGCGCTAGGCATCGCCTGGAAAACAAATAATGTCATCGTTACGATGATCGTTGGTGTCGTTACGTTCGCTGGATTGCCGTTGTATTAGCCCATAGCTGTGCAATAGCGAACATACCGAAATGAATTGAACCGTCGGCAAAGTCCGAATAGCTACCCTTGATGTCAACCAGATTACCAACAATTTGAATGTCCGGTTTCGAGATTTGAATACCGAATATATGAATTTCCCCAAAAGCCCGCTAAGGGTCGAAAGTGACTAACGCTGGTATGTCCACTTTGCTGTCAGTTGCGGGGTTAAATTCGGCTCCCTCTAGCTGCCTCACTTTGCCGCTTTGCCCGATAAATAAAACTTATGCACAATTTGTGGAAAGACGTTAACCTTTATTAAAGGTCGTCCGTGCGGGGAAAATTTCATGTGCTAATGTCCTTTGCAACAAATGGGAAAAACGGCACATAATCTAAGGGGATTTCGCGGTGGGACATACACCTGCTTTCAAAATTGACGGCCAGGGTGCGCTTTCAGACGCTGAAGAAAACAACAAGGCCAAACACGCGGCCCTGCGTTATATTCTCGATGCCTGGGAAGAAGCTGTTTATGACGGTATTGACCCTGATTGCGTTGCAACTGCCGCAATTTTTGCCGCCCTTTCTGACATGATCGCCACCTATGGCGAAGAACCGGTCGCCAAAATGGTCGAACGCCTACCCGACCGTATTCGCATCGGTGAGTTTACCGTTGCTCGCGCAACGCAGTAGACTCAGGCACTTTTCTGTAAAGTCTCCAGAAACCCGACCGGCTGGCCAGCGGCGGTGCCGATGATTTCATCATCCCACATGACTGTATTGCCACGGATAATCGTTCCGATGGGCCAGCCTTTTACCTCGCTGCCATCATAGGGCGTCCAGCCGCAGCGGCTTTCTATCCAGTCATTGGTGATGGTGCGGCTGGCGGACATGTCGACGATGGTAAAGTCTGCATCATAACCGGCTGCAATGCGGCCCTTTTGGCTGATGCCGAAAATCCGGCACGGGCCGTGGCTGGTCAGATCAACAAAACGTTCAAGGCTGAGATTGCCGTTGTTGACATGGGTCAGCATAATCGGAACCAGCGTTTGCACACCGGGCATGCCCGATGGTGACAACGGATAGGGCTGTTCTTTTTCTTCAATGGTATGCGGGGCATGGTCTGAGCCAAGCACATCAACCACCCCGTCGGCCAGGCCGCGCCACAGCCCGGCGCGGTGTTCTGCGCTGCGGATGGGCGGGTTCATCTGGGCATAGGTGCCAAGATTTTCATAGGCCTCTGGCGCTGCCAGCGTGAGATGCTGGGGTGTGAGTTCTACTGTTGCCACATCCTTGTTTGCGGCCAGCAGCGGAATTTCTTCTGCTGTCGAAATATGCAGAACATGAATGCGCTTGCCGGTCTTGCGAGCGATGCGTATCAGGCGCTCGGTGCACAGGCGGGCAGCTTCGGCATCGCGCCACACCGGGTGGCTGGAGGGGTCTCCCTCGATGCGCTCGCCCTCACGGGCAATCAGTCGGGCTTCATCTTCAGAGTGAAATGCGGCCCGGCGGTTGATGGCTGAGAGAATGGCTTCGACCCCGCCATCATCATCGACCAGCAAATCTCCGGTTGAGGAACCCATGAAAACTTTGACACCACAGCACCCTTCCAGGCGCTCAAGATGGGCCAGTTGGTCGACATTTTCGCGGGTGCCGCCAACATAAAAGGCAAAATCGCAAAACATGCGGTTGCGGGCGCGGGTCACCTTGTCGGCAAGGGCCGCCTCATTGGTGGTCAGCGGATTGGTATTGGGCATTTCGAAAACCGCTGTCACCCCGCCTTTGACCGCAGCGCGGCCGCCGGTTTCGAGATCTTCCTTGTGCTCGGCGCCCGGTTCACGCAGGTGAACCTGGCTGTCGATGACGCCGGGTAGAATGTGCAGGCCAGTGCAATCGATGATTTTATCGGCTTTTGCCGCATCGAGCGTTCCGATATGTGAAATTTTGCCGTCAATCACCCCAACATCGCGCTTTGCGGTGCCGTCGTGATTAACAAGGGTTCCATTTTTGAGGATCAGGTCATACATAATAGATCAACGATTAACCAACATCGCCTGCACAGGCAAGACAAGAGTAGAGATATGTCCCATTCATTTACAACTTTGCCCGACCGGGCCGTGTTCAACATTACCGGTGATGACGCAAAAACCTTTCTGCAAGGGCTGGTGACCAGTGATGTGGAACAACTTGCTGATGGAGAGGCAAACCATGCAGGATTGCTGACACCGCAGGGCAAAATCATGTTTGATTTTTTTGTTGTTGGTCAACCTGAAGGCTATGTGATTGATTGTGCTGCTGAGCAGATTGACGAGATTGTCAAACGTCTGGGGTTTTATAAATTGCGGGCCAAGGTGGAAATTGCGACAAAGCCTGAACTGGCTGTTGCAGCAATGTGGGGTGGGGATGTTTCGACAGAACTTTTGCAATTCGATGATCCACGGTTGACCGGGATGGGCCAGCGGGTGATTGGCAGTCCCGCAGAACTGGCGGTTCTGAGCAACGCCACGCCGGATGATTATCTCGCGCATCGCGTCAAGCTGGGCATCCCGGACACATCTGATATTGGCAGTTCGCAAACATTCCCCCATGAAGCCAACTTTGACCAGCTTGGCGGGGTCAGTTTCAGCAAGGGTTGTTATGTGGGTCAGGAGGTGGTTTCGCGCATGCAGCACCGTGGCACTGCCCGCTCGCGGATTGTTCCGGTTACTTTTGACGGTGACTTCACAACGCCAAATGCCGAAATTCGCGCCGGGGGCAAAAAGATTGGCCACATGTTGTCAACAGTCGACAATCACGGCCTTGCGCTGGTGCGCCTTGATCGGGCAAAGTCGGCCCTTGAGGCGGGAGATGCGATTGAGGCAGATGGTAAAATTCTCACGCTGGTCAAACCGCAATGGGCGACATTTGAGATGTGAGGAGGTCTTATGGCCTGGAAAAGTTCTTTGATTACCCACGATGACGGAAAAGCCCGCTGCGGCTGGCCTGATGTTGATCCGCTTTATGTGCATTACCACGACACCGACTGGGGGGTGCCGGAATATGACAGCCGGGCATTGTTTGAAAAACTGATGCTGGATGGGTTTCAGGCCGGATTGTCATGGATAACAATTTTGCGAAAACGTGACGCTTTTTGCGAGGTGTTTGATAATTTTGATGCCAGTATCATGGTCAACTACGATGAGGAAAAGCTCGGTGCCCTGATGCAGGATGCCCGAATTGTCCGCAACCGGGCCAAAATTACCGCCAGTGTCGGCAATGCGCGGGTGTTTCTTGATATTGAAGAAGCCGAAGGCTTTGACAATTACCTGTGGAAATATGTGGATGGCAAACCGCTGCAAAACCAGTTTCGTGCAATGGGTGATGTGCCGGTCAAAACCGACATTGCCGAAGCTCTTGCCAAAGACCTCAAAAAGCGCGGGTTTAAATTTTGCGGACCGACCATTGTCTATGCATTTATGCAGGCTGTTGGTATGGTCAATGACCACATGGTGGATTGTTTTCGCCATGAAGAATGCAAAAAGCTGGCAAAATGAACGACAAAACACCGCGCGCCTGGCAGCGTATGTTATCGGGGCGGCGGCTTGATCTGCTTGATCCCTCACCGCTCGATATCGAGATTGAAGATATCGCCCACGGTCTTGCCCGGGTGGCGCGCTGGAATGGCCAGACCAAAGGGGCACACGCTTATTCGGTTGCGGAACATTGCGTGCTGGTTGAAAAACTTAGCGTTCAAATGGAGCCGAAACTTGATCGGGTATGGCGACTGGCGGCGCTGCTGCATGATGCCTCTGAATATGTAATTGGCGATATGATCTCACCGTTCAAGGCAGCGCTCGGGCTGGACTACAAGGCTTTTGAGGCGCGCCTGAGCCGGGCCATCCATATGCGGTTTTCGATCCCGGTGGAGATGCCCGGTAAAATCGAAAAACTGATCAAGCGGGCCGACAAGGCATCAGCATTCTTTGAAGCGACACAACTGGCCGGGTTTGATCACGAAGAAGCCGGGAAAATTTTTGGTCGCCCAAAAGGCCT
>UOEC01000071.1_pt1 | contig 16948 bp, 12 predicted proteins | sample 1988601 | NCBI WGS metagenome assembly UOEC01 (sample SAMEA4712195, study PRJEB27164) | hydrothermal vent metagenome | biome: marine basaltic hydrothermal vent biome; feature: marine hydrothermal vent; material: mineral | place: Pacific Ocean | collected 2011-06-14/2011-07-23 | depth 1719 m
CAGATTGATCAATGCCTTGCCACGGGCCTGCGGGGCAGAAAGCGGCAAACGCCAGACTTTCATTTTATAAGCAATACCGCGCGAGGAAAAGAACACAATCGGGGTGTGGGTTGTCGCCACAAACAGTTTGGTGACAAAATCCTCATCCTTGGTCTGCATGCCGGTGCGGCCCTTGCCACCGCGGCGCTGGGCCCGGTAGGTTTCAAGCGGCACCCGTTTGATATAACCGGTGTGAGTAACCGTGACCACCATGTCTTCGACCTTGATCAGGTCTTCATCATCAAAATCACCAACAGCTTCGACGATTTCTGATCGGCGCGGGGTGTCAAATTCTTCCTTGTAGGCAAGCAATTCGTCTTTGACGATGGTCATCACCCGCACCCGTGACCCCAGAATATCAAGATAGTCCTTGATCTCCTCACCCAGCTTGTGCAGTTCGTCGGAAATTTCATCCTGGCCAAGCGCGGTCAGTCTGGCCAGTCGCAATTCAAGGATGGCGCGGGCCTGGGCATCAGACAGTTTGTAGGTGCCATCATCGGCCACTGTATGGCGCGGATCAGCAATTAACAGTACCAGCGGGGCGATGTCTTTGGCCGGCCAACTGCGTTCGAGCAGTTGCCCGCGGGCAGTCGCTGGATCGGGCGCGGCGCGAATAAGGGCGATAACTTCATCAATATTGGCAACCGCGATGGCCAGACCAACCAGAATGTGGGCCCGATCGCGGGCCTTGTTGAGTAAAAACTTGGTGCGGCGGGTAACCACTTCTTCGCGGAAGGCGATGAAAGCGGTCAGCAGGTCCTTGAGGTTCATCAATTCGGGTTTGCCACCGTTCAGGGCGACCGCATTGATGGAAAAGGATGATTGCAATTGAGTGAAGCGGAACAGCTGGTTTAAAACCACCTCGGGCATGGCATCACGCCTGATTTCGATGACAACCCGCATGCCATGGCGATCAGATTCATCGCGCACATCGGAAATGCCCTCAATGCGCTTGTTGCGCACCTGTTCGGCCATTTTTTCAATCATCGTTGACTTGTTCACCTGATAGGGAATTTCGGTGATGATAATCGCTTCACGGTCCTTGCGGATTTCTTCCACATGGGTTTTACCGCGCATCATGATGGAACCGCGGCCGGTATCATAAGCTGAGCGAATGCCCGAGCGGCCCAAAATCATGGCACCGGTCGGAAAGTCCGGCCCAAGGATGTATTCGCCAAGTTCGGCAATGGTTATGGCCGGGTTTTCAATCTGGGCAATACAGCCGTCAATCACCTCACCAAGGTTGTGGGGGGCCATATTGGTGGCCATGCCAACCGCAATGCCGCCGGAACCATTGACCAGCAGATTGGGGAACCGGGCGGGCAAAACTGTTGGCTCTCGTTCAGAATCATCGTAGTTACCGCGAAAACTGACAGTATCCTTGTCAAGGTCATCAAGCAGGCCAGTGGCGGTTTTGGCCATGCGGACTTCGGTGTAACGCATGGCAGCGGGCGGGTCGCCATCAACAGAGCCAAAGTTGCCCTGGCCGTCGAGCAGCGGCAGGCGCAGGGAAAAGTGCTGAGCCATGCGGACCAGTGCGTCATAGATGGCAGAGTCGCCGTGCGGGTGGTATTTACCCATGACGTCACCAACCACGCGGGCAGATTTCTTATAAGGCTTGTTCCAGTCATAGCCGCTTTCATGCATGGAATACATGATCCGACGATGTACAGGTTTAAGCCCGTCTCGAACATCTGGCAGGGCGCGTGAGACAATCACGCTCATGGCATAATCAAGGTAGGAGGTTTTCATCTCCTGCTCGATGGTGATTGTGCCGATATTTTCAGAGGGACCGTCACCCTCGTTTTTGCTGTTTTGATCGTCTGCCAAGACTGTATTTCCCGTTAGCGCGGCCCCCAAAAACTGTCGAGAATCAGTCGCGCGATTTAACCTGCCAGATACTAGCAAAAACGAGAGAAAACTGCAATTTTTACCGGGTAAAAATCTGTGGGTTAATTACCCAGTTCAAGGACCACTTCTTTGCCGCCATAACCATGCACCAGGTCGCCTGCCCGCACCCGGACTTTGGTGGTTCCGGCAGGAATTTGCACACCGCCAAGGGAGCGGGTAAAGGGTTGTTCATCCACATGGGGATGAACCAGAATACGGGTGCCGAGTACCGTACCATCCATGGCCAGAACCTGAAATGAATTGGCATAATGCTGCCAACCTTCATCGGCGTGCCTGACAGTGGCAGATATATTCCAGCTGTCACCGGACCGGGTTGCCGTTGCCTCGATAACATCGGCCTTGCCAGCAAATGCTGAATGAGGCGACATGGCAAGGAGGACGGAAAGCAGGGCTGTTTTCAGAGCGTTTTTGAACATCAGATATTCCATAGTACATTTTGGCTGCGGGTGGAAATCAACAATATCTCTCAGGACCGTTATACTGCTCGACTGTGTAGCGGTCACCGTGGGCAAAGCCGACCGGGAGGATTTCTTCGATCTCGGCCATGTCAGCATCATTTAACTGAATTTGCGCACCATCGGCATCGCGTTGCAGGTGTTCTGGCGAGCGGGTGCCGGGGATTGGGATAATGTGATCGCCCTGTTTAAGGCACCAGGCGAGTGCCAATCCTTCCGGGGTCCAGCCCCGTTGCAGAGCGTAATTGTTGAAGCGGGTGATTTTCTCGAAATTATATTTGAAATGTTCATCCTGAAAACGCGGTTGATTTTTGCGGAAATCTTTTTCAGGAAATTTTAAAGGCTCGGGCATTTTGCTGGTCAACATTCCTCTTGCCAGGGGCGAAAATGCCACAAATGCGGTACCAAACCGCTCACAGGCCTGTATCATGCCAAGCTCCGGCAATCTGGTCCACAGGGAATATTCACTCTGCACGGCCATGACGTGATGGACGGCATTTGCCCGTTCCAGCGAGCCGGGGGAAATTTCCGAAAACCCGAAACCTCCAATTTTGCCCTCTTTGATCAAGCGGGCCATGGTTTCTGATACGTCTTCAATGGGACGGTCCTGTTCGCGGCGGTGGATGTAGAACAGATCGACAAAGTCCACGCCCAAACGCTCAAAAGATTCGTCAAGGCATCGGCGTAAGTAGTTGGGAGAATTGTCATACCCGCGTTTGTCGCCAACCCGAATACCCGCCTTGGTGGCGATTTTAAATCGGTTCGGGTGGTCTTTGATAAAAGTGCCGACCACTTGTTCGGAAACGCCCAATCCGTAGATGTTGGAAATATCGAGATGATCAACGCCCAGCTCCAGCGCCAGCGCGAGGGTGCGGTGGCTTTCGGCCTCATCGGTCGGCCCGTAAAAACCGCCAAAACTCATGCAACCAAGACCAATCGCCCCTACTTCTGGTCCGTGTTTTCCCAATTTTCGTTTTTGCATTGATTTTCCTTTTTACAACAGACCCAATTCGATCAGTTCAGCCCGCATTTCGGGCGGGATATCACCTTGCCGCTCGGCTTTGGTTAAATCAGGCGGGGCATCTTCCTGTTTGAAATAGCGCCAGCCCTGAAAGGCGCGGCGCGGTACCGGGCGCACGGGCACCAGTTCGGTGCCCAGCATCAGGCGGCAGCGGCGGATGCCTTCGGGATCAGTAAATTCTTCTATGTTTGTCAGAATTTGCCGTACCAGGATTTTCCCCCGCATAACCCAGTAAAGGGAGCCCCCGTCCAGCAGTTCCTTCTGGCGTCTTGGGACCATGCGGGTCACATGAAAAATGCGCCGGTTTTCCTGCAGGCGTCTTTTTTGATGATCGGCCAATTGTTGAATTTCCGAGACACCGACACACAATTTGACCATGTTGAGTGTCATCAGTCTTGCTCTTTCGGCTCCAGCACCACAAGCACCTGGCCGTCGGTAACCTGTTCTGCCATTTCAACATCAACAGCTTTGACAGTGCCTGATATTGTAGCTGTCAGGCTGTGTTCCATTTTCATGGCTTCCAGCACCAGCAATACCTCGCCTGTTGCAACGTCTTCACCGGGCTTTACATTAAGGGCAATGACCTTGCCAGGCATTGGCGCTTTAACAACATTACTGCCAGCGGCGCCCAACTCGTTGCGATCCAGCAAATCACGGGCAGAAATTTCAAAGTGTTGGCCATTGCTGGCGACAAACATTCTGGTTCCGGCCTGCACAAGCCAGCCGCAACCGGGTTCGTTGTCTATTGTGGCGGTAATGGCGCTGTTCTTAATGCTGATGGCTTTGACCGAAGTTTTGTCGTCAATCAGGAAGTTATTCTTTTGCCAATGAATATTAACCTGTTTTTCCTGGCCGTTGATCAGCAGATGGAAGGTGTCAATTCGATTTGTTCCCGACAAGGACCAGCCTGTTAAGGTCTGCCAGGGAGAGGTGGAGTTTGCCAAATTGGTCTGCTGGTGAACCCAGGCGGTAATGGCGAGATTTTCGGCAAATGATGATGGTTGCGGTAACAGGTCATCGATGTTGGCGTCGATCAGTCCGGTATCCATATCTGCACTGACAAATTTCGGGTGCCGGGCCAGTGTGGTCAGAAAACTGATGTTGTTGCGCAAGCCAAGGAGGATGGTTTGATCAAGGGCCTGGGCAAGCTGTTCCAGAGCCTGTTGGCGTGTATCACCCTTTACGATGACTTTGGCGATCATCGGGTCATAGAAAGGTGAAATCACGTCACCCTGCCGGACACCGGTATCAATGCGGACATCGGGTTCTTGCGGCCAGTCAAGCTGATGGAGCATGCCGGTTTGCGGCAAAAACCCGTTGGCCGGGTCTTCGGCATAGACCCTTGCTTCGAAGGCATGACCGGAAATTGTTATATCGCTCTGTTTTGCGGGGAGTTTTTCTCCCGCCGCAACGCGCAATTGCCATTCGACCAAATCAAACCCGGTGATCAATTCTGTGACCGGATGCTCCACCTGCAAGCGGGTATTCATTTCCATGAAAAAGAAACCGTCCGGCTTTAAGCCATCTGATCCATCGACAATAAATTCAACGGTCCCTGCCCCGCAATAGTCAACCGCTTTGGCTGCAGCCACCGCGGCGTTGCCCATGGCCAGGCGAACTTCGTGGGTCATGCCCGGTGCCGGTGCTTCCTCGATGACTTTCTGGTGGCGGCGTTGCAGTGAGCAGTCGCGCTCGAACAAATGTATGGCATTGCCATGGCTGTCACCGAATATCTGCATTTCGATGTGGCGCGGGTTGGTAATGAACTTTTCAATCAGAACCCGATCATCTCCAAAAGAAGCCGACGCTTCGCGCAGGCACGAGACCAGAGCCTCGTCAAACTGGCCATGGGTATCAACTTTGCGCATGCCTTTGCCACCACCACCAGCGACTGCCTTGATCATAACCGGATAGCCAGTCTCGCGGGCCTTTTGTTTCAGGAAAGCGGCATCCTGATTGGCACCCTGATAGCCGGGCACTACCGGCACGCCGGCTTTTCCCATCAGATCCTTGGCCTGATCTTTTAACCCCATGGCGCGAATAGCAAAAGCAGGTGGGCCGACAAATTTTATGCCCTGTTTTTCACACTTTTCAGCAAAGTCGGCATTTTCAGACAGAAAACCGTAACCGGGGTGGATACATTGGGCGCCGGTTGCTTTGGCGAGTTTGAGAATTTTATCGCCAGCCAGATAACTTTCACCGGCGGCAGGCGGTCCGATATAATGGGCTTCATCGGCCAATTGAGTGTGCAACGCGCCTTCGTCTGCGCCAGAATATAGCGCAATAACCCGCAAGCCCATGCGTTTTGCCGTTTTGGCAACCCGGCAGGCAATCTCGCCGCGATTGGCAATCAAGATAGAAGAAAACATGCGTATTTATGTCATTGCATGGGCGCTGACGCAAGCAAAAGGGTAAGTAATTTTTACCTATTTTTTTGCGTTTTCTTTTGCCAGCGTGTCAAACAATATCGCGGTGCCGCAAATGTTGATCGGTGGGGGTGGCGCTGCTTTTACACCTATGGTCAGACCGGCCAATTGTGGCCCATTGGGCAGATCGGGTGCAGATGTTTGGTAGCGTTGCTGAAAAACCGGCGGTGAGGCAATGACTACCCGGCCACGGCTGGTGTCGATGGTAACCTGGCTATCGCTGGCGTCTGTAATGTCGCAATGGGTAAAAGCGGACATAAAGCTGGCAAATTTTGCCGGCTTGTTCGCGACCATGCAGACTTCAATGATCTGGCGCGCGGTATTGTCGTGGCGCTGATATTCGGGCTTCCAGAAATATTCTGGCTGGAATTGCTGGCAGGTGAAAAACCCAGCATCTGGAATTTTCGGATGGGTGACAAAGTTCAGGCCAAAGGAGACTTCCACCACCTCTTTTGACGGCAAGATGGCTTTGCGAGAAAATTCAAAAGGCGGGTAAGTGCTCAGTCCTGCCTTTCGGGCTGCTTTGTTGTCATCGCGAAAATCTGATGTATCCATAACCAGCATCGAAATGCCCTGCCGCTGTTTAAGATAGTGCTGGTTGAAACGGGCAAAGCCGAAATGCCCGGTTTTTTCGGCTGGAACTTTTTCCGGCTCACCGACAGTCAGCAGTTCGAGAAAAAATCCGTCCAACTGGATAATACAGTTATGGGTGCCAAAAGGATGTTTGGCCCGTGGTGTTACGGTAAACCCCAGTTGCCGATAAGCATCAGCTGCCTGATCCAGGTCATTGACACACATCACGATGTGGTCGAGTCCCTTCATTTTTTTACAGCTTTTCGGGCTGGCTGCTTTTTACTGAACGCCTTGGCCAATTTGTCAGCATCGCGAATATTGATATCGCGCTGTGGGAATGGAATTTCGATACCAGCCTCTTTCAGAGCTTCAAAGATTGCAAAGCGCAAATCGGAGGAAACTATGGTGACATAGCCAATGTCATCAATGAAAACCCGTAGTTGGAAGTCCAGGGAGCTGGCACCAAAGTCCATAAACATTACCCTGGGAGCCGGTGATGAAATCACCCGTTCATGATCCGTTGCGCATTTAAGAAAGATTTCTTCAACCTGCCGGGGGTCTGAATCATAACCTACACCTATGTTGACCTTGATCCGTCCGATTGGTGATCCATGGGACCAGTTCTGAACGGGGTCGGTGATAAAGCTGGAATTGGGTACAATGACCAGGCAGCGATCAAAGGTTTCTATTTCTGTGGAACGGACATTGATTTTTTTCACCACCCCCTCACCTGCGCCAACCGAAATCCAGTCGCCAATACGGATGGGTCGTTCAGCCAGCAAAATTAGCCCGGAAACGAAATTGGACACAACCGACTGCAGACCAAAACCGATGCCGACACTCAAAGCACCGGCAACGATAGCCAGCTTGGAAAAATCAAGCCCGGCAGCAGAAAGAGCAAATCCGGCAATCAAAATCAGACCCGTGTATTTTACCCCGGTTGCGATTGAGTTCTGGACGCCAGCGTCAATTGTGGAGCGACTGAGAATGCGGCGGTTGAGCCAAGCCGAGAATAACCTCACCACAATAATACCGATAACAAGCATCAAAACCGCCAGCAGGATTTTTGCCGGCTCGACAAATACGTCCCCGATTTTGAAGCCAAAAAAGGCCTGGGTTGCAAGGTTGTTAAAATCTACCCAGGTAATGGTCCACAGCGCCAGAATAAGTGGCGCGCCGAGGAAAATCACAGAAACATCGGTGATGGTGGAAAGCAACAACCCGACCCGGCGGATGGTTTCATCGCCCAGTCCCATTTTGCTTCTGATTGCTTTACCGAACCGTGACCAGGGTTGAGTACTGCTTGAAACCAGTGCATCTACCAGGTGATGAAGAAGATACAGTATGATGACCATGGCGGCGGTCACCAGTGTGTTGGTGATAATGAAATGGGCAAGAGCAATGTAACCTAACAGCAGTGCCACCACTGTAACCCCGAGCAAAACCCAGAGAGGTAAAAAGAACCGGCTGGCCCAGGTAAAATAAAAACTGCGGTCTTCGTGCAATTGGGTGTTGTCAATCAATGCTTGAGCGTTGCGCGAAGTTGAGACCATTTTGGCCATAGTGATGACGAGAAAAATTGCGGTCAGGGCATGCAGTCCAACCACAAATTCAAGTGGTAAAAATGTGATATCAGCAATAGAAGTGGCACCGCGATCAAACCCAAAAATCAGCGCGGCGAACAGGCCGTAGCGAAATAGTGTTCGAGCAGCTTTGTCATCCAAATTCACCAGACGCCAGGACGAATTTGTTGGGGCAAGAATGGCCCGGAGAACGGTAATCAACACACCTGTGCTAAAAATAATTTCGCCAATGGTGACCACTACCCGGGAGATCCTGGGGTCCTCGACGCTGGAAAGAGCCAATACCGTCAACCCGACGATGATCGCTACAAAACCGATGAACGCGACAATCAATGTGCCGCCAACAGCACGCCAGATGCGGCGCAAGTCAGAAGCCTGGCCTACCCGTTTGGGTGGATTGGACATTTTTGCCCAAACAAAGAGCACCAACAAAATTGCCAGTGTAAATACCGCCAAAACCGCCAGAAAACTTGAGGTGCCGGAAAATTTTTCGGTTGTGCCAGCGGGCTTGTTCCAGACTTGAAAGATGCTGGTGCTACGGATGCCGGCATCGCCCAATATGGAAGTAAAACTCCACCACAGTTTTGGATTCAGTATGGATTGACGGGGGTCAAACACCCGTTTGATAAATGCGTCTTTTTGCAATTCGGAGGTTTTTGCTGTGAGTTGTCCTGCTTCAAGCTCAAGAAGATCAAGTTGCTTCTGAGCAGCTTTCAAGCCATTGGAAATGTTTTCCAGGGACGTGCGCTGATCGGTAATGCTCTGGGCTTCACTCTGGTTTTTTTCTGGCGCCGGACCCACTTGTTTCAAACGCGCGGCAAAATCATCGATGGGTCGTTTTAAAGAGCTGCGGGCTTTTGTGATGTTTTTGCGCAGTTGCACCAACTTGGCACGAGAAGCCACCAGATCATCGACGTCAACGGTCGGCGAGGTGATGGCTTTGCGCGTATCTTCCAGTTCTTTTTTCAGGGCATCATAGGTTCTGCGGGCGCGGGCGATTGAGTCTTCCACCTCAGCGGCATCGGTGGTGAGTTGCGTTTTGGACTCGGCTGGTTGCTGAACCGGCGATAGTGGAACCGTTGGCACCGGTTTCGTTGTTTCCTGGGCAAAAGCTGGCTGGGCTGAGATCAGAACAGCCAGTAAACCAAATACAAATGAACGAATCAAGGAGATGTAAGACAAGCGAGGTACTCCGTTAAATCATCAGACCAGTCGGCTTTGTTCGACTGCCGCTGCAATAAAGGATGCAAACAAAGGGTGCGGCTCAAATGGGCGTGATTTTAACTCAGGGTGATACTGAACACCGATAAACCACGGATGGTCCTGTAATTCAACTGTTTCCGGCAGTAGGCCATCAGGCGACGTTCCGGCAAAAGACATTCCAGCGCTCTCCAATGCTTGCCGGTAACCCATGTTGACCTCATAGCGATGACGGTGGCGCTCGGAAATTTCGGTTGCGCCGCCATAAATTTCACTGATGTGAGATCCTTTTTCCAATTTGGCCGCATAGGCCCCCAGACGCATGGTGCCGCCGAGATCACCGGTTGCTTTGCGCTGTTCGAGTTCGTTGCCTTTCATCCATTCGGTCATCAGGCCGACAACAGGTTCATCGCACGCACCAAACTCGGTGGAGCCAGCTTTTGTAATGCCGGCAAGGTTGCGGGCAGCTTCAATCACGGCCATTTGCATGCCAAGGCAGATGCCGAAATACGGTACCTTGTGTTCGCGGGCATAGGTGGCCGCTTTTATCTTGCCTTCAATTCCGCGTTCGCCAAAACCGCCGGGAACCAGAATGCCGTCAACACCATCAAGCAACGGGGTCGGGTCTTCTTGTTCGAAAATCTGCGCCTTTATCCATTGCAGGTTGACTTTTACTTTGTTGGCGATGCCACCATGGGTCAGGGCTTCGTTGAGTGACTTATAAGCATCAAGTAATTCAGTGTATTTGCCAACCACGGCAATTGTCACCTCCCCTTCGGGGTTGGACACACGGTCTGAAATTTCTTCCCACCGTGTCAGATCGGGCTCTGGTGCATCTTCAATGCCGAATGCTGCAAGGACTTCACGGTCAAGACCTTCATTGTGGTAAGCGATCGGCACATCGTAAATGGATTTAAGATCAAGGGCCTGAATAACTGCTGATAGTTGAAGGTTGCAGAACAGGGCTATTTTTCGGCGTTCGTTTTCCGGGATTTCGCGATCGGCCCGGCATAATAAAATATCGGGCTGAATGCCGATGGAGCGCAGTTCCTTGACCGAGTGCTGGGTCGGTTTGGTTTTCAACTCACCAGCGGTGGGTATGTAGGGCAGCAAAGTCAAATGTATGTAAATGCAGTCGCCACGGGGCAATTCGTTGCCGACCTGCCTGATCGCTTCAAAAAAGGGCAAGGCCTCAATGTCACCTACGGTGCCGCCGATTTCACACAGGACAAAGTCATAGTCGTCATTGCCGTCATAGATGAATTCTTTCAGGGCATTGGTGACGTGGGGAATAACCTGCACTGTAGCACCAAGGTAATCACCGCGGCGTTCCTTGGCGATTATTTCCTGATACAGTCTGCCGGTGGTGATGTTGTCAGCCTGCACGGCCGAGCGGCCGGTGTAGCGTTCATAGTGGCCAAGATCGAGGTCGGTTTCAGCACCATCATCAGTGACAAAAACCTCACCGTGCTGATACGGGGACATGGTGCCGGGATCGACATTCAGATAAGGGTCAAGCTTGCGTAAACGCACTTTGTATCCGCGTGCCTGCAGCACCGCGCCAAGGGCTGCTGAGCCAAGACCTTTACCTAGTGAAGAAACCACACCGCCAGTTATGAAAATATATCGCGCCATGGGATTTATGAATTAAACGGAGTCGAGCAGTTCGCAAAGCAATAGTTGCAAATTTTTAAAAAAAATTGTTGGTAAGTCGGATTTCCCGGCTGCTTTCCCAATTACTGACCCGTTGGAACTTGCGGTCTTGTCGGATCTGCTGGTGGACCACCAAGGTTTGGTAGCCTGACCGGGGCATTTGAACCCGAATTACCTTCACCGGATGTTGGCGAGCCACCGACACCTTCAAAGACCGAGGTGGGTGTGGTTGCGCGGGTTGCCAGAATTGTCAGTGTGATAGATGTAATAAAGAACGCCAGCGCCAGAACGGCTGTTGTTTTAGTCAATGCGTTCCCTGCACCTCGAGCAGTGAACATACCGCCACCGCCGCCGCCACCGCCGCCGATACCCAGTGCCCCACCTTCAGAGCGCTGCATCAAAACAGCGGCGATCAAACCAAGGGCGATCAGCAAATGTATAACAAGGATAATTTCGGTCATTGGCCCGACAGCTTTCTCAGGAATGGGTAAATCTGGATATGGTCGCTATTTAATGGCTATCGCTGTAAATTGCAAGGCTACTCGTACGCTGCAATAATACCCAGAAAATCGGCAGCTTTAAGGCTGGCACCACCAACCAGAGCGCCATTTACATTGGCAGCGCCCATCAGCTCAACCGCATTGCCCGGCTTAACAGATCCGCCATACAAAATTGCAACCGGAGCAGCTTCACTCTCGCCCAGCACCGCGCCGAGACGTTTGCGAATGTGGGTATGGACTTTGGCCACTTCCTTTGCCGTTGGTGTCAGGCCGGAACCAATTGCCCAAACGGGTTCATAAGCAATAACGGTATTTTTGGCGTTTGTAGATGCCGGCAGCGATCCTTTTATCTGACTCGACATCACCTTAAGGGTCTGGCCAGCTTTATATTGTTCCAGGGTTTCACCAATACAAATAATAGCTGTTAAACCGGCAGCATGGGCAGCCTGAGCCTTTTCCCGAACAACCTTATCTGATTCCCCATGGTCAGCCCGCCGCTCGGAATGGCCAACGATTACAGCGGTTGCGCCGATGTTTTTAAGCATATTGGCAGATATGTCCCCCGTATGAGCGCCACTTTGGGCCATGTGGCAATCCTGCCCGCCAATTTTGACTTTTGACCCTTTGGTCGCGACTTTGGCTTCACCAAGAAGTGTTGCTGGAGGGCAAATCATCACGGTACATTTGGGTTTACGGTCTGTAAGCTTGGACGCAAGTGTTCTGATTTCTTTCAAGGAAGCTTTGGTGCCATTCATTTTCCAGTTGCCCGCTACCAGTGCCCTGGGTTGTTTTGGGGTTTGTTTTGCCATCTTTTGTCCCTTTTTTAATCGTTCAATTTGGCTTCAAATATTGACATTGGATATCAGACCTTTATCTGTTTGCGAATGGCACCAATTGCAGCAGGCGAAAACTTGCCCGTAATTTCTGTAATTCTGACGGACTGGTGCAGAAAACAAAAGGAAAAAGCACATGCTAACTGCCATGCGAGGCGCTACAGGTGGCATTATCGCCAAGACATTTCTGGTCCTTCTGGCAGGCAGTTTTGCCGTCTGGGGTGTCGCTGATGTTTTTACCGGTCCCAATGACCAGGTGCTGGCAAAAATCGGCAAGCGGGAAGTCAGTGCGCTGGAGTTCCGAAGGTTCTTTGACCAGCGATTGCAACAATTAAACCGGACATCGGGCCAATTGGTTACAATGCAGCAGGCACGCCAAATTGGGCTGGACCGACAACTGCTTGGCGACATGTTGCGATCGGCAACGCTTGATGAGCAGGCTTCCAAACTTAAAATGTCGCTGTCTGATGATTTTGTTGCCAAGCAAGTTGCCGACAACCCTGCTTACAAAGATGCCAACGGCAATTTCAGTGCCGGTTCTCTTCAGCAAAGCTTGTATAATGCCGGTGTTACTGAGGAGCAGTTTATCTCCAATGAACGCAACAACCTCTTGCGGAGCACTATTACAGCAGCCATTTCCGAAGGTCTGGAAGCCCCCAAGATGCTGGTTCGGTTAATGGCGGAACAGGCCAGTGAAAAGCGTGATGCAAGCTACTTTACTATTTCTGCTGAAGGGATTGATGTTGGTGAACCGACTGATAAGCAGATCGAAGAATTTTACAATAAAAACAAATCGCGGTTTGCCGTACCTGAGCGTCGGACTTTTGAAACCTTGTCGGTTACTTCGGCACAACTTGGTCAGGCAACCCAGATTTCTGAAGAACAACTCAAAGCAAGCTATGAGCGGCAAAAGTCGCGCTTTGGTTCTCCAGAAACCAGAACCATTGAGCAAATACCATTTCCTGATGTCACCGCGGCAACTACAGCACTAAAACGTATTCGTGAAGGGGCATCTTTTGCTGCAATTGCCAAGGAAAAAGGCCTGAGCGAGAAAGACATGTTATTTGGAACCTTCCGGCAAGGCGAAGTGCCTGATCCGTTGGTAGGTGTTGCTGCATTTGAACTCAAAGAAGGGGAAGTCTCTGATCTGGTCAGCGGCCGAATTTCGATCTTTTTGATACGGGTAACCAAAATCACACCCGAGGTGGTTAAACCGTTGGCTGAGGTTCGCGATGAATTGATCAAAACAATACAATCGGAAGCTGGTCGTGATGAAATTTTGAGTGTGCGGGACAAAGTCGAAGATGAACGCGGTGGCGGTGCCCCGTTTAAGGAAATCGCCAGATCGTTGAAGTTGACCTATAAAATCACCCCTGCCGTCAATCGTGCCGGGATGGATGATGCCGGCAATCTGGTCACCGACATTCCAAACCTGCAGCAGGTTTTGCAGGCAGGTTATGAAAGCGATGTGGGATTTGAAATTGATCCAATCGCAACTGATGATGACGGGTTTGTCTGGCTAAGTGTCCAGGAAGTGGTTCCTGCCCACATACAAGCACTAAAAGACGCCAAGGACAAAGCCACTGATTTGTGGAAGGCTGAGCAGCTGCGCCAGGCACTGAAAAAGAAAGCCGAAAGTTTTGTTCAACGGGCAAATGAGGGTGCAAAATTTGAGGAAATCGCCAAAGAAGCAGGCGTTGAGATCAAGAAAGAATTGGGTATCAGCAGACGGGTGGCCAGTGCCCAATTTGATGGGGGAGCCGTGCTGGCTTCGTTTTCAGTACCTGTAGATAAAGTGACTTTCTCGATCAATCCGGATGGTAACTCAGCAAAAGTTATTGCCCTCAGTCCGGTCCTTGCCCCCCCTTATGACCCTTCTTCGGCCGAGGTGAAAGAAATTGAAACCCAGTTGAGAACGCTGGTCAACAATGACGTGTTTGCCAGTTATATGGTCGAACTTCAGAAATCAGTCGGGGTGGAAATCAGACAGGAAGCCTGGACCAGGGTGTTTCAAAACCGGATACCCACCAACCACCAATAAACCAGACAGATCTGAAAAATGGCTATTCTCCCGGACTTTTCAGCTTTTACGCGCATCTATGACCAGGGTGCGCCACAGGCAGTTTATACCAGTCTGGTGGCTGACCTGGAAACCCCGGTAACCGCCATGCTGAAAATCAGCAAAGATGCCAATTACAGCTTCCTGCTGGAATCGGTGGAAGGTGGCGCGGTGCGCGGTCGCTATTCGATGATTGGTTTAAACCCTGATCTCATCATGCGTATCAACGGCCCGTTGGCTGAAGTAAATCGTACCGCACTTGAAGATGAGAAAAGCGGTTTTGAAAAAATGCCGCAAAAGCCGCTTGATGCCTTGCGCGCTGTCATGGCTGAAACCATGATTGAATTACCCGATGCCCTGCCCCCGATGGCAGCCGGGCTGTTTGGCTATATGGGATATGACATGGTGCGGTTGATGGAAAACCTGCCGCAGCAAAACATCGATGTATTACAGGTGCCGGACGGAATTTTCATTCGCCCGACGGTGATGGCGATTTTTGATGCGGTAAAAGATGAAGTAACGGTGGTTGCGCCGATTTACCCTTCAGAAAAAGTTAGCGCCAGGGTTGCTTATGAGAAGGCCTGTAACCGGCTTGACGCGGTTGTTAACATGCTGGAACAACCCCTTGATCCGCGTGTTCACAAATCCCCCGATGCTCCGGCCATCAAGGCCCCTGCCTCAAATGTTTCACCTGATGAATACAAAGACATGGTTCTAAAAATCAAGGACTACATCAAGGCTGGTGATGTCTTTCAAACGGTGATTTCCCAGAGATTTGAAACTGAATTTCCGTTACCGCCATTTGCGCTTTACCGGGCATTGCGGCGGGTAAACCCCTCACCTTTCCTGTACTTTCTCAACTTTGATGACTTTTCAATCATTGGCTCCAGCCCGGAAATCCTAGTGCGAGTGCGCGAAGGTCGGGTTTCAATACGGCCAATTGCCGGCACCCGCCCGCGCGGGGCCACACCAACAGCAGACAAGGCACTGGCTGATGAATTGCTGGCTGATCCCAAAGAGCTGGCCGAACACTTGATGCTGCTTGATCTGGGCCGCAATGATGTCGGGCGAGTTGCAGAAATTGGTTCAGTGGAAGTCACAGACCAGTTTATTCTCGAATTTTACAGCCAGGTGATGCACATCGTTTCCAACGTTGAGGGAAATCTCGACAAAAAATTTGACGCCATTGATGCGCTGGAGGCCGGGTTTCCCGCTGGTACAGTTTCCGGGGCGCCAAAAGTGCGGGCGATGGAAATTATTGATGAACTGGAAAAGGAAAAACGCGGTCCCTATGCCGGTTGTGTTGGTTATTTTTCCGCCAATGGTGACATGGACACCTGTATTGTGCTGCGCACGGCCATCGTTAAGGACGGCAAGATGTATGTACAGGCCGGTGCTGGTGTTGTGGCAGACAGTGTGCCACAAAGCGAGCATGAGGAATGTATCAACAAGGCCAAGGCGCTTTTTCGGGCTGCCGAAGAAGCGGTACGTTTTGCCGGGCAAGCCGGGCGTGGGCAGTAAATTATGATTACACTGATCGACAATTACGACAGTTTTACCTGGAACCTCTATCATTTCCTGGGTGAATTGGGTGCCGAAACTGTGGTGCATCGCAATGACCAGGTCAGTGTCGGCCAGGTGTTGTCTTCGGGCACCAATGGTATTGTTCTTTCGCCTGGTCCCTGCACACCTGATGATGCCGGGATTTGCCTTGAACTGGTCGAGGCAGCGCAGAAAAAACTACCATTGTTTGGGGTGTGTCTGGGTCACCAGTCACTTGGGCAGGTATTTGGCGCCAAAGTCGTGCGGGCGCCTGACCTGATGCATGGCAAGGTTTCAACTGTTGAACACTATGGTCATGGGTTGTTTGAAGGTATCCCTGAAAAGTTTCAGGCAACACGCTATCATTCCCTGACCCTTGAACCAGACAGCCTGCCTGATTGCCTTGAGGTGACCGCGCGCAGTGATGACGGGGTGATTATGGGTATTTCACATCGGGAATTGCCGCTACACGGCGTGCAGTTTCATCCCGAAAGTATTGCTTCTGAGTACGGTCATAAGCTATTGGGTAATTTCCTGAAACTGACAGGGCTTGATCCCAAAGACGTGCCGGGTAATGGCGCGGGCAACTGAAAGCAACGTTTATGACTGATCTCAAACCTCTTATAGACAAAGCCGCCAACGGCATGGCCTTGAGCGTGGAAGAAGCAGAATCTGCCTTTGATGTAATGATGTCGGGCCAGGCCACACCGTCGCAAATCGGTGGTTTTTTGATGGCTCTGCGAGTGCGGGGCGAGACGGTGGACGAGATTACCGGTGCTGTGCGTACCATGCGGGCCAAAATGATCAAGGTTGGTGCGCCTGATGATGCGCTGGATATTGTTGGCACCGGGGGTGATGGTTCTGGTTCTTATAATATTTCAACCTGTTCCGCGATTGTCGCTGCCGGGGCGGGACTGAACATTGCCAAGCACGGCAACCGCTCATTGTCTTCCAAATCAGGTGCGGCGGACACTTTGGCGGCACTGGGTGTCAATATCGAAGTTTCGCCAGAAAAAATCAGTGAATGTATTGCCAAGGCCGGGGTCGGGTTTATGTTTGCCCCTGCCCATCACGCTGCCATGCGTCATGTGGGGCCAAGCCGGGTGGAACTTGGTACCCGAACCATATTCAACCTGCTTGGGCCGCTGTCCAA
>UOEC01000139.1_pt1 | contig 16675 bp, 16 predicted proteins | sample 1988601 | NCBI WGS metagenome assembly UOEC01 (sample SAMEA4712195, study PRJEB27164) | hydrothermal vent metagenome | biome: marine basaltic hydrothermal vent biome; feature: marine hydrothermal vent; material: mineral | place: Pacific Ocean | collected 2011-06-14/2011-07-23 | depth 1719 m
TTGCCGGTCCGGGCAGCAATTGGGTAAGCTCGCCATTGGAGACGCGCAAAGCATGTGCAATGCCAGAGCGTTTGGCAAAACCGGTGTGGTAATCAAGGTGGCGCATTTCGCCATGCATGGGGATCAGGGTTTTTGGTTTGAGCCAGTCGTAATATTCCAGCAATTCACCCTGTCGCGGATGACCTGAGGTGTGGATCATGGCTTCATCGGCAGTGATGATCTCGACCCCCTGTTCGGCCAGATCGTTGAATACTGCAGCAACGGACTTCTCGTTACCGGGAATGGTTTTGGATGAAAAGATTGCCATGTCACCGCGATCAAATTTGATATAGGGGTGGTTGCCCGAGGCAATGCGGGCCATGGCGGCGCGTGCTTCGCCCTGCGAGCCGGTGCAGACCAACAGGCATTTGCTGCGCGGCAGGTCATCATAGGCATCCTGATCAAGCAAATATCCGGCCTCTTGAAGCAGGCCGATCTCTTTGGCAGCAGCAGAGACCGTATGCATTGCTCGGCCGGCCAGCACCACATCGCGACCCGCGGCACGGGCGGCTTTAACGATAGATGTCAGGCGCCCGACATGAGAGGCAAAAGTGGTAACGGCAACGCGTTTTTTGGCCGAACGGATGAGTTTTTCCAGCCCTTTGGCAACATCTGCTTCGCTTGGCGAATGTCCCTCTCGCAAAACATTGGTTGAATCGCACACCAGCACATCAACACCCTCTTTGCCGATTTCACGCAAGCGGTTTTCATCCATATGTGGCGGGATTGACGGGGTTCGGTCAAGTTTCCAGTCGCCCGAGTGAACCACCGTACCGGCACTGGTGCGAATGACCACACTGGCCGGTTCCGGGATCGAGTGGGTAACGGCAACCAGTTCGATATCAAAGGGGCCAATGTCAAAACGGCTGCCTAAGGGTTGGACCCGAAGCGGGGTTTCTTCCAGCAGGTTTTTTTCGGCCAATTTGTTTTTCAGCAGTTCAGCAGCAAATGGCGTGCAATAAACCGGGGCTTGTAATTTCGGCCACAACCATGCAACAGCACCCAGATGATCTTCATGGCCGTGGGTGATGATGATAGCCAACAGGTTGTTTTTATATTCTTGGATGAACCTGGTATCGGGCACGATAACATCGATACCGGGATCACGCTCATCGCCAAATTTGACGCCGCAATCCACCATGATCCACTTGCGGCGCTTACCGGTGCCAAGCCCGTATAAATACATGTTCATGCCGATTTCACCGGCACCGCCAAGGGGGACATAAACCAGTTGGTCTTGGGATTTACGGGACATCAGGACTCCACATGATTATTTTGACAACGCAAGACTTACATCTCCGGCGTGAAAGTGTTTTTGGCGGCCGTCAGTAAGTTCGAGAACCAGCGCGCCATCATCAGCCAGGCCTGTAAATTTTCCGGTAATTGTCTGGCTTGCACCGGTCAATGAAACCAGCTTACCCATGTGGCTAGCCCTTTCTTGCCATGCTTTGGCAATCAGGTCAAAGCCTTGTCCATTTTTCCATTGGGCCAATCGTTTGTCCAGACAAGGACCAAGCTCACCAAGGAACCGGTCCGGCGAGACCTGATCTGACCTGTGGGCATTCAACCAGGTCGCGGCATAACTGGTCTGGCCGGGTGCATGTTGTAAATTGACCCCGCAGCCGATGGCCACTGCTATTTTTCCAGGTTGCAGACACGGAACTGTTTCCAGTAAAATTCCAGCGACTTTTTCCTGTTCAAGCAACACGTCGTTTGGCCATTTAAGTGATAACTGCACGCCAGAGGATAAAAATGAGGCACAGGCATCAAAAAGGGCAAGCGCCGTTGCGAAACTCAGTTGGGCTGCTGTTGCCGGTTCAACGGGAACTGTCACGAGGAAGGTAGCAAACAGGTTGCCGGGTTTTGATACCCAGTCTCGGCCCCGTCTCCCCCTGCCGGCGGTTTGCTCTACTGCTGTGATCCACAACGGGCCACCCTCACCTTTTTGGGCCAGACGGCGACCTTGTGCGTTGGTTGAGTCCAGGGACTCAAATTTCAGGTGTCGAAAAGCGGCGGTCGTCAAAACAGTGACGTGGCAGCGGCCTGGGCCAGATTATACAAAGGACTGCCAAACAGGGCAAAACCGATGACAAACAAGCTTGAAACCGCGATGATCAGCTTGATTTCACCGGGGATCGGATCAAAGGCATCTTCAGGGTCGTCGACATACATGATCAAAATCAGGCGGATATAATAAAATGCCCCTATGACACTGGCAATCACACCGATAATCACCAGCGGCCACAACCCGGCTTTAAAGGCGGCAAGGAATACCACGTATTTGGCAAAGAACCCGGCAAGCGGCGGAATACCGGCCAGCGAGAACAGCAGCATGGCCATGACAAATGCCAACATTTTGGAGTTCTGTGAAAGACCAGCGAGATCAGAAATATCTTCAAGCTGCTGATCATCACGTTTCATCGCCAGCACACAGGCAAATATACCAATGGTGGTGAGCATGTAAATGGTCATGTAAAGCACGACCCCGCGCACGCCATCTGGCGTACCGGCAGCAAGCCCTGACAGGGCAAAACCCATGTGGCCGATGGAGGAATAGGCCAACAGGCGCTTGATGTTGGTCTGGCCAATGGCGGCAAAAGCACCCAGCAACATGGAGCCGATAGAGATGAAAACCAGTACCTGTTGCCAGTCAGTGGTTATGGCCGGGAACGGTGAGACCATGGTGCGCACGAATAGAGCCATGGCAGCAACTTTGGGGGCCGAAGCAAAAAAGGCAGCGACCGGGGTCGGTGCACCCTCATAAACATCAGGTGTCCACATATGAAACGGCACGGCGGAAACTTTAAAGGCCAACCCGGCAATCAGGAAGACAAGACCAAAGGTCAGGCCGAGACCAGCGTCATTGGCTTTCAGGTATGCAGCTATGCCGGCAAACTGGGTGGTGCCGGTAAAGCCGTAAATCAGCGAGGCACCATATAACAGCATGCCAGAGGACAACGCGCCAAGAACAAAGTATTTCAAGCCCGCTTCTGAGGACTTTGATGAATCCCGGTTGATGGCGGCAACCACATAGAGCGACAGTGATTGCAATTCCAGCCCCATATAAAGCGCGATCAGACCATTGGCCGAGATCATCATCATCATGCCCAATGTCGCCAAAAGTATCAGCACCGGGTATTCGAACTGGGCGATACGGGCATTTTTCATAAATTGCACCGACAGAACAATGGCAGCAGCAGAACCAAACAACACCAGAATTTTCATAAAGCGGGCAAAGGTATCTACCACAAAAACACCGTCAAATGATGTCTGGGTCGGACCGCTTGTCAGAATCAGGACACCGCCCACCACTGCCAGTGCGAGCAGGGCAAGGGAATTCACCAGATCACTACTGTCTTTCTTTTTGAATGCGCCGAGCATCAAAAGCGCCATTGCTGAAAGCGCCAGAATTATCTCGGGCAGTGCAGCAAGAGCGTCAGCGGATTTGAGGATTTCCAGCATGTCAGTTTCCTACCTTGGCAGCAGCAGCGGCTGCATCAAGCGCAACGTTGATTTGGTTGGTCAGATGATCTGCCGAACTGGCGAACACATCAAGTATCGGTGTGGGGTAAACGCCGAACAAGATGGTCAGGATAACCAATGGCATAATGATAACCAGTTCACGGCCGGTGATGTCGGTGATGGCTTTCAGGCTGTCTTTTTCCAACGGCCCGAGTACTACCCGCCGGTAGAGCCATAGCGCATAAGCAGCTGAAAGAATAACGCCGGTGGTAGCAGCAAAGGCCAGCCAGGTGTTGACCTGAAAAGCCGCCAGCAGGGTCAAAAACTCGCCAACAAAACCCGATGTGCCGGGCAGCCCGACATTGGCCATGGTAAACAGCATAAAGATCAGGGCAAAAGCGGGCATGCGTTTGACCAGGCCGCCATAGGCCGCAATTTCACGGGTGTGCATGCGGTCATAGATAACCCCAACGCACAGGAACAAGGCCGATGAAATCAACCCGTGTGACATCATTTGAAACAGCGCGCCATCAATCCCCTGCCGGGTCATGGTGAAAATACCCATGGTAACAAAGCCCATGTGGGCCACCGAAGAATAGGCAATCAGCTTTTTCATGTCGTCCTGGCGAAGGGCAACCAAAGACGTGTAGATGATGGCGATGGCTGACAGAACGAATACAAAGGGGGCAAAATAATCCGAGGCCAGCGGAAACATCGGCAACGAAAATCGCAAGAAACCATAACCACCCATTTTCAGCAGAATGGCAGCAAGAATAACCGAACCGGCAGTTGGTGCCTCAACGTGGGCATCAGGCAGCCAGGTGTGAACCGGCCACATGGGCATTTTTACAGCAAAGGAGGCAAAGAACGCCAGCCAGAGCCAGGTTTGTATATCGGCATCAAAAGGTGGATCTTTGAGGATTTGTATAATATCGGAGGTCCCGGCCTGCCAGTACATGGCCATGATGGCAACCAGCATCAACACCGAACCGAGCAGCGTATAAAGGAAAAATTTGAAGCTGGCATAAACCCGGTTTTTGCCACCCCAGACCCCGATAATCAGGAACATCGGGATTAGGCCTGCTTCGAAAAACACGTAAAACAGCACCAGATCAAGGGCGCTGAAAACACCGATCATCATGGCTTCGAGCACCAGAAAGGCGATCATGTATTCTTTGACTCGGGTTTTAATGCCCCAACTGGCCAGAATGGTCAGTGGCATCAGGAAGGTGCTCAGGATGATGAACAGCATGGAAATGCCGTCAACACCAACCTGATAAGACATGATCCCACCGGCCCAGTCGTATTTTTCAACAAACTGGAAACTTGAAGTTTCATAGTCAAAGTTGACCCACAACAGCAATGACACGGCAAAGGTAATCACCGTAGTGGCCAGCGCAATCTGGCGCATGTTGCGCACCGCGATTTCGTCACTGCCGCGAATGGCCAGAACAAAAATTGCGCCGACAACCGGCAGAATGATGAGGAGTGAAAGAATGTTCAGATCAGGCATCAGCTGGCACTCGCAAACATGAAATAGGTCACAAGACCGGCAACACCAAGCAGCATGGCAAAGGCGTAATGATAAACATAGCCTGATTGCATGCGCACCACCAGGGCGGTCACATCGGCAACGCGGGCTGCAACTCCATTGGGGCCAAGCCCGTCAATAATACGGCCATCACCCTGCTTCCACAGAAACTTGCCGAGCCACATGATTGGTCGTACCAGAAGGAAATCATAGATTTCATCGAAGTACCATTTGTTGAGTAGAAATTTGTAAAGCGGCTCATTGGTGGTGGCCAGCCGGACCGGAATATCGGGCCGCTTTATGTAGAACAGCCAGGAAATGGCAAAGCCGAGAATCATCGCGACAAAAGGTGAATATACCACCCATTTGGGCACGGCGTGCATCAGCTCAATAATCTCGTTTTCAGCCGAACGATAGATGCCGACCCCCCAGAACAGGGCCTCTTTTTCAAGACCGATGAATTTATCGGCAAACAACCAACCGGCAAACAAGGCACCGGCGGCGAGAACATAAAGCGGTAAAATCATTACAGGTGGTGATTCATGCACCTTGGTCATGACCTCTTTGCTGGCCCGTGGTTTGCCGTGGAACGTCATGAAAATCAGACGCCAGGAATAAAAAGAGGTCATCAGGGCAGCAATCACCAGCAACCAGAAGGCAAACTCCCCTGCCCCGGTCTGAATGGCAAAGGCGCTTTCGATAACCGCATCTTTGGAATAATAACCGGCGGTCAACGGAAAGCCGGTCAGGGCCAGGGTGCCAATGATCATCAACCAGTAAGTCTTTTTCAGATGCGGTCGCAAGCCGCCCATTTTACGCATGTCCTGCTCATCTGACATGGCGTGAATGACCGAGCCAGAACCAAGGAACAACAGGGCCTTGAAAAATGCATGGGTGAACAGGTGGAACATGCCGACCCCGTAAGCACCAACGCCCATGGCAACGAACATATACCCCAGTTGCGAGCAGGTCGAATAGGCAATGACCCGCTTGATATCATTTTGTACCAGACCAACGGTGGCGGCAAAAAATGCGGTAATTGCACCGATGATAACAACGAAGGTTTGCGCCATGGGAGCCACTTCAAAAAACGGCGACATGCGCGCGACAAGAAAAACTCCGGCAGTGACCATGGTAGCGGCATGGATGAGGGCTGAAACCGGGGTTGGTCCCTCCATCGCATCGGGCAGCCAGGTGTGCAACAGGAACTGGGCCGACTTGCCCATCGCCCCCATGAACAGCAACAGGGCAATGGTGGTCATCGCATCAAATTCCATGCCCAGAATATCGATGGTTTTTCCGGCCTGTTCGCCCGCCGCATTAAAAATCGTGTCAAACTCAATCGAGCCGAACACCTTGTAGGTGGCAAAAATGCCAAGGGCAAAACCAAAGTCGCCAACCCGGTTGACAACAAATGCCTTGATGGCTGCTGCATTGGCCGATGGTTTTTTGTACCAGAAACCGATCAGCAGATAAGAGGCAAGGCCCACCCCTTCCCAGCCAAAGAACATCTGTAGCAGATTATCGGCCGTCACCAACATCAGCATGGCAAAGGTGAACAGGGACAGATAGGCAAAAAACCGTGGCTGGTGCTGGTCATGGGCCATATAGCCGATGGAATAGATGTGAACGATGGCCGAAACGGTGTTGACCACCACCAGCATGACCGCCGTCAGCATGTCTATGCGCAAGGTCCAGTCAGCGGCAAAGGAACCAGAACGTATCCAGCTGAGAACTTCAACCTTGTAAGTGTTGCCGCCAGCAACATCGAAAAAAGCAATCCATGACAGCACGGCCGCTGTTACCAAAAAGAAAGTGGTTAACCGCGATGGCCAGTTGGGGCCTTCAAAATGGCCGTGAAAATCATCCTCAATCGGGCCGGTTTTGCCAATTCTGGCAAAGGCCATGGTGCCAGCAAGTCCGGCAACGATGGCAGCAACCAGCGGCAGAAAGACGATGAGCTTGAAAAGCGTTTCCATATTTGGCTCAGCCTTTCATCATGTTGATATCTTCAACAGCAATGGTTGCCCGATTGCGGAAGTAGGTTACTAAAATGGCAAGCCCAATAGCTGCTTCAGCCGCTGCTACGGTGAGCACCAGCAGGGCAAAAATCTGCCCCGTCAAGTCTTGCAGGAAAGCGGAAAAAGCCACCAGATTGATATTGACAGCCAGCAACATCAGTTCAATCGACATCAAAATGATAATGACGTTTTTGCGATTTAGAAAGATGCCGAAAATACCGATGGTAAACAGGATCGCTGCAACGGTCAGATAATGTCCAAGTCCTATGATCATGTTACAATCCCCTACAGGCCCTGGCCCGGTTTAACGTCTTTGATTTCAATGGATGTCGCCGGTGTGCGCGCCACCTGATCAGCGATGTTCTGGCGCTTTACATTGGGCTTGTGGCGCAATGTCAAAACAATCGCCCCAATCATCGCCACCAGCAAAATCATGCCCGCCGCCTGGAAAAAATAGATGTATTTTGTGTATAACAACAATCCGATTGCTTCGGTGTTGGTGACACCTGGTGCCGTTGGTATCGGCGAAATAGCTGCTTTCATAGCGTCGGGCGAGATAACCCAGGCACCAAGAACCAGCACCATTTCGGCCAGCAAAATCGCCCCTATTGCCCCACCGATCGGCACGTAAGCCAACATGCCCTCGCGCATTTTGGCAATATCGATATCCAGCATCATCACCACAAACAGAAACAGCACAGCAACCGCGCCGACATAAACCACAATCAGGATCATCGCTAGAAACTCTGCCCCGATGATCACAAACAATCCGGCGGCATTTACAAATGTCAGAATCAAAAACAAAACCGAATGAACCGGATTACGGGCAAAAATAACCATGACCGCCGAGGCAATGGCCATGGTGGAGAACAGGTAGAAAAACAGGGCTATAAATGTCATGTCATTGTCCCCTCACTTGTACCTTGCATTGGCAACAATATTGGCAGCGATTTCGCGCTCCCATTTGTCACCGTTTTCAAGCAGCTTTTCCTTGTTGTAGAAAAGCTCCTCGCGGGTTTCTGTGGCAAATTCAAAATTTGGTCCCTCGACAATTGCATCCACCGGACATGCTTCTTCGCACAGCCCGCAATAAATACATTTGGTCATGTCAATGTCATAACGGGTGGTGCGGCGGGTGCCATCATTGCCGCGTGGCTGTGCTTCAATGGTAATGGCCTGGGCCGGGCAAATGGCCTCGCACAATTTGCAGGCAATGCAACGTTCCTGCCCGTTGGGATAGCGACGCAAAGCGTGCTCACCGCGAAAACGCGGTGACAACGGGCCTTTTTCGAATGGGTAGTTAATGGTCGGTTTTGGCTTGAAAAAGTATTTCATTGCCAAAAAGAACGCCGAGACAAACTCTATCAGAAACAGGGATTTGACAGTTTGTGCAATACGCATGGTCAGTTTCTCCCTAGCCAAAAAAGCTGGTCAACACCGGGTCGCCGTACAGAAAGCCCAGCGTTGGCAAAACCAGCAAAGCCAGCGATTTGAAAACCAGCCGGATATCTGCTGGATCGCGGCCATGGGAACCGGTGACTTTTGCTTTTTCGTGCCGTCGTCGCATGGTCGGATATAGCCAGCGCTGGTAAATGCCCAGAACGATCAGCCCGAGACCCATCATAATCAGCAATCCGGCAACACTGTAGAGTGAAAATGTCAGCTGCACGCGAGCCCCCTCTCTGACCGGTTATAAAATAGTTTGCCATCATGGTGCCCACCCGAAATAGAGCAGGACACCGGCAGTCAACGCCACCCAGAAAATCGAAATCGGCAAGAATACTTTCCAGCCAAGGCGCATCAACTGGTCATAGCGATAGCGCGGCACAAAGGCCTTGACCATGGCAAACATGAAGAACACGGCGCAGAACTTGATCAGGAACCAGATGACACCGGGTATCCAGTTAAAGGGCGCAATATCGACCGGCGGCAACCAGCCACCCAAAAACAGGATGGTGGTCATGGCGCACATCAGGGTGATGGCTACATATTCACCAAGCATAAACAGCAGGTAAGGCGTTGAAGAATATTCAACCATGAAACCGGCAACCAGTTCTGATTCTGCTTCAGGCAGATCAAAGGGTGGCCGGTTGGTTTCAGCCAATGCCGAGATGAAAAAGATGATGAACATCGGGAACAGCGGCAACCAGTACCAGTCAAGGAAGGAACCGGGCATGCCGAGCCAAGTGCCAATGCCGGTGGACTGGGCCATCACGATGTCGGTCAGGTTGAGGGAGCCTGCAACCAGCAGCACGGTGATAATGACAAAACCGATGGAAACCTCATAAGAAATCATTTGAGCGGCAGAGCGCAGCGCACCCAGAAACGCGTATTTGGAGTTAGAAGCCCAACCACCCATGATCACGCCATAGACTTCAAGCGAGGCAATGGCGAAAATAAACAGGACACCGACATTGAGATTGGCAACGGCCCAACCGGCACTGACCGGAATGACGGCCCAGGTGCTCAGTGCCAGAATCGAGGACACCAGCGGGGCGAGCATAAAGACACCTTTATTGGCCCCATCGGGAATGATCACCTCTTTGGTGGCAAATTTGATCATGTCGGCAAAGGATTGCAAGAGGCCAAAGGCGCCCACCACATTGGGGCCGCGGCGCAACTGAACAGCTGCCCAGATTTTACGGTCAGCGTAAATCAGATAAGCAACGATGATCAGCAAGGCCACCAGAATGGCGACACTGTGCAGGGCAATCAAGGCAAGAGTTATCAGTATTTCTGTCATTGCCTACTCCGCTGCCTCCCTGATCGCGCCGTAACGCAGATCAGAACATTGAGCCATGACCTTTGAGGCCCGCGCGATGGGGTTGGTCATGTAAAAATTTGTGATGGTATTCTTAAACGCTGCCTTGCCCGATTTGCGTTTGCCTTTGGCAAGGGTCGCAATGTCCGGCGCATCTGCCGCGGTTACGGTGCCAAGTTCAGCCAGATGCGGTGCAGCTTCAAACATCAGAGCGCGTAGTTGCTCAATTGTATCAAAGGGCAGCGCCTGGCCAAGCCGGTCAGACAGCGCTCGCAGAATGGCCCAGTCGTCTTTGGCATCGCCGGGCGGGAATGAGGCTTTGTTGGTCATTTGCGGGCGGCCTTCGGTATTCACATAAATAGCTGATTTTTCCGTGTAGGTCGCGCCGGGCAAAATGACATCGGCGCGGTTGGCCCCTTTATCGCCGTGCGAGCCCTGATAGATCACGAACGGGCCATCCTTGATGTCGATTTCATCAGCACCAAGATTAAACAGGAGATCAACGGAGCCACCTGCCATTTTGACCGCATCATCGCCACCCTTACCCGGTATTAGACCAAGATCAAGTCCAGCGACACGCGCTGCTGCACTGTGCAGAATGTTAAAACCGTTCCAGTCGTCATTGACCACACCAAGCGCAATGGCAGCACGAGCAGCTGAGGCCAGAATTGCGCCACCATCCTTGCAGGCAAAGGCACCGGGACCAATAATAAACATCGGCCGTTTGGCTTTGGCAGGTTTGTGATTTTCAAATTTTGCCAGAGCTGCCGGGTCATCGCCAACATGAATATAATCATAGGTGAGATCAGCCTGCTCGCCAATCATCGCGATGGGGAAGTTTCCAGCCAGCCAGCGTTTTCTGATCCGGGCGTTGAGCACCGGTGATTCAAGGCGCGGGTTTGAGCCGATAATCATCAGCATATCGGCTTCTTCAATACCGGCCACCGTAGAGTTAAACAAATAAGTGGCGCGGCCCTTTGACGGGTCAAATTGGGAACCATCAACGCGGCAATCGATATTCTGCGAGCCGAGATTATCCATCAGCATTTTAAGCGCGAACATTTCTTCGGCACCGGCCAGATCACCAGCGATTGCACCAATTTTTTCAGGCGCTGTGGATTTCATCTTGTCGGCGATGGCCGCAAAAGCCTCATCCCAGCTTGCTTCAACCAGCTTGCCCTTGTTGTTGCGCACATAAGGCCTATCAAGACGTCGGGCATTCAGACCATCCCAGATAAAGCGGGTTTTGTCGGAAATCCATTCCTCGTTGATGGCGTCATTGTTGCGTGGCACAATGCGCATCACTTCACGACCTCGCGCATCAACGCGAATGTTGGAGCCAAGGGCGTCCATGACATCAATGGTTTCAGTTTTACGCAATTCCCAGGGGCGGGCCTTGAACTCGTAAGCTGCCGAGGTCAACGCGCCAACCGGGCAAAGATCGATGACATTGCCCTGCAGTTCACTTTTCATGGCGGCCTGCAGGTAAGTAGTGATTTCGATGTCTTCACCGCGGCCCGTGGCGCCCAGTTCCTCAACGCCCCCTACCTCGGTGGTAAACCGCACACAGCGGGTGCATTTGATGCAGCGGGTCATAATGGTTTTGACCAGCGGGCCAATATAGGGATCGGCAATGGCGCGCTTGTCTTCGGCAAAACGGTTTTTGGCAATGCCATAACCCATGGCCTGATCCTGCAAATCACACTCACCACCCTGATCGCAAATCGGGCAATCAAGCGGATGGTTGATCAGCATGAACTCCATCACCCCTTCACGGGCTTTTTTGACATAAGGCGTATTGGTGAAAATTTCCGGTGGCGCGCCATCGGGACCGGGGCGCAAATCGTTGACAGACAAACCACACGAGGCCTGCGGCTTTGGCGCCCCTTTGACTTCAACCAGACACATGCGGCAGTTGCCGGCAATAGACAACCGGTCATGGAAACAGAACCGCGGAATTTCCGCCCCGGCATCTTCGCAGGCATGCATTACGGTGGTGCCATCTGCAACGTCGTATTCCGTGCCGTCTATTTTGATTTTAGGCATGGAACGCCCTCATCTTAATTCCGTTGCAGCTGTTCCCTCCCCCTACCGGGGGGAGGGTTGGGGTGGGGGTCTGTAGCAATATTCCATGATTACTCATTTGATGGACGCTGTTGCAACAGACCCCCACCTTAATCCTCCCCCCGGTAGGGGGAGGAGACTTATACGGACAAACCATATTCATTCCGCCGCCTCCATTTCCACGTAGCGTCTTTTTTTTATGTCCAAAACGGAAAACCCACAGACCAGAACAAAAATAACAAATCCAATAATTGGCGCATATGCATGCATCAGCACTTGTCCAAGAAAAATCTTTTCAAGATCACCGGCCACGATCCAAATCGAAAATGCAAAAATCCCAAGCCCGGTGTTAACGCTCAGCAACCCGATCACACGTGGATATTTTTTCAACAACCACCTCAAGCAATAAAATATTGTCCAGCAAACAATCATTCCCACAAAAATCGCAATCAGATTTACCCACATTCCTGCCAACATATTATTCTGCTGCCTCCATCACCATTTTTTCGGTTACTTCACCATCCCGATCAGGATTGGCAGCGTAGGCATCAATTTTGGCTTCTATTTCGTGGCGGAAATGGGTGATCAGACCTTGCACCGGCCAGGCTGCCGCATCGCCCAATGCGCAGATTGTATGGCCTTCGATTTGTCTGGAAACATCGAGCAGCATGTCGATTTCGCGTTTTTCGGCCCGGCCCTCTGACATCCTTGTCAGAATACGCCACATCCAGCCGGTGCCTTCGCGGCACGGGGTGCACTGGCCGCAGCTTTCATGCATGTAAAATTTCGCCAGCCGGGTAATCGCCTGCACCATGTCGGTAGAGTTGTCCATGACAATTACCGCCGCCGTGCCAAGGCCTGATTTGAGCGCCATCAAGGTATCAAAACACAGGGGCGTATCGATGATTTGGTCCGCCGGTACACAGCGCACCGATGACCCGCCGGGAATGACAGCTTTAAGATTATCCCAGCCACCACGCATGCCACCACAATGGGTATCGACCAGTTCGCGCAAGGTGATGCCCATTTCCTCTTCGACATTGCATGGATTGTTGACATGACCTGAAATGCAGAACAGCTTGGTGCCGGAATTTCGCTCCGGGCCAAGGGCATCAAACCATGCTGCCCCGCGCCGGATGATGGTCGGGCAGACGGCAATGGATTCCACGTTGTTGACAGTGGTCGGTGCGCCATAGAGGCCAACATTTGCCGGGAAAGGCGGTTTCATCCGCGGCTGGCCTTTTTTACCCTCAATGCTTTCCAGCATGGCGGTTTCTTCACCGCAAATATAAGCCCCGGCCCCGTGATGGACGATAATATCAAAGTCCCAGCCGTGTTTGTTGTTTTTGCCAATCAGTTTGGCTTCATAAGCTTCGCTTACAGCTTGTTCGACCGCCTCACGCTCACGGATAAATTCACCGCGCACGTAAATCACCGCCACATGAGCGCCCATGGCAAAGCTGGCCAGCAGCGCGCCTTCGATCAGCAAATGGGGGTCGTGCCGCAAAATTTCGCGGTCTTTACAGGTACCTGGTTCTGACTCATCAGCATTGATCACCAGATAATGAGGGCGCTCGCCAATTTCGCGTGGCATGAATGACCATTTAAGCCCGGTCGGGAACCCTGCCCCGCCGCGGCCCCGCAGACCCGATGCCTTGATTTCATCGACCACACCGGTGCGGCCCATTTCAAGCATTTTTTTAGTACCATCCCAGGCCCCGCGCATCATCGCCGCTTTCAGGCCAATGTCGTGCAGGCCATAGAGGTTGGTAAATATGCGGTCTTTATCAGAAAGCATTATTTAGCCCCTCCCTTGCCCAGTGTCCTGCCCAGTGCCTTGGCCTGCTTGACCCATTCATCGCGGTCAATGCGGCCTTTAAAACGCAAATAGCCATCGACCCACTCACGTTCTTTCTTTTTCCATTTGGCAATCTGGTCAAAATGGAAAAAACCAAGCCCGTGCAGGATACCTTCGATTTTGGGACCAACCCCGGAAATCAGTTTGAGATCATCGGGGCCACCTTTACGGGCCGCTTTCAGACCTTGTGGTTTGTGTTTGTCAGCCGGTGCAGAAGTTGCCTTTGAGGTTGAGACTTTTGTTGCAGGTTTTTTTGCAGATTTTTTTGCAGATTTTTTTACTGTGGCTTTTTTTACTGTGGCTTTTGTTGCGGCAGCTTTCTTTTTGACCGGTTTTCTTTGTACGGCAGAGCCATCATAAAGCGCGGGATCGGTCAGGGAAGTAAAGCCTCCACTTGGGGCTGAGAACTGACGTTCGATCTGCGGGCCGGGGCGCGGGGTGCGACCAGCCTGGAACTCATCGATAATTTTGTTCATGGAATTTGCGGTCAGGTCTTCATAGACATCTTTTTCCATTTGAACCATTGGCGCGTTGGTGCAGGCACCAAGGCATTCAACTTCTTCCCAGGAAAATTTGCCATCGGCGGTGGTTTTGTTTGGCTCGCCAATGCGTTTTTTGCAGACCTTTATAATGTCGCCAGACCCCCGCAACATGCAAGGTGTAGTGCCGCAGACCTGAAAATGAGCAACCGTTCCGACCGGCGAGAGATGGAACATGGTGTAGAAGGTCGCAACTTCCATCACCCTTATGTAGGACATATCCAGCATATCGGCCACATAGCGGATAGCGGGTTCCGAAGTCCAGCCTTCCTGCTCCTGGGCCTTCCACAGCACCGGGATGACAGCCGAGGCCTCTTTGCCCTTCGGGTATTCTTTGACTTTGGCCTTGGCCCATTTCAAATTCTTCGGCGAGAACTTGAAGTCGGTTGGCTGCACTTTATCAAGACGACGAACACTCATCGGTCCACCTCCCTCAAGTTCCCTCCCCCTGCCGGGGGGAGGGTTAGGGTGGGGGTCTGGTTCTGCGACTGTAGATCGAGAACGGTTTCACGGATGGTTACCAAAACACCCTCAACATTTTTCATTACATCGGGATTCCAAAAGCGTAAAACGGTAATGCTCCGGCTTTCAAGGTTTTTGGTGCGGACAGCATCTTTTTCTCTACTGACTGGGTGATTATGTTGCCCGCCATCCAGCTCAATGACCAGCTTCACAGCAGAACACCAAAAGTCGACAATGTAGTTCCCAATTGGATGCTGGCGTCGGAAGGAAAGGTTTTCCAGCTGGTTTTGCCTTAACCGGAACCACAGTTTTTTTTCTGCTTCCGTCATGTTGTGGCGCAAGGTTCGAGCAAGAGCTGTTTTGCGCCGGGTTCTGCTGAAACACCGCTCAACCCCCTCCCGTCGCTTCGCGCCGACCTCCCCCTTTCTGGGGGAGGGAGATTTTTGACGAACACTCATCGGTCCACCTCCCCGAATACGATATCGAGTGAACCCATGATGGCTGATACATCGGCCAGTTGATGGCCTCTGCACATGAAATCCATAGCCTGTAGATGGGCAAAGCCGGGGGCGCGGATTTTGCAGCGGTAGGGTTTGTTGGAGCCATCAGAAACCAGATAGACACCGAACTCGCCCTTGGGGGCTTCAACGCAGGCGTAGATTTCGCCTTCGGGCACTTTGTAACCCTCGGTGTAAAGTTTGAAATGGTGGATAAGAGCTTCCATTGATTGCTTCATCTCAGCCCGTTTGGGTGCAACGATCTTACCGTCCATGGACGAGATGGGTCCCTGCCCGGCTGGCGAATTCAGTTTCTCAAGGCACTGCTTCATTATGCGGAGAGACTCGTGCATTTCTCTCATACGGATCAGATAACGGTCATAACAATCACCGTTTTTGCCGATGGGGATATCAAACTCCAGATCCGAATAACACTCATAAGGCTGGGCCCGGCGCAAATCCCATGCACCGCCAGAGCCGCGCACCATGACACCGGAAAACCCGCGTGCCAGAGCTTCATCAAGAGTGACGACGCCAATATCGACATTGCGCTGTTTGAATATCCGGTTGTTGGTCAACAGGCCTTCGATATCATCGAGCACCTTGGGGTGGGTTTCACAGAACTTGCCAATGTCATCAAGCAAGTCTGGTGGTAAATCGAGATGGACACCACCGGGACGGAAATAATTGGCATGCAGGCGTGCCCCGCAGGCGCGCTCGTAAAAGGTCATTAAAATTTCGCGCTCTTCAAAGCCCCACAACGGCGGGGTCAGCGCTCCAACGTCCATGGCCTGGGTGGTAACGTTGAGCAGATGTGACAGGATGCGACCGATTTCTGAATAGAGAACACGGATCAACTGGCCACGGATTGGCACCTCGACACCGAGCAGTCTTTCCACCGCCAGTGCAAAGGCATGCTCCTGATTCATCGGTGCGACATAATCAAGGCGGTCAAAATACGGCACCGCCTGCAAATAGGTTTTGTATTCGATCAGTTTTTCCGTACCGCGATGCAGCAAGCCAATGTGAGGATCAAGGCGCTCTACCACCTCACCATCCAGCTCCATCACCAGACGCAAAACACCGTGAGCAGCCGGATGTTGCGGGCCCCAGTTAAAGGTAAAGGTTCTGTTTTCGCTTTCAGCCATTACCCTTTAGCCTCTTCATCTGCTTTCTCATCACCGGGCAACACATATTGGCCACCTTCCCAAGGTGAAAGGTAGTCAAAATCGCGGAATTCCTGGGCCAGTTTGACCGGCTCATAAACCACCCGTTTTTCGTCATCGCTATAGCGTACTTCCACATGGCCAGTGAGCGGGAAGTCTTTGCGCAAAGGGTGACCGTCAAAACCATAATCGGTCAGGATGCGGCGCAAATCGGGGTGGTCGGCAAACAGAATGCCATACATATCAAACGCCTCGCGTTCGAACCAGTCGGCACC